>Ga0310695_10004523_pt1 | contig 25475 bp, 20 predicted proteins | sample RumenRJG_04DNA_FD_203882 | JGI IMG/M metagenome (GOLD analysis project Ga0310695, IMG submission 203882) | Bovine rumen microbial communities from Lethbridge, Alberta, Canada - RJG_04 (v2) (version 2) | ecosystem: Host-associated > Mammals > Digestive system > Stomach > Rumen | place: Canada...
ACTCCCATCAGGAGCACATACAGCCATGACGCGCCCTGTATCCCGTGAGCTTTTACGAACGCCCCCGAAAGAAGGAGCGACATCGCAGAAACCGCGCCGTAGCACAGCATCAGGCTCTTCTGCACGCGGATTATCGCTATAACGGTGCTGAAATATGTCGCGTATGCAAGGAAGCCGCCGCCGATCATGATTATGCACAGCTCGCGCCTGTAGCCGGACAGATCGACTCCGAACACAAGCGAGAGCACGGGAATGCCGATCGTGGCCGCGACCGCAAGACCCAGCGCTGTCAGGCCGAGCACTATGCCGCACATCTTATATATCCTTTTTCTGAATTCTTTATATGATTTTTCCGTTCCGTGAGACCAGAGGTGCGCGTATGAAGTGATCACGGGGTTGAATATGAACTGCGCAACGATCTGCACCACGAAGGCCGGCATGAAGAGATATCCGAACACCGCCTGGATGTCATCTGTAAGATAGGCGTCTATCGCGTATTTCGGCGCGTTTCCGACATAGGTATTGAGGAACATGCTCACAAAAAGCGGGAAGCCCTCGATGAGCAGGCCTCTGAGAGCGGTTCTTCTGAACGCTGGTTTCATCGTTGTGCAATAGTGGCTTCCGGCGTTCATCGAGAGAAGTATCACAAGCGCGACGGAAACGGCCACGCAGACCGCGGCTGAAAGAAGCAGGTCGCGCGTGGCCAGAAGCATGGCGCAGAACACTATGATCTCCGCAGTGTATCTGATCGCCGTAGCCTTGGCGGCGACGTCGAATCTTCCCTTCTGCTGCATGTTGCCGTGGAACACATCCGAATAAGCCTGCATCATCTTGAGCATGCATATCAGAAATATCGCGGATGCCTTCAGGAGCGAATACCCCCTGAATATCTGCCCGACAAGGCAGTAGCCGAAAGACGCCAGCACGAGGGCCGCGCACGTGAGTATCCTCATCCCGTGATACTCCTCGAAGCTGAACTGCTCTCTCACGTCGGACGCCTGGAACCTTCTGAGGCCGTACTGTCCCACATACATCATCAGGTTCGCGACCGCTATGGCGATCGAAAAGATGCCGGCGTCTCTCATCCCGTTGGTCCTGCTCATGACCGCAAGGATGACAGGGCTCTGCATGGCCAGCATCGTAGCGCTCACAGCATTCCATACGTAGGTGCTGCGCTCGATATTGTCCGTTTTTTCAAGATGTCTGACTATAGCTTCAAACATGCCGGGCGCCCGTCACACTTTGCAGATAAAGCATCTCATCTTGCCGTTCGCGTCAGGCGGTATCTCGTCCATCCATTCGAAGACGAGCCTGTACTCAGGCCTGCCGTAGAGTTCTTCGACTTTTCTGCTGTAGAACTCTTCTATCTCTTCTTCCGTATGCGAACTGTCTCCCGGATCCTTCACAAGAAGTATGTGGATCTCGTCGGGCGCTGTCTGCACGTATCTGAACTGAGCGATCCCGGTGATGCCGTTCGGGATCTTCATGAGCTCGGTCGCCGACGTCTCCGTGCCGTCCGCATGTTTTACCATGTCGTTCGTCCTGCCCTTTATGGTCTTTATATAGCGGACCCCTTCTATCGTCTCCGACACCGCCGTGTCGCCTATCTCATAATTGATGATCGGGAAGTCTCTTTTGTACAGCGTGGTGCCTATCACCCTGCCCTCGTCCGAGAGCTTTCCGTCCTCGTCTATCAGGTTGAGCACATGGGTGTCGGAATAGATGTAGAACAGATCGCTGCCCGGAAGTCTTACCGCGCAGCTTCCGGTCTCGTTGCATCCATAGGCGTCCATGAGCCCCGGGCCGTAGGTATCGAGCAGGAGCCTGCGCGTCGCCTCATCCACCATCTCGCTTACCGGAGTGTAGACCGACGGCTTGTGTATGCTGAGGCCGTGCGTCTTTGCGTAAAGAGCCATCCTCACCAGCACGTTCTTTCTGAAGCATATGCAGTCCGGCTTGTAATCGTTCACGAGTTCGATCAGATCCCTCATGCCCTCTCCGACATAGAGATGCTCGGGAACTATTTTGCGCCTCATTATGCCGAGCTTCTGCACCCAGGAATCTCCCTTCTTCGGATCGACTTTTGAATGAGTCGTCAGAAAAGACAGCATCTTTCCCGTCAGAGGCTTATAGCCGGCGAACATCAGCACTCTTATCCAGTTTGCGTTCATGCAGGCGGCCTCCCTGTGGGTCGTCGCGAACTTCAGAGGCACTCCGGAGGAGCCGCTCGTGCTGAATATCTCCCAGTCATCCGCCTTGTCCGGATGAGCGTCGAATTCCGCCTGCATCCACTCCCTGAGGTCCTTTCTCGTCATGACCGGGAATTTCACCAGATCTTCGGTCGAGCGGAAATCGTCAGGGGTCAGACCGTTCTCTTCGAAGATCGCACGGTAATAAGGCACGTGAGAGTAGGCCCTCTTCATGGTCTTATGCACCAGACGGTCCTGTCTCCTTTTGATCTTCTTATGGTCCTGAGGCACTTTCTTATCCAGCTTCAGCAGATAATAAAGCGTCATCACATTCTTGAATTCCTTTTTTATGTTTACAGCCATATCTCTCCTCAGAGTGTATATATAAGAACGCCGGCGATAATGATCAGATTGCCTATCATCTGTCCCTTCGTGAATTTCTCCTTCAGCAGGACGAACGACAGCAGCATCACGAACACGTAGGTGAACGTGTCTATGACAGGTCCGAACTTCATGTCGACATGAGTGTACGCGTATGTGGTCGAAAGGAGCACGCAGAAGAAAATCCCGTACGCTGTTATGACCTTCCAGTTCAGATATTCATAGATCCAGCTCTCGTGCTTCTCTCTGGCGCTCAGCTTGAGCAGCACCTGCGAGCCGGCCGAGAAGAAGGTCGCCAGAAAAAGAACGGCCATGTATATGTTCATCGCGTCTCCTCCCCGTATTCAGTGTAATACGACACCACAGCCACTCCGATCAGCACCACCAGGAGCCCGATCAGGTTTCTGGCGCTGAGGTGCTCGCCGAAAAGCGTCACCGCCCAGAGCTGCCCCCATATGAGATAGACGCTCCTGTTGGCGTAGGCGACATGCAGGTCTATGTTCTTTATGACCTTCTGCCAGAAGAAGGCGTATACGGCGCAGACCGCAAGCATCAGAAAAGCGAATAGATACAGCTGAGGGTCGGCAAAGCCGCCTTTGTTGTATCTGTTCGCCGCCGCCTTGGCAAATACGCTCGTGAGCGAAAAGACTATCACGCAGATATGCAGAAGCAGATAGTCCTTTACCTTTCCCATAATTCCTCCATAGGTATCCCGTCCACGTACAGAGCCCTGTATATCTCGCGCATGATCCTGCCGTTTATCTCTTCTGAATCAGTGGCCGTTATAAGGTGTCCGATCCTGGTGGTCCCGTTGTACATCTTCTCGATCGTATCGCCTTCGCTGTAATCGATCACGATGTCGCTTCCCTCGTTTATGAGCTGAGAGATCCTTTCATGATCGATGCGCGTCAGAGTCCCGTCCACGGGGCTCATCAGAAGCTTCGACATGCACGGGGTCTTCTCTTCTGCGCAGCTGAGGTCGACCTTCTGCCCCAGAGCGTTCTCTATCATCTTCTCGTAGAAATCGTAGCCGTAGTGGATGGAGATGAGCTCGGGTATCCCCGTCGCTCCGGCGCGCCCTCCCATCTCGATGATGTGCACGTGGTCCCTGTCTATGAAGACATCCGAATTGAAGGCGCAGTCATCGAGGCCGATGGCTCTTACCGCGAGCGTGATCTGCCTGTCGATCTCTTCTCTGACGGCGTCGCTGCAGCGGTACGGGAACGAGTGCCCCGCAGGTATGGTCGCCCCGTTATATCTATGAGTATGATCTCTCCGTCCTGCACCATGCCGTCGACGCCGATCTCTTCGCCGCGCAGCATCTCCTCCACCAGGACATAGTCCTTGTGGGAATAGTGCACCGCCTCGTTATATGCTTCTTCGATGCCGTCCCTTGAATCAACGACGTTTATGCCCCTGCTGCCCGAGCTGTCGACGCACTTGACGACGACCGGATATCCGATCTTTTCTGCGGCCTCATACGCCTCTTCAAGAGAGCTCACGCGGTAAAAGTCGGAGGCGTCCACGCCTCCCGCCCTGAAGGCCTCCTTCATGGCGTGCTTGTCGCACGCCCTGACCGCAGCCTTTTCAGATATGCCCGCGAGTCCCATCGCTTCATTGACATGGCCTATGGTCGCCACGGCGACGTCCGTCCCCGAGGTGCATATGCCGTCTATGCCCTCCTTCATGCAGACCTCAAGTATGGCGTCCTTATCGGTGGTGTTGATGTAGAACGCCCTGTCCGCATCCGAAAAGCCCGGGTAATTGCCCGGGATGCTCGCGACCATGGTGTACAGTCCCATTCTTTTCGCGGTCTTTATCAGAGGCACCTGATAGATGCTCGCTCCGAGTATCATGAGTTTTTTCATTCTTTATCCCTTTTGATGCCGACAGTGTCTCTGACCACGTACTGCGGCGTCTTGTTCAGTATGAGTATTATCTTGCCCAGATACTCGCCTACCACGCCGAGCATCATGAGCACTATGCCGAACAGCAGGGCCAGAACGCACATGGTCGATGACCAGCCCACAGGCATGCCCGGCGACATTATCTTGTTTATTATCAGTATAACTATGAATACCAGGCCGAGCAGAAATGAGAACGTCCCGAAGAAGAAGGACAGCCTCAGCGGCACGACCGAGAAGTTCCAGTATGCGAGCCACAGCTTCAGGAGCTTCCTGAATGTATATCCGGACTGCCCGTACTCTCTCTTGAAATGCTCTACCTCGACCATGCCTATGTTATTGGTCACCCTGTAGAAGATCGCGTCGACATAGGGATTGAAGGTGTCGAACTTGATGACCTCGTCGCGGACCGTCCTGGTTATGATCCAGAAATTGCTCGATTCGACCTCTTTCGGCCTGCTGAGCATGACCCTCGAGGTCTTTTTGTTGATCCTGCTGGTGAGGTTTTTGATGGCGGAGTTCTTGTGCTGCGGATATATCCCGTACACGAGGTCAAAGCCTTCCTCTATGCGGTGCACGAGCTTGAATATCTGGGAGGGATGAGTCTGCATGTCGTCGTCCATGCCCAGTATGTAGTCCCCCTCGGTATACTGAAGCGCCGCCATGAGAGCGTTATGCTGCCCGAAGTTGCGCATGAGGTCGACGCCCTTGACGTTGTCGCGCTCCCTGCTGAGTCTTGCGATCTCATCGAAAGTGCCGTCCGTGGATCCGTCGTTGACCAGCACGAACTCGCACTCATAGCCATCATTTTTTCTGAATTCGTCGCTGACCATGTCGACGACCTTGCCTATGGTCTTCTGCGAATAGTAGCACGGGATGACGATCGATATCAGCATGCGGCGTATGCTCCTTTTCTGTCTCAAAAGCTTTCATATCAGTATACCGCAGACGGCAAGCCTTGACAATAATCGCGGGTGCAGATAGTATGGATTCGGTATTTTGAAGACAGAAGGAAACGCCATGGAAACAGTAAGAACAAAAGAGATCGGAGGCTATCTCGGGCTGGAGTCATTCCGCGGCTCCGAATACTATCCTGATCTTTACAGACTGAATCTCGGCAGGACGGCCCTCGTGTGGCTGCTGCAGCGCATCAGGCACAAAAGAGTATTCATACCCGCTTACATATGCGGGTCCGTGATATACAGCGCGGAGCATGCCGGCTTTGATGTCGTGACATACGGACTGGACGAAGACCTTCGCCCGGTATGGAAAGACTCGCAGGCCCCGGACCCTGACGACATCCTCTATCTGGTGAATTTCTACGGCCAGCTCAGCCCGGATGAGATCGCATCGTACCGCGATTCCTTTCCGTGCGTGATAGTCGACAACGCCCAGGCCTTCTACGACAGGCCTGTCAAAGGCGTCCACACCCTGTATTCGGCCCGGAAGTTCTTCGGCGTCAGCGACGGAGCCTATCTTGCCACGGATATCGACGTCTCAGATGACGACATACCTGCGGATCGTTCGACGGACAGGCTCGGCTACCTTACGGGGAGGCTGGAGGACGGCGCAAGGGCGCATTACAGCGGCATGCTTGCCGTGTCCGACACCTTTGCCGACGAGATCCCCCGCCGCATGTCCGTTCTCACGCAGAACCTGCTGAGAGCAGTGGACTACGGCCATGTCCGCGAGAAGAGGCGGGCGAACTACATGACGCTGAGCAGCCTTCTGCCGGATGACAATCCCTTCCTGAAGCGCATGCCTGAGTGCCCGTTCGCATATCCGTATCATCATGAGAACGGAGTCGCTCTCAGAAAGCATCTTGCCGGAAGCGATGTCTTCGTGCCGACCAACTGGTCGTATCTGCTGAGCTCCGTGCCTGAAGACAGCCCTGAATACAGGTGGTCCTCGGACATACTGCCTCTGCCTGTCGACCAGAGATACGGCGAAGAGGACATGAGAAGGATCGCAGACCTCATACTTGCATATAAATAATCTTATCCGAAAGGAAGTCTTATCATGAAATCATCACGCATCAGCAGACGGGCCCTGAAGCCCGCCGCGATAATCCTTTCACTCGCGCTCGTCCTGAGCTCCGGGCTTTTTTCTTCGTGCTCGGATGAGGACGCGGTCGCGGAGAAGATCCCCGTTCTCGCATATCACAAGCTTGTGCCGGCCGGATCGGAGATCGACAACGGCCTCTGCATAGACGAGGCGACCTTCGAGAAGCAGATGAAGTACCTCCACGACAAGGGCTACAAGACCCTCACCATGGATGAGTTCTACAGCTGGCACGCAGGCGAGACAGATGTGCCGAAGAAATCGGTTCTGATCACCTTCGACGACGGCTATTACAGCATGTATTATCTCGCATACCCTATCCTCAAGAAATACGATATCGCGGCAACGGTGTTCACTCTCGGAAAGCACAATGACCAGCCGACGGATCCTTTCGACTGGAACGACAACGTCGTCGACCACTATATCGGCCAGGACAAGATAGACGAGATCGAGAAGGACTACCCGAAGTTCGATTTCCAGAGCCATACCTATGACATGCACGCCCGCGTTGACGGTGAAAAGCCCGCGCTGGCCTACAGCTATGATCAGATAATGGAGGACTTCAAAAAAAACGAGCCTTACGGCTACACTTATCTGGCTTATCCGTGGGGGACCTCTTCGGACAACATGGTGAGGGCTCTGAAGGACAGCGGATACAAGATGGCCTTCGCCTACGATCCGTTCTATTACGCCCTCAGATCGGACGACACCTATGCCGTCAACCGCATAAAGATCAGCGGATACCTCAGCATGACGGCATTCAAAAAGATCGTCAAGGGAAAGAAGCACGAATACGATAATCCGGATGCTCCGGAAAACAACTGATCCGCCCCTTTCCTATGAAGCGATCTTATAAATGTCCACGCCGTCGTTCGAGAAGCACAGTTCGTAATCCCCGTTCGAAAGATCGGGTATATCCGTGAACCGTCTGGAAACGACGACATAATCGACGCCGAGCTCTCTGGCCAGATCGCCCCTCGAGGCGTTATCCGGGTCATAGAGCTTTTCGTTTGTCTCTATCATTTCCTTTCTGCGCGGCCACTCGGCGGCCCTCATGTTGTAGCCCGACCCCGCTATGTAGCTGAACCTGTTGGAATACACGGCGTAAAGGAAGTATCTGTTGTCCCAGCGGTTCTGATATGAATAATTCTCCGGATCGACGCTGTAGTAGCGGTCGACAGCAAGCAGGGCGTCCTCAGGGGTATTTTTCTCTATCCACTCCATCGCCTCATACTCGCTTCTGCTGATATTGAGATACGGGTCAGACCACGCCGCGGGATCCGCCTCGGCTTCGGCGATCTCTATCCTGGTGCCGAGGTATGAGGTCAGCGACCATGTCGTGACCAGCAGGGTCAGTCCCATCACGCATACAGTCGCGTTCAGGACATATTTCGCTGTCTTTGACGCCGGCTGCAGCTCCTCCATGTCCTCAAGGAACCAGTATGCGATCACAGGCGCAAGGAAGGCCGATACCAGCCCGAAATACACCTGGCTGTGGCCGCTGTAATTCAGGAAGAACAGGGCGATCAGCCCGACCGTGCATTCCGCGTACACGAGGACCTTTTCAGGCACGAAGTCCTTTCTGCCGCTGAGGACCATTATGATCTCCCTGATGTATCCTATGCAGAACGGGATGAAGAATACCGAAAGGAAGAACATCATGAAGACGGTGAGCACGATGAGCAGCCTTGCGCTTCCCGGTATGCCGTGCGCTTTCAGGAATGCTATCAGCGGGTCCTGCCAGTACGAGTAATCGACCATCTCGCCGAATTCGATCAGGGACGCTCCGGACGCGTTGGCCTGCCCCTTTGAGCCCAGCACTGTAGTGTATACCAGCATGAAGCCCGCTGTTATGAGCATGAGCGCGGGGAGCGTCTTCGGAGATATCTTTCTGAGCAGCATGCCGAGCACCATGGTCCCCCAGAGCGCGGCAACGGTAACGGCTCCCATCGGACCCTTGATGCCGGTCGTCACCATGACGAAGGCGGCGCACAGAAGAAGGAGAATGTGTCTCTCCTGCTTCTTCTCTCTGAACGCGTCATGCCATCTGCCGGTCATTATGATGGTCATGAGGCATGCGGCCATGCCGTATCCGGACGAGTTGTCGTTTATGAGTATGAATTTGAACGCGAGGGAAGTGTCCTCGTACCTCGAGATATACAGGTTCGAAAGCACGACGATGAGAGAATACACGCCCGCCCTTTCCGGCCTGCGCGACATCTCCCTGAAGAAGCTGTAATAGCATGTGCCGAAGCAGTATGCGGTGAGGAAAGGCCCGAACGACTGTGTCACCGCGTCCGCCTGGACATCAAAGAACTTTACCGGTATCGAGAAGAGCATCTCGCTGAATATGTGATAATTGATCTCGACTCCGTTTATCCACGGGCTCATCAGCGGGTAGTCGTGCGAGAGCGAGTTTATCAGCCCCATGTGATAGGCCTTGTCCGGATTCATGTATGTGAAGTCGGACAGCTCCGGAGCAACGTAAAGATACTGAGTGTTCACGAGGCAGTAGAACAGTATGAGCGCCATGAACGCGCAGAAGGCCGGCGACAGCCTCCTGATGCGCAGCCTGCTGATGATGAGCCTTTTGCGGTCTCCTTTTATCACCGCGGCATAGATGAAGGCAAGCGACATGAGGGGCCCTGCCAGCAGCAGAAGGATGTCGGCTTTCAGAAGGTCCGCGATGAAATACACGGCTATCTCAAACGACCATCCCGCAAACATGCCCAGAGCCAGCGCCGTGGAGATATGCCCTCTGTCGAGCCCCGCATATCTGATGATAAGAAGGCCCGGTATCTGGACGTACAGCGCAAAGAACGCCGCCATGACAGCCATGCTGCCCAGCGGTGCTCCGTACACGGATACGCTTATATATCCCATCGCAAGGACGGCGGCCGCGGCCGCCGCAGCAGCAGCGATATTCAGCTTCTCTCTGTTTGTGATCTTTGCGCCTGTCATTTCTTTCTTCTGCTTTCCCCGGCAAGCTCCAGTATCATGTCCGCAAGCTTTTCCGTGCAGTTTTCCGTTTCTATGTCTATATATCTTTTTCTGAATCCGGCGAGCAGCCCGGTATCGTATCCTTCTTTCAGGGCCGCTCCGAGCTTCGCGGCGTCTCTGAATACATACGGCGCTATTGGCTCGGCGTCAAAGTCCATGTTGAGCCCGACCTTTTCGCTGTAGTCTTCGAGATCGTACGCATATATGTACAGAGGTTTTTCTGCAAGCGTTGCCTCGACCACGAACGAAGAATAGTCGCTTATGATGATATCCGCCGCCGCAAGCCAGTCATAGCTGTCGAAGCTGCGGTCGGTCACCACGCCATCAGGGACAGGCTGCTCCGCGCTCAGCCTGTCTAGCGGATGGAGCTTTACGACCATGTCGAAGCTGTCCCTGTTGATGTTTTCCGCAAGTCCCCTTACATCGGCGGGAGCTCCGGTTCTGAAGGTCGGAGCGTAGAGCACCAGCTTCTTTCTGCGCCCGTCCTGCCTCTCCGGGTCCAGCTGCGGGTATTTTCTGTATATCTTCGCGGCGGTCTCATCCCTGCCGGAGCTTACGATGCTTCTGATAAGATCTATCCTCGGAAGGCCCGCCTTCATTATTTTGTCCCTGCCGGTCCTGAAAGCCTCGCAGAAATAAGCGGCCGTGATGTCGCTGCAGCTCACGACGCGGTCGTATCCCCTGTGCATGCGCATGATGCGGGCCGTGCGTTCGGATGAGCCGCCTGCCCTTCCTACCGTCTGCCAGCCGAACTTCTTCACGGCGCTCAGGGCGTGCCACATCTGCACTGCCTTTGCCCTGCCCGCCTGCGGCAGCATGCTGACCGGTATGCAGTAGGTGTCGAGCACCACGACATCAGAGCTGTATATCGCCCTTATCTGCCTTAGTATCTCGCCGGCATACGAGAGGGATCTGAGAGATCTCTCCTTGCGCAGCAGGCGGCAAAGGGTCTTCACCTCTGCGCCTTTGTCCTGCAACGCCTTTTCGAGCATGGCGATATCGGTCGATTTCTCATCGCTCTCGCGGCTTATTATAGCTATTTTTGCCTTTCTGTTCTTCATCCTGCGGTATCCCTGCCTCAGATGAGACCGTCTTTTCCGGCCATTTCGATAAATCTTTCGGTATTCTTTCCGTCATGGAATTCGACTATCCTGCTGAAGCGCCGCTCCTCTTCATCGCTGTGCGGCCTTCCGTATACGCTTTCTATCGCGGCCCTGAGCTCTTCGTCGCTGCGGCACACCTCGCCGAAGGCCAGCTCTTCGGTCAGCATCAGCCTTGCCGTCTGTCCGTAGCGGGCCACCGTTTCGTCCTTTTCCTCCCAGTCGAATATGACGTTTGCCCCGCGGTAGAAGGCGTCATAAGCTATCGATGAATAGTCCGTGATGAGGGTGTCCGTCTTTCTCAGCACCTCTTCGTGCGTGATGTCCGGAAGCATCAGCTTCAGAACGTCGCCGCCGCCGTTTCTCCCGGCATTGGCGCATTCCGCCACGGCGTATTTCTTGATAAGCGGATGAGGCAGCACCACGACCCTGTCCTTAAGATCGTCCGGCACCGCATCGTATATCTTTTCGATGAACCTGTAATATGTCGTGCTCCTGAAGTCCTCGGCGGCGAGAACCGCTTCCCACGGCCTCCATGTAGGCATTATCACTATGCGGTCGTGCTCATCCTCCCTGTACGACCTGTCGAATTTCAGCAGTCCGCAGATGTACAGGTTTTCAGGCGGAGTGTCCCCTCTGTAGATGAAATGCTCCGCCTCGAGTTTTGACGAGACCACGATGCGGTTTTTGTAACCCGGCCTTTCGGTCATCCTGAAGAAGGCCCTGGTCTCGGAGTCGAGAGAGATCATGTACATTACTCCGTGCTGCAGGAACACGTAATTGATGCCCGCATGCAGATCCCAGTACTTGAGGAACGGGCTCACCGGCCTCAGGTCGACGTTATGGTTTATGGTCTCGGTCGCGATGACCGTCTTCGATCTGAACAGATGGTAATAGTGGCTCAGCGAGTACTTCGGCAGCAGGTTCCTGCGGTACCGGTCCGCCACGGCGCGCCACGCCGGGCAGTTCCTGCTCAGAACATAATACACGTTGGAGCAGCCCTTATCCATCAGCTTCTCGTAAAGCACGGACGCCGATTCCTCGTAGCGCTCGCTGTTTTTCTCGAAGAGTATCACGGGGGCCTTCGGCCTGCGGAAAGGCAGCTTTGCAAGAACGTAGGCGATGCCTATGATGATCCTCTGGTCGAACCTGTCCGAATAATTGGCGTCCCTCACCACAAGCGCGGTCCCGCTCACGAATTCCTGCAGATAGCACGCCATCGCTCCCTTTTTCAGATCGAGGCTGATGATCTTCGTGTATATGATCCTGCGGATCTTGTCCAGGCGGCTCGCCGCGATGATCCTGTGCTCCGCGCCGAATATGTCTATGAGTCCTATCTGGTTTCTGTATTTGAAGCTGCTCAGGTCCTCTTTCGGGATCGTTACGGAATATCTGTCTCCCTTTCTTTCAAGCTCGTATTCGCGCTCGCAGATATATGCGTGATCGAGCCAGGACAGCCTTTTCTGTCTGAAGCTGATGACGATGTCGCCGCCCTTCTCCCTGACCGAGTAAGAGCTGACGGGCATGAGCCCGTGAATGAGCCCGAAGTCCGCCTTGCGCAGCTTTCCTATGGTGTTATATGCGTCTATGCGCCAGCCCGGCAGCACCCGCCTCGTTTCGCGGGGGTTGTCTTCTGTCCTGACGCCTCCGATCAGAGAATAGTATTCGACATCATCGTATCCGTCCAGCTCTCTGAAGGCCTCGCGGTATGACTCCTTCATGCCGCCCTCGAATACGACCATCACATGCCGCCCTTCGGCCTGCCTTTTTTCTATCGCTTTGCGAAGCTCGTCCGAAAGCCCTCCGCTCAGATCAGATACTCCTATGAGGTGCACCGGCTTTTCGTTGTCCCTTTCCGGCTTTTCGATCCGGCAGTGTACGGCAGGCTCTCTGCCCCCTATGACGAGATCGAGAAAGTCCTTCGCGCACGAAGGCCTGCCCGCGTCCCTGAAGCCGCAGTATTCGGCGATAAAGTCCGAATAGTCGGGCCTTTCGTCCTTTCCGAGCGCTTCCGCCGCCTCGTCCGCTGTGCGGCAGATGTCGAACGGAAGATCCCTGACGTCCATGTACATGCCGCGGTCGCGGATGTATTCGTCGAGATCGTAGGTGAAGAGAACGACCCTGCGGCCCGTGCCCGCGTAGTCGAACATCACGCTCGAATAGTCGGTGACAAGAGCATCCGCCGCGTTCAGAAAGTCGTAGGTCTCGTATTCCTCCGGAAAAGGTCTTACATGAGAGTAATCGTCATACGTCATGCGGCCGGACACGAACGGATGCAGATTCACGTAAAGGATCTGATCGTCTGCGAGCCTCGCGTCGAGCTCTTTCAGGTAGCCCTTTATCCTGCCGGTCTGCTCTTCGGCGCTGACATTCTTCGAATCTCCGCCGCGCCAGGTCGGCATGTACGCGTATACCCTCTTCCCTTCGATGCCCTGCTCTTTTCTGACGCGCTCTTTCATCTCATCGTCATAAAGGGCGTCGTTTCTCGGGTAGTCGAGCATGACGATCTTTCCGCTGAATTCACGGCGGAGCATGTAATCGTCCATGAAGATGTCTCTGGTCAGGACGTTCGGGAACAGGGACCAGTCAGCCATGAAGTAATTGCGCTGGACGTTCCCCAGACCCCGCGCCCCCTCGATATTGGCCCTGCCCATGTGCTTGAGCGGCGTGCCGTGCCATGTGTTGGCGAGCACCTGACCGGGCTTTTTGCAGAACATGTCCGGGTAGGTGTTGTCCGTGAAGAAGTATTTGCAGGACGCGAGCAGCTTCAGATATCCGTCGCTCATCCTCTTTACCGTCGTGACGTCATCGAATCCGTAATAAGCGAACTTCCTCGCCGCTTCGGCCTCGGTTTTATCCGTCACAACGAAAAACACCTGATAATCCTTCCATTCAGGTGCTGTTCTGAGTTCCCTGAGGAGCGCGAACATGTTGCCGGATACCGTCTCTCCCCTTCCCGCTTCGAGCATCACATAACGCTCGTTGACGGGATGCGAATACCAGCAGTCCCGGTATCTGCGCTCAGGGCTTCTGTAATACCTTATTCTTCTTTTTACGGCCTTCAGAGGATCTTTCATCTCGCATCCTATTTTGACTCGTAATATGCGATGGCGTCTTCGATGTCCCCGTCGAACATCAGCTTTCCGCGCTCAAGGACTATCCCTCTTCTGCAGAAGTCCCTCGCGGTGTCCAGCGAGTGTGTTACGAAGAGGAATGTCACGCTCTCGTCCGCCATGATGTCCGCTATCTTGGCCTTGCATTTCTGCTGGAAGTTTCTGTCTCCCACACTCAGGGCCTCGTCTACTATGAGTATGTCGGGCTTCGCGTTGGCGTTTATGGCGAATCCCAGCCTGGCTTTCATACCGCTGGAATACGATCTGAGCGGCTGGTCGATATACTCTCCTATATCCGCGAAATCGACGATGTCGTCCTCGACCTCGTCTATCTCTTCATCCGTCATTCCCATCAGACTGCACTTGAATCTGATGTTCTCGCGTCCTGTGGACTCTCCGTCGAAGCCGGCTCCGAGCTCGAGCAGGGCGCTGACCTTGCCGTTCACCGTGACCTCTCCCTCAGTCGGGAAGGTTACTCCCGTAACCATTTTCAGAAGGGTGGATTTCCCGGCGCCGTTGCGCCCGAAGAGAGCTACCGCTTCTCCTCGGCGCACCTCAAAGGACATGTCGTTGACGGCGCGGTTCTCCTTGTACGGCACATTTTTGCTGAACAGGCCCTTGAACCTGGCTTTGTCGCTTTTGTACAGCTTATACAGTTTTGTAACGTGATCGAATCCTACTACTATATCGTTTTCTGTGCTCATCCGTATATCTTATCCGACTGTGAATATCGGCTCCTTTCTAAGCGATGATCCGATAGATGAAACAGCCCCCTCCAGTATCCGGCTGCCTGTGATCTCTCCGATCTGTTCTTCGGTGAACGGGTATATCGCGGCCTCTCTTCTCTCGCTGCAGGCTTCCCACTCGATGAATATCCTGTAGCTTCCCGGTCTGAGACCGGCAAAGTCTTCTTTTGTCACCGTTATGACATAACCCGCGCCCGCATAGGCGACTCTGTTTGAATTGCTCTTTTTTTCGATGCCGAACGGCGTCTTTGTCGGGCACTGCTCTATGCAAAGCTGCCTGACTCTTTCCCGGTCCCCGTCTTTTATCCACGCGCTCATCTTTACATCGCGCGGCTCGCGCACCGGCAGGTATCTTATATATGCGCATCCGCCCACTGTGATCCTGCCGTCCCCGGCGGTCACTGTCTTCACGCGCAACCTGAGCGGCTCGGCAGCGACAGAGCTCTTCATGTCCGCCACGCGGAGCGGAAGAATCGCGGAAGGGAATATGCCCAGGATCTTCTTTCCGGCCCTCCTGCAGATGATGCTGCTCTGCCTGTCTGTCTGGAAGGCCCTCAGCTTCCGCAGTCTGCCGCGGTCTCCCTTCATCAGGGCCCTGTACTTTTCGGCGTATATGACCGGGATGTTCGGGAACTCCTCCGCCAGGCCGTCCTCTTTCATGTATCCGCCGATCAGAGACATGGCTCTGTCCATCTCGTCGTCTTCCATGTCAACGATCTTGTTGACCAGTATGTTGAAATCCATCAGGAGGGACTTCATCTTCTTCTGCCGGACTATCCGGGCGTCGACGCCTTCCTCTCTGATGATATCATCTATCATCCTGAGCGAAGTCAGGCGCTCTTCTATCATCCTCATGCTGATGCTCTGGGTAGCAGACCGGGACTCTTCTCCGCGGACCCTCCACAGATATACGGTCTCATCGAGCATAATAACTGTCTTCGCGTTTGCATACAGCCTGAAAGCGAGCGGCATGTCCTCGCAGTACGACAGCCCGGCAGGAAACTTCAGCCCCAGCCCGTCCCAGTACGATCTTCTGATGAGCTTGCCGCAGGTGATGGAATCAAAGGCAAGTCCGGGGCTTTCCTTCATCGTCGTCCGGCGCCGGTATTCCGAGAAAACCATCTCCGACATGCGCACCGTCGTATAAACGCCGTCCCTGAGGTGCATGAGCTTTCCCGTAACGACGTCAGCTTCGTTATCCTCCGCCGCCCCGTAAAGCGACTCCAGAGCCCCCTCCGGCAGTATGTCATCCGAATCGACGAGCAGCAGGTACCGGCCCTTAGCCAGCTCTATGGCCCTGTTGCGTGTCACCGACACTCCCTCGTTATCCTTGCGGACATACCTGAATCTGCTGTCTCTGCCGGCGAAGGCTTTCGCGATATCCGCGCTGCCGTCGGAGGATCCGTCGTCCATCAGGATGACCTCAAAGTCCTCGAACGACTGCCCTGCAACGGAATCCAGAGTCTCCTGAAGGTATGCGGCGACATTATATACGGGTATGACTATGCTGACCGCGATATCAGAGGACATCAGGGATTTCCTTTCTCAGCTTTTTGTATATCCTCAGCGCCAGAATGGTGAAGACAGTGAAGGTTATGAGAAAGCACACGATGGATACTTTATCCGTCCAGAACCATTTCTTGTAGATGAAGGCTCTGCGGTACCCGCTCGAGATAACGGTCACGGGATTGAACTTCAGAAGGACGCGTATCCACGGCGTATGGATGTCTTCGACATTGTAGATGATGCCCGACATCCAGAAGATGGCTGACGAAAAAGCCGTCACCAGATTCTGGAAATCCTTGCTTATGGCCGACAGCATGCCCGCCAGCAGGGCCCACACCGTAAAGAACATGAACATCGCGAACATGTACAGCGGTATCTGCAGCAGATAGATATCAGGCATGTATCCGAAACACATGAAGAGCACTATCGTGATGCCGCACAGCGCGAAATGCGTGTACAGGTGCGAGATATTGAAGTATGTCGGTATGATAGAGATCGGGAATTTCATCTTAGTGACGAGCGAGCTGTATTTTCTGATGCACGCCGCTCCGCCGGTTATCATCTCCTGCATGTAGAACCACGGCAGGAATCCGGCTACGAGCCACAGAAAAAACGGGTAGCCCTCAACGGGTTTACCTGCTCTCAGTCCTACCGAAAACGCAAACCAGAACACGAAAAGCGTGACCAGAGGCTTGATTATGGCCCAGGCCCATCCCAGAGCCGCGCCCCTGTAGGTCTTGATCAGATCGGACTTTGCAAGCATTATGATCTGATCTTTATACACCACGTGCTCGTGTATTATGGTCTTTAAAGTTTCAATCATTTCAGTATCCTGTTTACCCCTTTCGTCTGAAAAGCTCCTTTGCGTTCCTCGGCAGATATGTCGCAGCCCTGCCGATCTTCCAGGAAAGGGAGTCTCTCATCTTTTTGCTGTTTTTCTGAAGAGACTCGTTCTTTTTTGCAAGCTTCCGTATCTCTTTCTCCTGCTTAGCGCTGAGGCTCTCAAACATCCCGTACTCAAGGCGGTCCCCTCCGTCCGGATAGATGATGCCGTTGAGTTCGTCAAGTATCCTCACGGCATCCTCAGACTCGCGCCTGATAAGCTGCTCTGCGATGCGGGCGCCGTATTCCTTTTCGAGGCGGTATGTCTCCAGGGCGATGAGCTCATCGTAACGGCTCTTCTTCGCGATGAGGACGATCTCTTTTATGCCTTTCAGGAGGTCCTCGACCTCGCGCTTTCTGAACGCCCTCTCCTTGTATGCGTCTCTGTAGCAGTACACTATCCTCTTCATGGCGTAGAACTTCCCCGCCTTCTCCATGGTCTTCACAAAAAAGACGGGATCCTCGAAGAAGCTGTACTCCGGTATCTTCAGATCGTTCTTCAGAAGGAACTCACGGTCATAGATGAATCTTACCCAGCCGTAGTCGAACTGGAAGTCTTTGTAATCCCACATGCGGTCTTCATCGAAGGTGTATTTTTTCTGATAGCCGCTCCACTGACTGACCGTTCTGTCATCATAGAACGCCTCGAAAGTCCCTCCGCACACGCGCACGTCGTTCTCTTTTGCCGCCCTGTACAGATCCGAAAGGACCGCTCCGTCATGGATCCTGTCGTCGGCGTCGAGGAAAAACAGGAATTCGCCTTCCGCGATCCCGATCCCCCTGTTCCTTGAATATCCCGCGCCGTGATTCTCCTGTCTGACGACTTTTATCCGGGCGTCCTTTTCAGCCCGGCGCGCGAGTATGTCCGGGCTGTCGTCCGTCGACCCGTCGTCGATGCATATGGCCTCCCAGTTTTCCATGTCCTGGGATTCGATGCTGTCCAGGCTTTCGTCAAGATATTCTCCCGCATTGTACACGGGCATGATTATCGAAATTTCCGGTTTCTTTGATTTTTCCATGTCCTTCAGTCCGCCAGCCTCACTTGTCCATGAGCTTTCTGATCCTTCTCACTCCGGCAGCCGGCGCTCTTCTGAGCTTTTTGTATAACGGCTCCTCATATCTTGCCAGCTTTTTCTTGAGCATCTTGTTCTCGTCGGCGAGTTCCTTGATGCTTTCGTGCTTTCTCAGAAGCTTGCGCTTCGTGGTCTGGATATAGTTCTCGGTGGTGCGGTCGTACAGGAGCTCGTTGAGTCTCATCCTCTGGCGCTCTGTCATGTTGTCCCTGTCGATCTTCGACGCCTTTTCGGCTTCCATTATCTCCTCCTTCATCCTGAGGAGGAACACGTATTTATACTCCAGCCCCAGTCTCCCGTAGTTCCATATGTATGTTATGAATTTGGAAGTGTTCTTGATGCTCTCAAAGGCCTCCTTCTTGTCCGGATGCTCGTCCAGGAAGCGCTCGATCTCTTCGTACTCGTCGCAGACGCAGAACAGCTTGCCTTCGCTGTTGATCGATGAGCTGATGTTGTCCTGTCTGTAGTGGAGCAGAGGATCATTTATAAGGACTACCTTCTCAGAGCACGCCCATACCTTGAACGAAAAGCTCGTATCCTGATACGACGCCCCCGGAGTCTCGAGGAAGCGTATGCCGTTGTCTTCTATCATCTTTCTGCGGTACAGGCAGGACCATATGCTCGGAGACACCCTGAATAGCTTCGGATGATCGACAGGCGCAAAAGGCTCGTTGTAAAGCTCGACGTCCTTCAGGTTCTCAGCGAACACATCGTGCGGCTCCTTGTTGGTATAGTATTTGTAGAAGTTGCACTTGACCGTATCCGCATCGAATTTTACGGCCGTATCATACAGCCTCTCGAACATCCTTCTCTCGGCAAAGTCGTCCGTCTCGACTATGCCTATATAGTCTCCCTCAGCTTCATTGAGTCCGACATTCATGCTGGCGCCGTAGCCGCTGTTTTTCTTGTGGATCACGCGGACCCTCTTGTCGGCAGCCGCGTACTCATCCAGTATCCTTCCCGTCGAATCGGTCGAGCCGTCATCGACCGCTATGATCTCAATGTCTGTGAGCGTCTGCGACACGACGCTGTCCATGCACTCTCTTATGTACTGCTCGACATTGTACGCAGGCATTATTATTGATACTTTTGGCATTTTGACCTCCCTGTTTTAAAGAATCCTTCTGCCCTTCACCCTTCTGTTCAGTTTATCACATATGCGCCGGCAATTTACCGCGTCCGGATAATTTCTTTCCGTCATTTGCGGAGCAGCGCGGATGTTTTATGAATATCGGCATCATGCACAGGTTGAGCAGTATGGCGGGCATGTGGCTCACCGGATACATGAGCACCTCCATCATTGCCTCGGTAAAATAGCCGATGAAGGCCAGTATCACCAGAAGATGCTCCTTTTTATAGCCGTACCTGCCGAGCATGCAGCGGATCACGAAGACTATGCCTGACATAAGAAAGACCGCGTATCCGGCAAAAGCGAGCACGCCCGAAGTATACAGTATCTCGATGGCGTTGTTGTGCGCAAAGACCGACGCTTCAAAGGTTTTGATCAGAGGCTCCTCCGGCGCGCCGTTGCCCCAGAATGTCGACTCGCAGATATACGCCCTCCAAATGCTGATCCTTCTGGATGTCATCAGGTCAAGTGTCTTCAGGTATTCCGGCGCATCCTCATCGGACGTAATATATTTATAGTTGTCTTCGGCATAGGCGTTGAGGTCTGTTTTTCCGATCCCCCTCAGGACGAACGACGCCGCCAGCGCTATCACGACGATCGCTGCGCAAGTCAGTATTATTTTTCTGACATCCGCCGGCTTTCCCTCCCGTCCGGCCGCCCTTATGCAATAGCCCGCGCCCAGAAGCGATTCCAGCAGGATCGCGAGCTCTGCCGTCCTGCACTCGCTTACATAAGACAGCGCGATGCAGAAGCTCATCACAAGCGAGCACGGAAGAAGAGCCCTGTCATCTGTCAGCAGAAGAAAGAGGCTTGCGGCGTACAGTCCTATGACTACCATTCCGTTGCCGTTAGGGTTATCCATGAGTCCTGTATATACAGGTGTTTCGTCCGGTCTCAGAAACGGGACCACAAGAAGATTCAGTATCACGAAGACGCAGGCCGCCGCTGTCATGATCTTTGCGATCAGAGCGCAGTACTGCCCGTAATCTTCACGCGCGGCCCATATCATGACAGAGGGAAGAGATATGAGCAGGCTCACAACTGCCCAGATGCGGTACTCTCCGCTCACGGGATGAATGAACGACGTCGCGAATATCATTATGAAGCACAGCAGCCAGCCGTACACGCACGGTCTGTTATAATCGACCTTTCTGAGATCGGCCTCTTTGTCCGCAATCACGATCATCAGAGCAAGCAGGGCGATAACTCCTGTGACGGTAAACACCATGTCGCTGTAATTAAAAAAAGTGACCCTCAGCGAATACTTCAGCGGCCTTATCAGTCCCAGCGCGGATAGGACCGCCACCGCAAGGCAGATCACCGTATGCTTTGTTTTTTGTCCGATATGAGACGAAAGGCCGCCCATGCATCTGATCAGAAATGTATATACATTCATGATGTATCTGTGCATTTGCTCTCCTTTCTTTTCAAAACGGCTTGTTTATAATATACTGTAATACAAGCTTATAAATCAAATCTCACAATCTATGAAAAGTCGGGAGCACGGAGCCTTATGAATAACAACCACATCCCTGAAGAAACAATAATAGATCTCAAAGACATATTCTGGAAACTGATGATGCAATGGAAGGCTGTCCTGGCAGTATGCCTGATCATGGGTCTTCTTGTCCCGTGCGTCATGTATTTCAGGGCCAGATCCGCTTATGAGGTTGCCCTTGCGGATAAAGCCGCGGCAGAAGAAGCCTCTTCGAAAACTTCGGAAGAACGCATCGAAGCCGCGCTTGCTCCGCTCTCGGACAGCGACAGAAAAGCCGTTCTGGTAGCAGCCGAGCAGCAGGAATTCGTAGATGAGCAGCAGTCATACATAAACGAATCCATATTGCTGAACGAGAACCCTGCGAGCCAGAGGACTCTGACCGTGTACTATCTGATCAGCAGCGACAGCGGCTCTGACATGAAGGCGCTTGTCGACGCCTACGACGCCGGGCTCCGAAATGACGACTTCATGGGCAGTCTGCGCGATGAGATAGCTCCCGGCAAGGAGCTCGGGTATATATATGAGCTCGTCAACAATAAATATATTGCTGTAGAACCTGATCACACAGAAGCAGGTTCAGCACTTTTCCCGGTAAAGATCGTATTGCCGGAGGATTCCGATGCGGAAGCGGTGACGGATCTTGTCGATTCCACCGTAAAAGAGCTGCATTCTTCCATCGACAGCCGGGTCGGCAGTCACAGCATCCGCAGTTACAGAACTGAGGACGCTCATATATTCAACCCGTATGCGGTTGAAAGAAAAAACACCCTCATTGGCGCTGTCAATTCCGTCAACATTATTCTTAAAAGTACCAGGACAGCTCTCTCTCTGGAACAGAAGGATGCTCTGAATGTGATTCTTCTGGAGCGTCGCGGCGCGGAGGGGCAGGCAAGTGACAGTGCGCAGCCTGAGATCCGGGCTCCTCGGTTCAGCAAAAAATACGCCATATTAGGATTTATTTTCGGCGCATTCCTCTATGCAGCAGTCTTATTCATACTATACATTCTAAAAAAAGAAATATCATCCGGGCAAGCGGCACAAAGATATACCGGAAAAAGGCTGTTGGGTGAAATATACAGAATTGCAGAACGCACCGGCATAGCTGCACTTTTTGTCAGCAAAAAAGTTGCCGAGTGGTACTATAAGGATAAACTTGATATTGACAGGCAGATCAGTAAATTGTCTTCAGCAATAGATGCAGTCTGCACTCACAAAGGCGCAGACACTTTTACTTTGCTTTATTCAGATGCTGATGTCCGATTTCAAGATGATCTGAAAAAGATTGTATCAGGCAGTAAGTCGACTAAAATAAAATTGCTGGATACCAATGAAATGAATGAATCTGCGATGGCATCAGTAAAGTATGCCGCTTATGTCCTCAGTGACAAGACAAAGGTAGAAAAACTCCGAAGCATGATGATGATCGCTAACGATTATGACATTGCTCCTCTTGGTACAATATATTTGGAGGAAGTATAACCAGTCACTCTGGTTTATGAAATGCACTTTCAAAAGTAGCAGCAAATGAGAGCATTGCTCATTTGCTGCTATTTCTGCTTAACACTCTGGTAAGTATTTTTTTCATTTCATACATCTCTTCGCATTTTAACGCGAATAATATAATGATATGAATTGCAAATGCAGCAATAGTTATTATTAAAAATCTTACAATGGTATTCGAATTGTTCAAGGCCTGAGATAATGTTGCTATTGTTACGATCATGCCAGCAGCCGACACCACAAGCTTTAGCAGAGTTTTTGCCAGCTTGCCCAGTTGTAATCCTTTTATTCTCTTCCTGAGGACAATAATCAACAGAACCGCTGCAAACAAAGTTGATAAAGTCGTTCCTAACGCAATACCTCCCAATCCCATGCCAAGCACCCGAGAAAAAATATAGCTCATTATTGCATTGGAAAGAATCGCAGCTGCAGCAGTTTTCAGAGGCGTCTTTGTATCTTTCATGCTATAGAAGGCTCTTGTCACTATTTCCTGTACTGCAGAAAAGACATACATCAAACCATAAAAAGAAAGCGCATACGATGTAAGCTGAGTTGCAGCAACATCAAAGCTTCCTCTTTGATATACGATTTTTACTATGTCTTCAGCGCATAATGTAGTGATAATTGAAACAGGCAGCAGAATGATCAAGCAGATGGAAATGCTATTTCTTATAGTTGCGGAAACCTCTTTTTCATTGTTTTTTGAAAACTGTTCAGCCATTATCGGGTATATGACTGTTGAAAGGGTTGTAATAACTATTCCCGTGACAAATCTATTAAGCGTATTTGAATAAGAAAGGGCTGACATAGCGCCTTCGCCTAACAATGAAGAAAGAACCTTGTCAACGATATTATTGATCTGAACGATACTGTTTCCTAAAATAATAGGGAGCGTTAATTGGATAAGGGCCTTTGTCTCTTTGTCAAGAATATTGGTTGTAGGCTTATAATGAAAATGTTTTCTTGCAAAAAAACACAGAGAGAGTACCTGCATAATATGACCTATAACAACAGTATAGGTCAGCATGTACATATTTTGGCTCTTTCCAAGAATAACTGTGATCAGAATTACTGTGACATTATAAAACAAAGCTGCTATCTGAGCGCCGTAGAATATTTTTTTTGCACTCAAAATTGCACCCAGCATATACTGAATCATGATAAGCACGAAAGCCGCCATCGTAATTCTGGTCAGATGTTGTGCTAATTCGCTTTGTGCTTCAGAAAAACCAGGCGCAAACAAGGGTACAATAATCGGTGTCAGCAGTATTGCAATGAGGCTAAGTGTAATCGCAAGTGCTGCACTAAAGGAAAGTGCCTTTGAACCGTATTTATCTGCGGCATCTCTGCTTTCCACGTTTTTTGATACATATATTGACAAAAAAGCAGTAGAAAGGCTGTTGCATACCGCCGGGAAAATAATACCGGGCATACTCTGTGCAAAGAAAAAAGCATCAGTAAACCAATTGGCTCCATAATATGCCGCAATAACAGCATCCCGTAAAAACCCTATGAACTTTCCCAGTAAGCTAATTGCCGTAACAATAAAAGATGCCTTTAGCAATTTACTTTGACTGTTTCCCATAACTGTCTCCAAGATCAGGCGTTTACAAGATTTGAAATATCAAGCAAATCGCCCATTGGTCTTCCTTCAATTTCTGTTTCCTGCAAATGGATGCATCCATTCGGGAAGAAAGTCATTTCCCCAAAAATCGCCTTCCCTTCGATGTTGTACATGTCAACACGAACAAACGGGAACTCCGCGCTCAGCTCTTTTGCGGCGAACAGCATATCATCCAGGGATTCTGGTCTGTCATATATTTTCTCCGGCCTATGATATGCGCCCGAAAGCTCACTTAAAAAAGTCCAGTCAGTATTCATAAACAAGCCCGTCTTATCTCCGAATCTATCGCTGATCACAAGTATTGCCTTCGGTTCGCCATTGAAGCAATATATCTTATAGTCTGTAGGAGATTCCTTTCCCGGTTCTTTTAAATACTTCTCACATATATAGTATTTTTCTAATTTGTTAACCGGAACACCTCCGATATCAGCCATCATTTTATCGTACAGCCTTTGACTTTCAGACCATTTTTTAAGCGTCCCGTTAAACTTTTTCTCATCAAAGGTCTTCTTGTTTTCACAAATAATATTTGTGGTACAGCCTTGACTGACTTTTAAAGCAAAGCTATTTGGCAATTCGTTAAAGTGAATGTCATCTATTGATGTATAAACACTGTAAAGCTCGTTGAGATATCCATCTCCTATCCGTTCAGAAACATATTCCCTGACACGATATTTATCACATAGTTTCAGTACCAGCGGATTATTTCTATAAGTGTTTAGCGAAAGCCAAAGCAGTTTTTCGCTTAACGTTTTTGGATCATCAAGATTGCAGTTAGTCCCATAAGCAACTTTATATGCTATTTTTGCTCTTGTCTTCGGAAGGTACGCTTTTGCAAAAGCAACTAACCAACTATATGTTTCCTTTATGAACGGTCTCTTCTTTAAAAACGATTTCATGCTCTTTCTCCACTGGTCTTTTATACATTTTTATAGCAATATATCCCCTTTTCGGCGAAACTCAAAGCTGCTTCGTATGCTTCTTTTGCATCAATGACAACAATATCAAGATTGCATAGCCTGGATGAATTTTTTTGTCTTAAACTCCTAAAGATTTTTTTAAATACTTTTTCATTATTGCCATGTCCGGGCTGACGAATAACCATCTCTTTTTCATGTTCTATATTATTTTCGTCAATGAGTCTGGCAAAGTATTGTTTACTTATTAAAGTTCTCATTTTTTCATCAGTAGTCATTAGCTTTCCTCCGGCACAATGGAAAATTGATATTTTTGTAGGAGTTGATCCAAGCCCTAAAAAAAGAATTTTTGAATTTGGAAGAGTCGTAAGCTTATAGCAGGGTGAATAAGTGTCAAATCCATAAATGCTTCTGTCATGGTCACAGATTAGATATTCAGCATTCGTACCTTTAGCCGCCATTGAAAAATGTGTGCATGAACTTCGTCTTACACCATCCATTTTCCGGAATGTTTCAGAAATCACGCCGGCAGCGGACGGTGTTTTTTTTATATCTAAAAACGACCGGTCGTGCCCATAACATGGCATTATGATCGTTCCTTCCTCTCCAACAATACTCTCAATGACGTTTATTACATCTTCCGGGTTTCCTTCAAGATTGTAGAACTTTCTCCATGATGCATGAACCATGACTGTGTCACCAGATGAAAGGCCGCACTCCTTTATTGACCCAGACAATTCAGCCAGACTATATTTTTTTTTGTAGATCAGTTTTTCTATTGAAGTCTTATGTCTGTCCAGTGTGTCTTTGAACGATTCTGTATCCCGGGCCTTAAATACTTTTCTGATAATT
>Ga0310695_10004530_pt1 | contig 25442 bp, 22 predicted proteins | sample RumenRJG_04DNA_FD_203882 | JGI IMG/M metagenome (GOLD analysis project Ga0310695, IMG submission 203882) | Bovine rumen microbial communities from Lethbridge, Alberta, Canada - RJG_04 (v2) (version 2) | ecosystem: Host-associated > Mammals > Digestive system > Stomach > Rumen | place: Canada...
CAAAAGTAGATACCTTGCCAAGTGCCGAGGTTCAAGCGGCCATCGGTGATGGGGATGGTGATGCTGACGCCACTCAGTGTCGATTTGGCGTGGGCTGGCATATCGTCAGCACCCTCCAGCGTATGCTCGTACTCAGGACGGTTCTCAGGGACCAAACGATTGAAGATGGTTTCCATATCCACACGAACATCAGGGTCGCAGTTCTCGTTGATGCTCAGTCCGCAACTGGTGTGCTTCGTGAAGATGTTCACAATACCAGTCTTCGGCAGTTTCGGCAACTGGCTCAGTATCTCGCTCGTCACCAGATGGAAGCCGCGACGTTTCGGCTTCAGGGTTATTTCAATTTGTTGTACCATTATTCAATGACTGTCATTCTCATTTCAGAATCTCTTTACTTTTGTCATAAACTATCAAAAAAATTGGTGCAAAGATACAAATAATCGTGGAATTTTGTGTACCTTTGCAAATAAAATTTGATATGGACTACCTGCCTAAAGTTGAAAAGATGCTATAACGATTATGAAGATGTATTTTCTTTATGCATTGGCAGCAATATTGTTTGCTGGTTGTCAGACGAGTCATTTGTCAGAAGCAGAGAGATTTGACGCTAGCGTCAGGAATTGGATTTGAAAACAAATAATCAAGATAGTAAATGAAGAAATATCGCTCGCCCATCATCATCTGGCTGGTATTCGAGACCATTGCCGTCTGGTTGTGGCAGACAACAGGCAATTTGTTCTTCCTGCTGAACTTCTCTTACATCGGGTTCTGCATTGGCTTCGGAGGAATCCTGTTTGCTGCGGGCTGGAAGTACGCCAGAGAATTTACGCAGTTTGGAGTTGGCTCCTATATGCTCGTGTTCCTCGGCCTGATATGCCGTGAGAACATGCAGATTGAGGGACTGTGGTACTATCTGATGATTGGAGTTTGGGGAGCTGGTACGCTCCACTATGCTATCGCTAAGATCTTTGGTCCGCTGCTGTTCGGCAGAGGTTGGTGCGGATATGCCTGCTGGACGGCCATGATCCTCGACCTGTTGCCATACAAACAGTCTAAGTCACCAAGGAAAAATTGGGGATTCATCCGGTACATCATGTTCGGCCTTTCGCTGGCCATCGTCCTGCTTCTGTTCTGGCTTGGAAAGGCCAATGCCTACACGATGTTCATGTTCTTCGTCGCAGGTAACATCCTTTATTATGCAGTCGGTATCACCCTCGCCATCTTCCTGAAGGACAATCGCGCCTTCTGCAAGTATATCTGGCCGATAACAGTGTTCCTGAAGCCCATGAGCTATTACTCTCTGCTTCGCATCAAGTGCAACGAAGAGAAGTGCATCAACTGTGGGAAATGCCTAAAGGTATGTCCGATGGATGTCGAGGTGAACAAGAACGCTCGTAGTCGCAAGAACGCTACAGAGTGCATCCTCTGCCAGAAGTGTACGAAAGCTTGTCCGAAAAAGGCACTGTCATAATTGAATTATGGGAAAATGAAGGGTTTATGACATTGCCTTTTTTGTACTGTGTAAGAAAAATGGGGCAAATAGCTGTTGTATGTTCAATAAAAATGGTATCTTTGCAGTTGGAAATATGAACGACATGAAATACAAGACCCTTATCATCATAGCGGCGCTGGTGTGTCTGCCCTTATGGAATACCGTCCGTGCGCAAGAATTGCCAACTGACGGACAGCTGACCATTCGTCCGATGCTACAAAAGCTTGGAGAGCGATTGCTGAAAGGGAAGACAGGCAGCATTGTGGCTATCAATCCCGCCAACGGTGAGATACTCTGTATAGCCACCAACACGCCCAATGGACATGACGTACGCCAAGCCATCGGCAAGCCGCAGGCACCAGGTTCAACTTTCAAGACCGCCCAAGCCTTGACGCTATTGTCAGAAGGCATCATTACGCCACAGACCACCGTAGCGTGTGTCGATGGTGTCACCGACGGCAATATCAAGGTGGGGTGTCACGAGCACCGTTCGCCGCTGGCCTTGAAGGACGCCTTGGCGCAGTCGTGCAATACATGGTTTCTGATGACCTTTGCCTCGATGATTAACGATGACTTCATGTACGAGACGAAGGACGAAGCCATCACGACTTGGCGCAGTTATATGCAGTCGATGGGGCTTGGCGGTCCGATGCATATCGACATTCAAGGCGAACAGGGAGGTCTGCTGGCAGGTGCCGACTATCTGAACCGCCGTTACAAGAACGGATGGGACGGCAAGACCATCTGGTGGGCAGGCATGGGACAAGGCGATGTAACCTGTACGCCACTGCAGCTCTGCAACCTTGCCGTTACCATTGCCAATCGGGGCTGGTACTTTGTGCCACACATCCATAAGGACACGAAGAACGAGCGATACCTGAAGAAGCGTGAGACCAAAGTGAAGAAAGAAGCCTATGCTCCAGTGATAGAGGGCATGCGCATGGCTGTAGAGAAAGGTACGGCCACTTGTGTCAAGACCACCTATCCCATTTGTGGCAAGACGGGAACGGTGGAGAATCCTGGCAAGGATCACTCTGCCTTTATCGCCTTTGCACCGATGGACCATCCAAAGATTGCCGTCAGTGTCTATGTGGAGCATGGCGGTTTCGGTTCCGACATGGCTGCACCGATGGCAGGACTGATTATAGAAGAATACCTGAAGGGAAAACTGTCCAAGACATCAGAAGCCAAAGCCAAGAAACTTTCAGAGGTTCGAATCAATCAATAGCGAGCATGAAGCTTTTGTCTTAGTTCTCGGTGAAGAGGATGATTTAACCATATCATACTTCTGCCACGACTTCAATCTCTACTAATGCGCCCTTTGGAAGCGTCTTAACAGCAACTGCAGAGCGAGCAGGATATGGCTCTGCGAAGAACTCGGCATAGACGGCATTCATGTCGGCAAAGTCTGCCATATCAGCCATGAATACCGTTGTCTTCACCACATTAGCCATTGTCAGACCAGCTTCTTCCAGAATAGCCTTTACGTTTGTCAGCGACTGGCGGGTCTGTTCCTTGATGCCACCTTCAACGAAGTTGCCAGTGGCAGGGTCAATGGGAATCTGGCCAGAGGTAAATACGAGATTGCCCACTTTGATGGCCTGACTATATGGGCCGATGGCAGCAGGTGCCTTTACTGTACTAATCACTTTTTTCATATCAGAAGAATTTTACAATTTCATCAAGTTTCTTTCAGGACGGTTAGGCATTCAAGAACTGGGCACACATGTCGGCACAGCGTTCGCCATCGACTCCGGCTGAGACGATACCACCAGCATAGCCTGCACCCTCACCACAAGGGAAGAGGCCCTGAATACGTACATGCATCAGCGTTTCGCTATCCCTCAGAATGCGAACAGGACTGGAGGTTCGAGTCTCGACGCCAATCATGGTAGCTTCGTTGGTTAGGAAACCATGACTCATGCGACCAAAAGCCTTGAAGCCCTCCTGAAGACGATGGCTGATGGGCTTGGGCAGCCAGAAATGGAGAGGCGACGAAATAAGGCCAGGGGCATACGAACTCTTAGGCAGGTCGTAGGACAGACGATTGTTGACGAAGTCGGCCATACGCTGCGCAGGTGCCGTCTGACGGCGATTGCCTTGTTGCCAGCAGTCACGTTCCAGCTGTTCTTGGAAAGCCATAACAGAGAGAGGTGAGGGGTGAGAAGTGAGAGGTGAGAGGTCTTCTGGTCGGATTTCGACCACCATACCACTATTTGACCATTGTCCGCCACGATTCGAAGGACTCATGCCGTTGACCACAATCTGTTCCTTGTCGGTGGCAGCAGGAATGACAAAACCACCAGGACACATGCAGAAAGAATAGACGCCACGTCCATCGACCTGCGTCACAAACGAGTATTCGGCAGCAGGCAGATACTTGCCACGCCCCTGACGATTATGGTACTGTATCTGGTCAATTAGTTCGGAGGGATGTTCCAAACGCACGCCAACAGCAATTCCCTTGGCTTCAATATCAATCTTAGCCTCAGCCAGATAGCGATAGACATCGCGAGCCGAATGGCCTGTGGCAAGAATCACGGGACCAAGGAACTCTTGATCGGCTGCTAAACAGCCGATCACACGATCACCCTTGATGATAAGCTGCGTCATCTTGGTTTGGAAATGCACCTCGCCACCACAACGGAGGATGGTGTTGCGCATGTTCTCAATGACGCGCGGCAACTTGTCGGTTCCGATATGAGGATGGGCATCGGCCAGAATATTGGTCGAGGCTCCATGCTGACAAAAGACGTTCAGAATCTTCTCGATAGAGCCACGTTTCTTGCTTCGCGTATAGAGCTTGCCATCGGAGTAGGCTCCTGCCCCACCCTCGCCAAAGCAGTAGTTGCTCTCGCCATCGACCTGTTGCGTCTTGGCTATCTGTGCCAAGTCCTTCTTACGTTCATGGACATCCTTGCCACGTTCCAAAACAATAGGACGCAAGCCTAACTCGATGAGGCGCAGGGCAGCAAACAGGCCACCAGGACCAGCACCCACAACGATGACCTGAGGACGACTGCTGACGTCAGGATATTCTGTACGCACGAACTCGTCCTGCTGTGGCTGCTCGTTGATATAGACGCGCACTTTCAGATTGACAAAAATGGTACGCTGGCGGGCATCGATGCTACGGCGCAGAATGCGCACAGCGGTCACCGTACGAACGTCGAATCCGTACTCGTCAGCCAGATAGCTGCGCAATGCCTGCTCGTTGGCTGCCATGTGGGGCTGCACACGAATCTGATACTCGTTAACCATGCAATAGCGATGTTGTCACTTTCAACCGATTTACTTTTCGCCTTCGAAAAGTTCGTTGATTTCAGCTATCTCGTCCTCGTCGAACCATTTAGACAGGCGCTTCTTAGCCTTTATCTGAATTTCGGGGTCGACATCGGTCCACACCTTCTTCAGCACAAAGACAAGCACACCCAAGTCGTCAGCCAATCCTGCAATGGGAATAGCATCGGGCACCACATCGATTGGACTGATGAGATAGCCCAAAGCAGCAATAATCATGGCCTTGTTTGTGGCACTGACCTTGTCGCTCTGCAAGGTGTAATACAAGATAAGGGCGGCATAAACCAACTTTGAACCAGCACCCTTGGCGATGCGGGCAATCTTCTCAGCAAAGTCCTTCTTCGAGAACTTGCTGCCATACTTCATAAAATCGGGTAATTCCATATTTTAATTTACAATTTGACCATTTACAATTTACTATTAATTCTGATGACGCGGATGCCCGTATGGGTCTTGTGCTTCTGCAGATACTGATAGAGCGTCATGGGCTCCTCGACTACTTTTTTGTGAATCATCGACGCATTGAGCAGATGAAGTCCGTCGCTACGCCATACGGCAAAACCCAAGTGAGCAATTTCAAGGCCTTTCTTGTTGCAGGTAATAGCCAGTATGTCGCCATCCTTCACCACCTTGCGCAGCAAAGCGCTGTTACGGACAGAGCGCTTGGAAATGTAGCGTACCTTCAAACCAGTCAGCGACTGTTCGGCAGCACGAATCTCAGGAATCAGCGCAGGATTGGCCTTCAGTGCCTTGTAGGCAGAAGGGTGCGTAGACATGTAGTCTACATTGACGGTCTGCACAGCCGAGAAGGGCGGATTGGGCTGCTGGATATCAGTAACAAGCTGCATCTCGACCTTATCGCGAATCCAGTCGGTGAAGTAGTGCAGACGTGAGGGATAGCCTGCCATAAGTCCCTGCCGATAGCGCAGTTGGCACAGGGCATTCAAATAGTCGGCAAAGCTATGCTTATCGGCCTGTGCACAAAGCTTCAACGCTGCCACCGTCTCGACCAGCGTCGTACAATCCAACTGACGCGTATTGACCACCAGACGCTCGTCGTCATTGATTTCGAGGGTATGGGCCACATAGGGTAAACCCAAGAACTGACGTGCCAGCCAGAGTACAGACGTCTCGCGATTGGCTTGCTTCAGCAGCTGACATATCTTCAAACTGTCGGCCTGCTGATATGTGGTCTGAGCCTGAGAAATAAAAGGTAAAAAGATAAAAAGGTAAAAGGGTAAAAGTTTTACCCACCTTCGTACATTATTATTTATTTTGTCCCTCATCATTTTACTTTTTTCCTTTTTTATATGCCTCGCGGGCTCCAAAATTGTAGCCCACATAGATATTTAAATTACCAAAGATGTTGTTGGCAGCAAAGCGCGACTTGTGATAGTTGTAGGCACGAACAATGGCTGAAGCGCCTGCATACCAGCGATTGTTATTATAAACAACGGCAAAGCGTCCAATACCGTCGATATTGAAATTTGAAATGTCAAAGCCCGTTTTGTCCTCGTTGGCCGTTTCACCTCGTGACTGCTTGTAGGCCAAAGCCAGCGAGAGGCTGGAACAAAACAGGCAGTGGCGAGCAAACACCCAGTTGTAGGCATAGCCCACCGAAGCGTTGATATTATAGTACTTAACGCTGTTGAACATCAGACCGCTGTCCAGCTTCACCTCCTTATTGGTAGCCTTTTGCAAGGTACTCTGCATCTTTTCATAGTCGAAGTCGAGCGAGTTGCGCATATAGCCAAAGCCTGCCATCCACGAACCACAACTGATTTTCTGCATGGTACTCTGAGCAAACGCAGCCGGATAGGAGAAACGCTGGTGGTTGAAGATATAGTAGATGTTGAAGCCCGTAATGCCCACACTAAGCCCGTCGAAAGCCAAATCCTCAAAGTGTTCCTTTTCCATATCCTTGCCCAGCGTCACATTGCGAATCTTATAGTCGGAACCTGTACGGCGATAATAGATGTCGGCACCCAGCTGAGCCGCATAGATACTGAAGTCGAACTCCTGCTTGAGGTCGCTCACGTCGACATTCTTAATATCGAAAGCGTAACCTGCAAATATCCAGCGCCAGCCAAAATAGGGGCCGAACTTAAACGTCGGTGACGGTGCGAAGCTGACAGACTGCTCATTGCCGCCAGTAGAGCTGAGCCGATAGTAGTCGTAGTTGTAAGTGCCCTGTAACATGACTGACCAGTTGTAGTGCTGGGGCTCGACATAGTTCTCGTCGATATAGCTGAAACCGCGAATAGTGCGACGCAGCCAGCTGAGTTCATTCTTGGGCTCTTCCACGGCAACGGAATCCTGAGCCATCGCTCCAAGACTTACCATCAGCAATACTATCGACAACAACCTACGCATGAGCCTCAGAATTTTCCTAACACACAATCAAGCACCCAGTTGACAGGGGTAGCTGATATACTGGTACAGTCGCAGATACCGATGCCTTGCAGATGTTCGCACACATTCTTAATGAGCGGGAACTGCACGTAAGGCGGATTGGGCACTGCAAAACTCTCTTCGCCATGAATGGTATGCAGACGGATGGGCTGATAGTCGAAAACGGAGAACGACACCGAGCCACGATCTCCTATCAAGTCGATTCGGTCCTCGCGGGCCGACTCGTGGGCCACAAAACACCAAGAGCCTGACCCAGGCAAACCGTTCTCGAACTCGAAACAGGCACTGACAGAATCTTCAGCCTTATACAGGCCGCCACGATTGGCACAAATGCCGCGAGCCTCGATGATAACACCGAAGAGATGCTGCAAGAGGTCGAGCTGATGGGGTGCCAAGTCATAGAAATAACCACCACCGGCAATATCGGGCTGTAAGCGCCAAGGTAGGTTCTCGGCATGTTCGTAATCCAATTCACGGGGCGGAACGGCAAAACGCACCTGCACATTGACCACCTTGCCAATAATGCCACGGTCCACAATCTCCTTTACCTTCTCGAAATACGGCAGGTAGCGGCGATAGTAGGCTACGAAACAGGGCATACCCGTCTGCTCGCTGATGCGATTGATACGTGCACAATCCTCATACGAGGCAGCCAACGGCTTCTCGACATAGACAGGTTTGCCAGCCTTCATGGCCATAATAGCATAGGTAGCATGACTGGAGGGAGGGGTGGCAATATAGACGGCATTAACGTCAGGATCGTCAATCAATTCCTGAGCATCCGTATACCAACGAGGAATGCCGTGACGTTCGGCATAGCTACGTGCTTTGCGCTCGTCACGACTCATTACAGCCACTACACTCGACCCTTCAACTTCAGAAAATGCAGGGCCGCTTTTCTTCTCAGTTACCTCACCGCATCCGATGAAGCCCCACTGCAATATTTTCATAATCGCGTGCAAAGATACAAAATATTTCTTAATTCTTAATTCTTAATTCTCAATTATTTTGTACCTTTGCACCACAATAAGCAAAAATACAATGGAGAAAACAGACGATAACACACTCATGAAAGCCCGCAGCTACCGTAGTATTCTGGCTGAGGGCTACCGACTGTATAACGGAAATTTCCGTAAGCTATTCAAGGCCTCATGGCTCATGACACTTGTCTATACCATCGTCGGAGCAGCCTTAGGCACGATTGGATACATTCACCTGCCTAACCTGACGGCACTCATCATAGCACTGGTGGTGCTGATATTGCTGACCATCATCTTGGAATCGCTGGCGACGGCTACTGTTCTAAGCAAACTGAAGGAGCATCAGGACAATGGTGCCATCACTACGCCTGCCAGTTGGTGGAAACCAGACAGCAGCCTGATGGGACGCACGCTGAAAGCCGTAGTCTTCACCCTACCCTTATTCATCGTTTTGGTGCCCTTGTTTCCGCTGATATTGCCTTTGTACTATGTTATCATGAAATACGTGATGACACCAGGGCACAGTTTCTGGCCGTCACTATGGCGCGACTACAAGCGGGGCCTGCGCTATTGGGGCAGTACCTTCCTGGTATTCTTCGTCAGTACACTGCTGGTCGTACTGATTAGCATCATCATACTGACGCCTGCCGCTATCCTTACGCTGGCAAACGTGCAGTCTCAACAGAGTATGCTGATTGGCGACCCGTCAGGTATGCCGAGCTACATACTGCCACTGACTTTCGCCACAATGGCACTGACAAACTTCATTGAATACTACGTCGTGCTGGTGGTGCTGGTGCATTTCTATTATATTTATGGCAGCATTGAGACGAAAGAACAGGAACGCGAACAACAAAAACAAAACATAAGATGAAAAAGATTCTCTTCATTGACCGTGACGGCACCATCATTCAAGAGCCTGCCGACGAGCAGATAGACGCCTTCGAAAAACTGAAATTCGTGCCTGGTGCCATACGCAACCTGATATTCCTACGGCAGCATACCGACTACGAGTTCGTCATGGTCAGCAACCAAGACGGTCTGGGTACCGATGCCTTTCCCGAGGAAACCTTCTGGCCCGTGCAGAACTTCATCCTCGACACACTGAAGGGTGAAGGTGTAGCGTTCGACGATATTCTCATTGACCCACACTTCCCTGAGGACAATGCACCAACCCGTAAACCCAATACCGGTTTGGTTGAGAAATATATCAACAATCCGGAATACGACATTAAGCACAGCTACGTCATCGGTGATCGCGAAACAGACCGCAAGTTTGCCGAGAATATAGACTGCGGATTCCTGCAGATAGGCAGTTGGGACAAGGCTGCCGAGATAGCTTTTGGCGGTGAGCGGACAGCAGAAGTGCAGCGCACTACCAAAGAAACGGATATCTATATTAAGGTAGATTTGGACGGCAACGGACATTGCGACATAGAGACAGGTTTGGGCTTCTTCGACCACATGCTGGAGCAGATTGGCAAGCACGGTATGATGGACCTGACCGTACATTGTAAGGGTGACTTGCACGTTGACGAGCACCACACCATTGAGGATACCGCACTGGCACTGGGCGAATGTCTGCTGAAAGTCCTTGGCGACAAGCGCGGCATAGAGCGTTACGGCTATTGTTTGCCGATGGACGACTGTCTCTGCTCGGTAGCACTTGACTTTGGTGGTCGCCCTTGGCTTGTATGGGATGCTGAATTCAAACGTGAAAAGATTGGCGAGATGCCCACAGAGATGTTCCTACACTTCTTCAAGAGCCTCAGCGATGCTGCCAAGATGAATCTGAACATCAAGGCTGAGGGCGAGAATGAACACCACAAAATTGAGGGAATCTTCAAGGCACTGGCCCGTTCGCTGAAGATGGCTGTACGCCGTGACGTGTACCACTACGAGTTGCCATCTACCAAAGGAACACTGTAATCGTCAGACCTGATACTTTTTCTTGCGTTCGCGCTTGGCTTTCTGAGGCACCGTGTTGGGAGAGAACCCTGCACGGATGGTTTTGACGCCACGATAGCCATTCCAGCGTTCGTGAATTTTTCGTACATAATCAGCCGTCTCAGAGCCACGCATATAACCGTATTTAACCACAGGGTCGTTATAATATTCCGCACGAGCCAAGCCTAACACATACGCTTCCACATCGCCCCAACGACGAGGATTACGGCCATTCTTTTTAGCTAAGGCCATCGCGTCGCGGATGTGGAAATGACCACCGTTATAGGCTGCCAACACAAACTTAATGCGCTCGGTACGGTCGGCAATATCGCTGAACGAATGTTCCAATTCGCCAATATAGCGCACAGCGGCAGCGATATTCTTCTCTGGATCGTACATGTCACTGCGAGCCAATCCCAAATGGTCAGCCGTACCTGGCATAATCTGCATCAGTCCACAGGCACCTGCCCACGAATGCGCCTGCGGGTCGAAGGTAGATTCCTGATAGCACTGAGCAGCCAACAGTCGCCAGTCCCAACGAATAGTAGGAGCATAACGCTGGAAGAAACCATCGTAGTGAGAGATGACGCCACCAGCACGATTCAGCATGGGTGAGAAAATACGACGGGTGACAGAACGCGAAGACAGCAAGAAGTCCTCTTCCTTCTTGACCTCAGCCAAAAGCGTGGGCTTCCACCAGGCTTCCAGTTCATGCACCAAGTCGGCCTTGTCGTTGCCAACTATCCATCCCGAGCCCTTTTTATTCATCGGAAAACAGATCAGGTCGGCCTCGCCATCAGCCAGACGTTGTAACATCTCTGCCGTATCGCGACAAACCTCCATGCGGAGCATGACGCCTAACTTATCGGCAAAGCGCTGAGCCAACAAATACTGGGCACCAAGATGCTTGCCATGATAGTCATAGTAAGTCTCAGGACCCGTCAGCGTCAAAGCTATAATTTCACCATTCCGCTGTATTTGCTCTAAATCGAAGTTATCGTCCTGAGGTATGCTGTCTTGTATCTCACCCCAAGGCGTCACCACAGGTTCCTGTTTCTTCTGACCACATGCCACAACAAGAATCAGCAGCATGAAAAACTGAATATATATGCCGTTTCGACTCAATTTCTTTCCATTTTGGGTGCAAAAGTAATCATTTTCTTGCAAATATCAACTATTTTGCGTAATTTTGCAAGCTAAAATGAGAAAATAATAGAAATATGTTAAGAATTGCCGTACAATCGAAAGGTCGTCTGTATGAAGACACCATGAACCTGCTGGCTGAAGCAGACATTAAGATAAGTGCCTCAAAGCGTACCTTGCTGGTACAGTCGGGAAATTTCCCTTTGGAAGTGCTATACCTACGCGACGACGATATTCCACAGAGCGTTGCCAGTGGTGTGGCCGACATCGGTGTGGTAGGCGAAAATGAGTTCGTAGAACGCGGCGAGGATGCCGACATCATCTCACGTCTGGGTTTTTCGCAGTGCCGTCTGTCGCTGGCTATTCCCAAGGAAATTGAGTATCGTGGCGTCAACTGGTTTAACGGCAAGAAAATTGCCACCAGCTATCCCAACATCCTTCGTGACTATATGAAGCAACAGGGCGTCGACTGCGAGATTCATGTCATTACCGGCTCAGTGGAAATCAGCCCGGGCATCGGATTGGCAGACGGTATCTTCGACATCGTCTCTTCTGGTTCTACCCTTGTCAGCAACAATTTGCGCGAAGTGGAAGTGGTGATGCAAAGCGAGGCATTGCTCATTGGCAACAAGAAGCTGAGTGCTGACAAGCGTGCCACACTGGAAGAAATGCTGTTCCGCTTCAAGGCTGTCAAGGATGCTGAAGACAAGAAATATGTACGCATGAATGCTCCCAAGGCTCGTTTGCAGGAGATTATCAATGTACTGCCTGGTTTGAAGAGTCCCACGATTATACCTCTGGCCGACGAGGAGTGGTGCTCCGTACACACCGTACTGGACCAGAAGCGTTTCTGGGAGATTATTGGCAAGCTGAAGGAAATGGGTGCACAGGGTATTCTTGTGACACCGATTGAGAAAATGATACTTTAGTATGTTCGACGGTTTTCCCGTCGAAAAAGAAATATTATGAAGATATATAAATATCCGAAGCAGGACCAGTGGGCTGAGATTGTTGCACGTCCACGCCTGGACCTGACAAAGCTGAACGAGACGGTGAGCACCGTGCTGAACGATATCCGTCAGCGTGGTGACGAGGCCGTGCGCGAATATGAACTGAAGTTCGACAAGGCTGAACTCACAAACCTTGCCGTCAGCGAGGCAGAGATGGACGAAGCAGAGAAGTTGGTCAGCAATGAACTGCGTGACGCCATCATTCTGGCTCACCATAACATCAAAGTGTTCCATATCTCACAGCGTTTTGTAGGTCAGAAGGTGAAGACGCAGGAAGGTGTCACTTGCTGGCAGAAAAGCGTGGCCATCGAGCGTGTAGGTCTCTATATTCCTGGTGGTACTGCCCCACTCTTCTCTACTGTACTGATGCTGACTACTCCCGCTAAGATTGCCGGTTGTAAGGAGATTGTGCTCTGCACACCTCCCAACAAGGAAGGTAAGGTAAATCCTGCCATCCTCGTGGCTGCCCGTATTGCTGGTGTTAGCAAGATATATAAGATTGGTGGCGTACAGGCTATCGGTGCGATGGCTTACGGTACGGAGTCAGTGCCCAAGGTCTTCAAGATTTTCGGTCCTGGCAACCAATATGTGATGGCAGCCAAACAGCATGTCTCACTCGACGAGGTAGCTATTGATATGCCAGCCGGTCCCAGTGAGGTTTGTGTATTGGCTGACGAGACAGCGAATGCTGAGTTCGTGGCTGCCGACCTGTTGTCGCAGGCGGAACACGGCATTGACTCGCAGGTACTGTTCATCACCAATAGCGAGGCTAAACTCAACGAAGTGCAGACTGAAGTCGACAAGCAATTGCAGCAGTTGCCACGCAAGGAGATGGCAGCCAAAGCATTGGACAACAGCTGTTACGTACTCGTTGATTCCATTAACGAGATGATAGACCTTTCCAATCTCTATGCGCCAGAACACCTGATTCTGCAGGTGAAAGACTACGAGCAGTTGGCTGAACGTGTGGTCAATGCAGGTAGCGTATTCCTTGGTCCATACGCTTGTGAGAGTGCCGGCGATTATGCCAGCGGAACCAACCACACATTGCCCACACACGGCTATGCCACTGCCTATAATGGTGTCAACCTCGATTCCTACTGCCGTAAGATTACCTTCCAACATCTCACGGAAGACGGTATCCGACATATTGGTCGTGCCGTAGAACTGATGGCAGAAGCTGAACAGTTGGATGCACATAAAAACGCCATGACAGTACGAATGCGTACATTAAAAATTAAAGATTAAACATTAAAAATACAAATTTATGTTTAGCTTAGAGCAACTCGTAAGACCAAATATCTGGAAATTGGCTCCCTACTCATCAGCCCGTGATGAGTATTCTGGCAAGGAGGCGCACGTTTTCCTCGATGCGAACGAAAACCCGTATAACGGTCCCTATAACCGCTATCCAGATCCGTTGCAGCGTGAACTGAAACAGATGTTGAAGAAGGTAAAGGGTGTGCCCGATGAGATGATATTTCTTGGTAACGGCAGCGACGAAGCTATTGACTTGGCTTATCGTGTATTCTGTAATCCTGGTCGCGACAATGTGGTGGCTATCGCCCCTACCTATGGCATGTATCAGGTATGTGCCGATATCAATGATGTAGAGTATCGTCAAGTTCTGCTTGACGAAAACTTCGACTTCAAAGCTGCCGACTTGCTGGCAGCCTGCGACGAACATACAAAGATTATCTGGCTGTGTTCACCCAATAATCCTACTGGTAACTCGCTGAATCGCGACGAAATACTGAAAGTGGTTGAGGGTTTCGAGGGTATCGTCATTGTTGACGAGGCATATATCGACTTCTCGCAGCAAATGTCTATGCGTCAAGAACTGCCTGCTCACCCCAATCTCATTATCCTACAGACGATGTCAAAGGCGTGGGGCTCGGCAGCTATCCGTCTGGGTATGGCCTTTGCTTCGAAAGACATTATTACTATATATAATAAGGTGAAGTATCCTTATAATGTCAATCAGCTGACACAGGAACAGGCTTTGGCGATGCTAAAAGACCCCTTCGAAGTAGATAAATGGGTGAAAATACTGATGGCAGAGCGGTCACGGCTGATGCAGGCCTTCATGGAGTTGCCCATCTGTGAAAAGATTTATAAAACAGATGCTAATTTCTTCCTGGCTAAAGTGACGGATGCGAATGCCATATACAACTATCTGGTAGACAAAGGTGTCATTGTGCGTAACCGTAACAAGGTTCAGCTTTGTCAGAATTGCCTGCGTATCACGATTGGCAACCGCACGGAGAATAACGAGCTGATTGGTGCATTGAGGAAATACTAGTCGAACTGGTAACACTGGTAGAAACTAGTAAAAACCTGTCCTATGGAACGCCTGTGGAACAGCAACTATTGTAAGGTGATGATAGCGAACTTTTCGCTATTCACCGCCTTTTATTTGTTGACACCGCTGCTTCCACTCTATCTGCACGAAACATTCGGAGCCACCAAGGACGTTATCGGACTTGTGCTTTCCGGCTATACCATTACCGCTTTGTTATTCCGTCCGTTCAGCGGATATTTTGTTGATTCTTTTCCACGAAAGACGGTGCTGATGGTATGCTTTACGGCTTTTGCCATCTTCTTTGCCGGCTATCTGGCAGCATCAACACTACTGCTCTTTACTATTGTAAGAACACTGCACGGAGGTCCTTTCGGTGCACTTACCGTAGCCAACTCCACCGTAGCTATTGACGTATTACCCTCTTCGCGCCGTAACGAGGGTATTGGCTACTACGGACTCAGCAACAATCTGGCAATGGCCATTGCACCTTCGTTTGCGATCTTTATCTATGCGCAGACACACAACTTCCATCTGCTATTCTGGCTGGCACTGATTGTTGCAACCTTCGGACTCATCATCGACTCAACGGTCAAACTCAAACACCAGCCATCAGACGTCAAACCCCGCAAGTTGTCGCTGGACCGTTTCTTCCTGAAACGTGGTTGGCTTTTGGGGGTCAACATGGTATTCTTTGGTTTCTGCTTCGGCGTACTCAGCAACTATCTGGCTATCTACGGTAAACAGGTAATGGGTATTACGGGAGGTACAGGCACATGGTTTATGCTATGTTCTATTGGTCTGATACTGTCACGTCTACAAGGAGGCAAAGCCTTACGTCAGGGACGTCTGACGCATAATGCAGCCGAGGGTATGGTCATCTCGCTGGTGGGCTATACCTTATTTATTGCCTGCCCCAACTACATCGGTTATTATGGTTCAGCTATACTGATCGGACTGGGCAATGGTCATATGTGGCCTGCCTTCCAGAATATGATGATATGCATGGCTCACCACAATGAACGAGGCACGGCCAATTCAACGATTCTCATCTCGTGGGATGTAGGTATGGGATTAGGCATCTTGTTGGGTGGAATAATAGCTGAAGATTTTAGTTATGCCACTGCTTTTTGGACAGTAGCATTTGTCAATCTTGCAGGTGTTCTTTTATATTTTGCACGTTCTCAAGGCTTCTTTTTGGAACGTCAAATTGAGGAATAAAATGGGGTAAAAATAAAGATTGGTTGTCTCACGACAACCAATCTTCAAATTAACCTTAATAATCTAATACCATGAAAAACACACTACAAAGATACGAAGATTTCTCGTACCAGCAATGATTTTCTATCTTTCAAACGCATTATTTAATACATTTTAAATGATTTACCATCCCATTTAAAAGAAATTAACATTTTATCAATTTCCTTTTGTTCTTCATTTGCAGGGATATCCAAGCCCGTCTCGCGCTGAACCGTCAATTCAGGAGCCTGCGAACTGAGCATGATATAATGCATATAAGAAGGCAAGGAAATACGTTGCTCTTTTGGAAGCGGTTGCCACTTGACGGAATAGAAATCAAGAGTGCTCTCGCGCATGCCTTCACCAAAGGTTCGTACGAGACAGATTATCTGGCGGGCATCGTCTATAGGTTCATTGACATCAAGCAAACGCAACTGGATTTGTGAAGCAGAATTCATGGTAAGCGATGCATAATCATCAGTGAGTTCTGTCAACTGACTCTTGCCTCCCAAATCGTTACTGACTTCAGCTTTCATACCCGAATCGATGAAGTCAATGAAGTCAAGGCGAGCATTCTGCTTCAGATAAGGTACCAACGAATCAGGCATCTGCTTGATGACGTCACGCATCTTGACCTGTGCCTGTACGGCACAAGTCAAGACTAACAATAGGTTGAGAATTAAATATCTCATTTTCTCAATCCCTCATTTTCTCAATCTCAATCAGCCTCTACCAGGACGGAGATCCTTTACACGAACGGCCTTACCCTCGCTAACAGGCAGAGAACCCTTCTTGACAAGTTTCACGCGAGGCGTCAGCAGAATTTCATCCTTCAAGGCACGCTGGATGTCACGCGTCATCTTCTGCAACTCAGGATAAACATCCGTATTCAAGCCATCAAGTTCAACCTCGACAGTCATGATATCGTTGTCGTCCTCGGTATCGAGCGTGATGAGATAGTTGCTACCCAAACCAGGATACTGCACAAGAATCTTCTCAACCTGCATGGGGAATACGTTAACACCCTTAATTATAAACATATCATCGGTACGACCCTTGATACGATCAATACGACGATGAGTACGTCCACACTTACATTCACCAGGAATGATACGGGTAAGGTCGCGGGTACGATAGCGCAGGATAGGCATCATAGTACGATCCAACGTGGTCAGCACCATCTCGCCAATCTCACCATCGGGCACAGGCTCCAACGTATCGGGATCAACAATCTCAATGATATAGTTATCTTCCCACAAGTGCATACCACACTGAAGCTTGCACTCGAAAGCTACACCAGGACCGTTCATCTCTGTCATACCAAACGAGTTGTAGGCCTTGACACCCAACATTCGCTCAATACGCTGACGCTGCTCCTCAGTATGAGGCTCAGCACCGATACACAAGGTACGAAGTTTGGTGCTACGAGGATCTACGCCTTCTTCCTGGAATACCTCAGCCAAACGGATGGCATAGGAAGGAATAGCATGGAGGCAAGTCGTACCAAAGTCCTTGACGAACTTAATCTGACGCTTCGAGTTACCAGCACCAGCAGGTACCGTCATAGCACCAAGCCACTCGGCACCATACTGGAAACCAAGACCACCTGTAAACATACCATAGCCGCTAGAGTTCTGGAAGACATCACTCTTGCGGCAGCCAACCATATAGAGGTTACGGGCTATCATATTGGCCCAAGAACAGATATCATGCTCAGAATAGACAACGACACAGGGGTTACCCGTTGTACCACTGGTAGAGTGAATACGAACGGCATCATCTAAATTGCCGCCTACCAATCCGTAGGGATAGTTGTCGCGCAAGTCCTGCTTGGTGGTAAACGGAATCTTACGGATATCCTCAGGTGTCTGGATAGAATCAGCAGTAATACCCAACTCACCTAACCGTTTCTGGTAGAACGGCGACTTTAAGGCAACGTTGATACTCTCCTTCAGTTTCTTTACTTGCAGCTCTCTGAGCTGTTCACGAGGCATTTTCTCAATTTCCGGCTGCCAGCACTCCCCATCGGGTTTGATAGTAGCCATAATTTTTTCATCAGTCATATCTAATTTAATTAATGAATTATCGTTTTACTATTAATTATTTCTCTTTTGCCAATTGCATCATCATCACTGCCGACAGGCCTGCTGTCTCTGTACGCAGACGGCTCTTGCCCAGATGTACTGAAATATAGCCTTCTGCAACAGCTTGGCGAACCTCATCGATAGAAAAGTCGCCTTCAGGACCAATCAATACGGTGGTATCGTCCGTTGCCGACGTCTTTTGCAGTTCATCGAAGAGATAAGTGCGTGGCACATCTTCGTAACAATGTGCAATATATTTATGTCCTTCACGAGGCTGTTTGATGAAAGTATCGAAGTTGACAATCTCGTTCAACTGCGTAGCCCACGCCTTATGGCTCTGCTTGACGGCAGAAATCATAATCTTCTCCAAACGGGGAATCTTAACCAGGCGACGCTCAGAGAACTGGCAATTCAGGAATGATATTTCATCAACTCCCACCTCTACTGCCTTCTCAGTCATCCACTCGATACGTTCCATCATCTTCGTAGGTGCAATAGCCAGATGAATATGTCCCTGCCACTGTCGCTCCTGAGGCATCTGCTCCTTGATTTCATACAAGCAATGCTTGGTATGAGCCAAAGTTACCTCAGCACGATAGTAGTTTCCCTGACCATCCATCAATACCATCTCATCGCCAATCTTCATGCGTAACACGCGCAAGGCATGCATGGCTTCTTCAGGTGGCAACTCGGTAGCTGTCAGTGCATCAGGAACATAGAAGGAACGAACCTCTTTCATCTTTATATTAATGTTTAATCTTTCTGAGCCAAGCGGAATTTAATGTTTAATCTCGCCGATAGGTTTCTTTTCGGGTTTAAATACGATGGCAAAAGTAATACCGACTACCAATGCAAAAGCAGCAAAGGTGAACCAGCATGACTGCCAGTCGCCTACCAAGTATCCGCCTTCCCAACCGCAATAGGCATTAACGATCTCACCAGCAGCCAATGTTCCGATGGTAGCACCCAAGCCGTTAGTCATCATCATAAACAAGCCCTGAGCCGAAGCCTTGATTTTTGGGTCACACTCCTGATCGACAAAGATACCACCCGACACGTTGAAGAAGTCGAAGGCGACACCGTAAACGATGCAAGAAAGGACAAAGAAGATAACGCCAGGCATAGCAGGATCGCCAATACCGAAGAAGCCGAAGCGGAATACCCATGCAAAGAGTGACATCATCATCACAACCTTGATGCCAAAACGCTTCAGGAAGAACGGAATCATCAAGATACACAGTGCCTCACTAATCTGTGAGATTGAGGTCAGCATCGTAGCATTATTGGCTGCAAAAGTATCAGCAAACTCCGGTGTACCCTTGAAACTTGTCAGGAAAGGACCGGCAAAGCCATTGGTCACCTGCAGACACATGCCCAGCAATGCCGAGAAGATAAAGAACAGGGCCATCTGACGACGCTTGAAGAGTTTGAAGGCATTGAGTCCGAGGGTCTCAGCCAACGAAACCTTACCTTCCTTCTTCTCCAGCTTGCACTCGGGCAATGTGAAGCAATAGGCAAAGAGCACGATGCTCAGAATACCTGATACCAGGAACTGCAAGTAGGTGTACTGGAACTTATGAGCGTTCTCACCCAAGGTAAAGCCAAAACCGCTGTCATCAATGAAGGCGCAGTTGACGAACCACATGGTAGCGATGAATCCAACAGTTCCCAGCACACGGATTGGCGGGAAATCCTTGACGGTATCCATATTGTTATTCTTCAATATGGTAAATGCCGCCGTATTGGTCAGTGCGATGGTAGGCATATAGAATGCCACACTCAGCGTATAAAGAGCTATGAACAGCGACTTGTCAGTCAGCTCATTACCAAAACCAGCCTGAGCACCCAGCCACCAACAACTGATCATGAAGGCACCAGCCACCAAATGGCAAAGGCCTAACAAGCGCTGTGGCTGGATATACTTGTCGGCCACAATACCCATCAGCGTAGGCATGAAGATACTGACAATACCCTGAATAGCATAGAACCATGAGATTTTGTCACCCAATCCAGCTATTCCCAGATAGTTTCCCATACATGTGAGGTAAGCTCCCCAAACGGCGAACTCCAAGAAGTTCATGACCGCTAAACGTACTTTTAAGTTCATAGTTGTCTGTATTTAAAATTATTGGTTATTTATTTCACGAGTTTATTATGATAGTACACGCGTCTGCACCCGTTCTCATCCCTAATCTCGAGTCGGCCTTGCATCCATTCGGTGAACGCCATTTCTTGTGTCAATGGGTATAGGTCGCAAACCGTGCTGTCCTCCGCTAACTCTACGACGTAGCGTGTCAGGCTCTGGCCTTCGGGTGTCGTCACCACGTTGGATGCTATCCTTCGCGGGTGCTTCTGTGCTTGATTCGTCATTTGTTATATCTTCATTTGCTATCGTCTTATCATGGAATCGTATCAGCTGTATCTGACTGATAAACAACATCTTTTGCGTATTGCTATCATCATCGCCATCACTCAGATAGATAAAGCCGCACATTTCCTTCAGCTTTTTCTCACGATTGGCAGGAACGCGCACCTGAGCCGTACCAGCAACAGAGATATGATTGGATGTCTGAATAATGCTGTCACCCTCATACTTACATACGATGCATACCGTCAAATCCTTCGTACCACTCTGCCAGATGTATTCAGACATAAACTGGAACATAAACGAGTCGCCTTTCATGAACGTAGAATCCACCTTCACCGTAAAGTCATAACGGTTCATGGTGGCTCGTGGGATGAGAAGCAAGTCGGTCTGCTGATTCCAGATATTAGCCGTATCGCCAGTCGTACTGTATTGTGAATAGCGGCTAATCTCACCTACGGCCACACCTAAGCTGGTAGCCTCGTCGCTCAATCGCTCGTTGACCTCAGAATAGATGTCCTTCAAACGATAGACATGCGAATAATAGTAGACAAGGGATGAATCGAACTCAGCCTCCGTCACGCCATACTTCTTCAGCACCGACTGGAAATAGAGCGAACGGTTAAAATCCGCGTCTACTCCACCCTTTTGTCTTGACATAGCCAGAGCCAAATGATAGTCGTACAGGATATCCTCCATATCACCGGGTTGAATATACTCCGATGGTACGGAAGGCTTACATGCCACGACAAGCATCAGCACCAGCAGATATGTCAGACTATGCCTCATCTTTTTTCCTTAATGTTATTTCGCTAATCTCCTTACGATAGAAAAGCAACAGCAGCACGACACCAACGGAAATGCTGGAGTCGGCAAAGTTGAAGATGGGTGAGAAGAACACGTAGGGATTGCCGCCAACGTATGGTACCCAGTCGGGCCACGTGGTGACGATAAGCGGGAAGTAGAACATGTCGACCACCTTACCCATCAGGAAAGGCGCATAACCCGTTCCGAACGGCACGAAATAGCTGGTATAGAACTCTGACGAGGCATTGAAAATGAGGCCGTAGAACATCGAATCGAAGATGTTGCCAGCGGCACCAGCCAGTATCATTGCCAGACAGATGATATACCCCCAACGGGCCTGCTTTTTCACCTGTTGTGCTATATACCAGCCCAAGAAGCCAATGGCCACAATACGGAAGATGCTCAATACCAGCTTCGAACCGATTTCCATGCCATAGGCCATACCGTTGTTCTCGATGAACACAATCTTAAACCACGACAGCACTTCAATCTGCTCGTGCAGCATCATGTGGGTCTTCACCCAAATCTTAATGACTTGGTCAATGACGAGGACAGCCAGCACGATTCCTACTGCCAGCCATCCTCGCTTTGCTATGTTGCCTTGCGCACTCATTACTTCTTGCCTGCCATCTTCGACTCAACGCTCAGTGTAGCGTGTGGCACAGCCTTCAGTCGCTCCTTGGGTATCAGCTTGCCCGTGATACGGTCGATACCATAGGTTTTATTCTCGATACGTACCAGAGCTGCCTTCAGTCCTTGAATGAACTTCTGCTGACGGGCAGCCAACGATATAATCTCTTCTTTCGACTGGGTGGCACTACCCTCTTCCAAGGCTTTGTACGTAGGTGATGTATCATCCACATCGTTCGAGTCCTTGTTCATCAGGGCGTTCATCATCTGTTCATAGTCGCGCTTGGCCAATACCAGTTTTTCTTCAATAATCACGCGGAACTCCTCGAGCTCTTCGTCCGTGTAACGTGTTTTCTCTGTCATAATCAGTTAGATTTTTGTTATTTGAATATTAAGTGTAAAGTCATCAAACTCAACGGCCTGACCATCGTTGGCCTCCAGTTTCAGTTCGTCGGCCAGCACCTGACGGGCAATATAGTCGCCAAATGCCTCGACAGCCTTCGTAGATGCCTCGTTGGGCTCGATGCTCACACGAATGTGGTCGGTGATTTCCAAGCCACTTTTCTTACGCATGTTCTGAATGCGGTTCACCAGCGTACGGGCCATACCCTCGGCACGCAGCTCATCGGTCAAGGTGATATCGAGGGCGACAGTCAGATTGCCGTCGTTGCCTACCAGCCAGCCTGGGATGTCCTCGCTGATGATTTCAACGTCCTCAGCCAAGATTTCATAGCTACCCAACTGCAACTTGCCGTTGGTTTCCAGTTCAGCAATCTGCTCCTGAGTCATCTCAGCAACAGCAGCGGCTACGGCCTTCATGTCCTTGCCGAACTTCTTACCCATCGTGCGGAAGTTACACTTCACCTTCTTCACTAGGATACCGGCACCCTCCACGAACTTTACCTCCTTCACGTTCACCTCCTGCAAGAAGATATTCTTCACTGTCTCGATGGCCTCGCGCTGAGCCTGGTCAACGGGAGGAATCATCAGCGTCTGCAGAGGCTGCTTCACGGCAATGCCTTCCTTCTTACGCAGTGACAGCACGATAGTGGTGATGCGCTGAGCAATGCTCATACGCTCTTCGAGGTCTTTATTGACAAGAGCGGCGTTGAATTCAGGGAATTTATCCAGATGGACACTATCCAAGGCACCACCAAGGTCCTTATACAGCTGGTCGGCAAAGAACGGAGCGAACGGCGCCAACAGCTTGGCAACGGTCATCAGGCACTCATACAAGGTCTGATAGGCAGCCAACTTGTCGTTGTCCATCTCCTTACCCCAGAAACGTTTCTTATTCAGACGAACGTACCAGTTAGACAGATCTTCATCGACAAAAGCATCGATGAGTCGGCCTGCACGCGTGGGGTCATAACCGTCCATCTCCTGCTGAACGCCCTGAACCAGCGAGTTCAGACAAGAGAGAATCCAACGGTCAAACTCAGGACGCTCGCTGACGGGAATCTGTGGTGTCTGCGGGTCGAATCCATCCACGTTGGCATACATCGCAAAGAGCGAATATGTATTATATAAGGTACCAAAGAACTTACGGCTGATTTCAGCGACGCCCTCTGGGTCGAACTTCAGGTTGTCCCAAGGTTCGCTATTGGTCATCATATACAGGCGCACGGCATCAGAACCGTACTTGTCAATCATCTCAAACGGATTCACCACGTTACCCACATGCTTCGACATCTTGTTGCCCTTGGCGTCGAGCACAAGACCTGAAGAAATCACGTTCTTGAAGGCTACGCTGTCAAAAATCATCGTAGCAATGGCGTGCAGCGTAAAGAACCATCCACGCGTCTGGTCGACACCCTCGTTGATAAAGTCGCAAGGGAAGGCGATGTTCTTATCGATAAGCTCAGCATTCTCAAAAGGATAGTGTACCTGCGCGTAGGGCATTGAACCAGAGTCAAACCACACGTCAATCAGGTCACTCTCACGCTTCATGGGCTTGCCACTCTCGCTGACCAGCACGATATAATCGACATACGGACGGTGCAGGTCAATCTTGTCGTAGTTTTCCTGCGACATATCGCCAGGCACGAAGCCCTGATCCTTCAAAAGGTTCGATTTCATCACACCCGCCTTAACGGCCTTCTCCATCTCGTTATACAGCTCTTCTACGCTGCCGATGCAGATTTCTTCGCCGTCCTCTGAACGCCAGATAGGAAGCGGAGTACCCCAGAAGCGTGAACGAGAGAGGTTCCAGTCGTTCAGGTTCTCCAGCCAGTTGCCGAAGCGACCTGTACCAGTTGATTCAGGCTGCCAATTGATAGTCTTGTTCAGCTCGCTCATGCGCTCCTTGCAGGCAGATGACTTGATAAACCAGCTGTCCAACGGATAATACAACACGGGCTTATCGGTACGCCAGCAGTGAGGATAGTTGTGGACGTGCTTCTCAATCTTAAATACCTTGTTCTGAGCCTTCAGATCCATGCAGATGCTGATATCCAGCGTCTCATCCTTGTCGGTCAGCGTCTCGTCGTAGGCATTCTTGACGTAGCGACCAGCAAACTTGTTCCACTCGTCAACGTTTACATAGTTCTTAACGAACTCAGGGTCGAGATCCTCAACGACGAAGTACTTACCCTGCAGGTCAACAACCGGACGCTCCTGACCTTTCTTGTCAATCAGCACAATCGGACAGATACCTGCTTTCTTGGCTACGAAGGCATCGTCAGCACCAAAGTTGGGCGCAATATGTACAATACCGGCACCGTCGTCGGTGGTTACATAGTCACCGGGAATCACCTTGAAGGCGTCACCCATCGGCTTGATAGCGGGCATCAGCTGTTCATACTCCATACCTACGAGGTCAGTACCTTTGTAGCGGGCCACGATACGATAAGGAATCAATTTGTCGCCACGCTCAAACTTAGGCAGTTCACCACCGTCGGTAATGGCTCCCTCGGCTGGCAAGTAGGCGTTCAGACGGGCCTCGGCCAACACGATGGTAATAGGCTCGGCGGTGTATGGATTATAGGTCTGCACAGCCACGTAGTCAATCTTCGGACCAACGCAGAGGGCTGAGTTAGCAGCCAGCGTCCACGGTGTCGTGGTCCATGCCAGGAAGTACGGTGTGCCCCACTCTGCCATCTCTGGCTTAGGATTCTTCATCTTGAACTGAGCGGTACAGGTGGTGTCCTTCACGTCGCGATAGCAACCGGGCTGGTTCAACTCGTGCGAGGAAAGTCCCGTTCCTGCAGCTGGCGAATAAGGCTGGATGGTATAACCCTTATAGAGCAGACCCTTCTTGTAGAACTGCTTCAGCAGCCACCACAGCGTCTCAATATACTTGTTGTCGTAGGTAATGTAGGGATTGTCAAGGTCAACGAAGTAACCCATCTTCTCCGTCAGTTCACGCCACTCTGCAGTGTACATCATCACATTCTCGCGACACTTCTTGTTGTAGTCCTCAGTCGAGATATACTTGTCGCTCTCCTTGTTGTCGATGTCGGCCTTGGTAATGCCCAACTCCTTTTCGACGCCCAGCTCTACGGGCAGTCCATGGGTGTCCCAACCGGCCTTGCGCTTGACCTGAAATCCCTTCATGGTCTTGTAGCGGTTGAAGGTGTCCTTGATGCTGCGCGCCAACACGTGATGGATTCCAGGGTGACCATTGGCCGATGGAGGACCCTCGAAGAATACAAACTGCGGACAACCCTCCCGCTCCGTCACGGAGCGCCAGAAGACATTTTTCTCCTTCCACATCTGCAGCACGTCATTGTTCG
>Ga0310695_10004532_pt1 | contig 25435 bp, 25 predicted proteins | sample RumenRJG_04DNA_FD_203882 | JGI IMG/M metagenome (GOLD analysis project Ga0310695, IMG submission 203882) | Bovine rumen microbial communities from Lethbridge, Alberta, Canada - RJG_04 (v2) (version 2) | ecosystem: Host-associated > Mammals > Digestive system > Stomach > Rumen | place: Canada...
TTGTCAAGCACCCATTGACCTGCTACCTCTTTGGCGCAGGTAAGGGTGACGAGCGCTCTCGCTTCTATAACTACACCAATACGGGTAGTGTAGAGGTAGAGATATCGGGTGGTATCATTTACGGTTCCGTCTTCGGTGGATCGGAGGATGGCCACGTCACAGGCGATATTGACCTCACAATCAGGAAAGGTGACAGCTTCACTATAGGCAGTACTACTTATACCAATGGACCTATCATCGGTACCTGGGGTACCTCATATGTGGATGGTAACGTCTTCGGTGCTGGTCGTGGCTTCTCCGGCAACACTCTCACGGCAGGTAATGTCGGTGGAAATGTGACGCTGAATATCTCCGGTGGCAACATACTTGGCTCGGTCTATGGCGGTGGACGTTTGGCCTCTGTGGGTACCTATCTTGTTTCAACAACGGATGCCAATTATGGCAAGCAGATTCCTGACAACGGAAATGAAAAGCATGGCCATATCACCATCAATATCAGTGGCGGTACCATTGGTAACGATAAAGAATATATCTATAATCCTACTGCTGAACAGAAGGCAGCGATACCAAACACCACTTTCGACTATCAGAACCATCTGCAATACACCAAGGGTGGTAATGTGTTTACTGCCGGTATGGGACGACTCTATGCGCTGGATGGCAAGACCGTGCTGACATCATGGCAAAAACTGGGTCAGTGTAAGAGTACTACATTAAATATGAGTGGCGGTACTGTGAAGAGTAGTGTTTATGGCGGTGGTGAGATTGGTATTGTAGCCCAGAATGCAACGTTGAATATCAATGGTGGTACTGTAGGTACGAAGGTTGTTGATCCGAATGATGCTACAAAGTATTACTACTTCGGCAGTGTGTTCGGAGGCGGTAAGGGCAGTACGGAAAATATTGACGATATTAGTATGGCAGGAACCACACAAGGCAATGTAGAGGTTCATCTGAATAAAGATGTTGCATCGGACGTTACGAAAACGGGTGCTGTCGTGCATCAGGTATTCGGTTGCAACGATATGAACGGTTCGCCCAAGGGTACAGTCACCGTACATGTCTATGCTACGCAGAATGCAGACAAAGACAATATCGGCACAAAATATGATAAGGAAACCAATCAGTATGATGTCGAAGCTGTCTATGGTGGTGGCAATCTGGCTGCTTATGAACCTACAGATTTGGCAAATGGTAAAGCTAAGGTTATCGTCGATGGTTGCGGATTGACCAGCGTACGTCAGGTGTATGGTGGTGGTAATGCAGCATCTACGCCGGCTACCGATGTGGAGGTTAACGGTACCTACGAAATTCTGGAACTCTTCGGAGGCGGTAACGGTGCTGACAGGCTGCCTTCAGGTGCAGATAACCCTGGTGCTAACGTAGGTTATAAGGATTACCACTTGGTAGAGGATGACCCTGCTTATGCCACTAAGGAGGCCAGGGTAGATGGTGAAGCTTTTGCTCCCTATCGCTATGGCACGGGTGAAGCAACTGTCAACATCAAGGGCGGTACCATCCACCGTGTCTTTGGCGGTTCTAATACCAAGGGTAACGTTCGCAAGACGGCTCTGACCTTGCTGGAAGAAGTGACAAATGCTGGAGTTCCCAAGTGTACATTCCAGGTCGATGAGGCATACGGCGGTGGCAAGAGTGCCCCGATGGATGCTGAGGCTAAGTTGTTGATGGCTTGTATCCCAGGTCTGAAGGAAGTCTATGGTGGTGCTGAGGCCGCTGATATTCATGACGACGTGTCGCTAACAATCACTAACGGTACCTTCGACCGCGTCTTCGGAGGTAACAATATCAGCGGAACAATCAGTGGTAAGATTACCGTCAACGTCGAAGAGACCGGCTGTCGCCCTGTCGTCATTGGCGAGCTCTATGGCGGTGGTAACCTCGCTGCATACTCCATCTATGGCTATAAGCAGGATGGTGACGAATGGAAACCCCGTACATCAACAAGTGACGCAGGCACAGGTCCCACGACTCCCTATGCCTCTCCGCAGGTGAATGTCCGCTCGTTCACCAGTATCGGTTCCATCTATGGCGGCGGCTACGGTGCAAAGGCATTGATGGTGGCCAGTCCTACGGTCAATATCAGCGAGTCTGTCGGTGATCCTGACACCTATCCCACCACGGGCGACGACTATACCGAAACAGGTTTCAAGGGTAAGACCATTACTGTCGATGGCCACGACGTAGTGCTGCCAGACCATACCAAGACTAAGATTGGAGCCATCAACAATGTCTTCGGTGGAGGTAACGCTGCTCCTGTCCAGGGCGATACTCAGGTCAACATCGGTACCGCAGTAGGCGAGGATGTCTATCTGGTCAAGGCGTTCAAGACAGGTGATACCCTTCCTGCAGAGTGCTATACCAAGAGCGGAAACAACTATGTGAAAGCAAATGGCACAGCCGTAGAGGGCACAACCTACTACAGGAAGTATCCCGTCGTCGGTGCTGACATCCGCGGTAACGTCTATGGTGGTGGTAACAATGCGGAGGTGACGGGTAATACAAATGTAAATATCGGAAAGAAGGAGGGTAATTAACCCTCCTTTTTTTTCTTCTACCTACCCCCTTGCTACCCCCTTGCTACCCCCTTGCTACGATATACCTCATAAACAGGTCAAATTCGCACTTTATTGCGATTTTACTTGGAAGTTTCATTATTTTCCCGTATCTTTGCACCGGAATCGCAATATATTGGGATTATGACTCAGAAAGAAATTGGTAATGCTATCAAAGAGCGACGTAAAAAACTGGGAATAAACCAGCAGACCCTGGCTGATTTGGCTGGGATGGCTGTCAACACGGTGGTAGCCATTGAACGAGGGGAGGGGAATCCCCAGTTATCTACGTTGCTGACCATCCTGGATACATTAGGGCTACAAGCCGACATTAACATGAAGCAATTGGAGTATGAGAGCATGTAAGGTATATGTACACGATACTGAGGCCGGTATTCTGGAAGAGACTGATAACAAAGATTATCTTTTCACCTACCATAAAAATTATCAGGGTGAACCTGTGTGTCTTGCCATGCCGGTGAGACAAAAGCCCTACCATTCTGATTATCTTTTCCCCTATTTCTTTAATATGCTTTCTGAAGGTGCCAACAGACAGTTGCAATCAACATTACTGCATATTGACGAAAAGGATGATTTTGGTATTATGTTGGCTACCGCACAATATGACACCATAGGAGCTGTAACCATAAAACCACTATGAAGATGATAAAACTTAATGTATGTCCTTCAACACTGCAGGAAGGGTTTTCCACCTATTCGCCCACTGCCTTGAAACAACTTTTCGATGGACAGCCTGTATCGCACATCCTAGACTTTGACAGTCCTAACAATGAAAGTGCAGACAACGAGGCGTACGTAAAGAACGTAGGGCGCATATCACTCTCTGGTGTGCAACCAAAGGCGAGTCTTGTTGTCAATAGGAATCACCAGCTGGTAAAGCCTACAGAAGGTAAACATGGCACCTATATATTAAAACCTGCTCCAACATCCTATGCGCTTTTCGAGCGTAAGTATTGTCCTGCCAACGAACATCTGACGATGCAGTTGGCATTACAGGTTTATCATCTGGAGACTGCTGCCAATGGACTCTGTTTCTTTCGGGATGGAGAGGAGGCGTACATCTGTCGGAGATTTGACGTAGGCCCTAACGGACAGAAATATCAACAGGAAGATTTCGCATCTCTGGCTGGTCTGACCAATGCTAATGGAGGCAGCGATTTCAAATACAGCAACCTGAGTTACGAGGAGTGTGCTGACATTATTCGTAAGTATGTAAAGGCTGCCCCTGTCGAAATACTTAAGTTCTTTCGTATTGTGGCGTTTAATTATCTCACCCTCAACGATGATGCCCATCTCAAAAATTTCTCACTCATAAATAGAGGTGATGGTGAGTATCACTTGGCTCCTGCATACGACCTTATCAATACAAGTTTGCATCTGGGTATGCCTCGCATTTTTGCACTTGACAAAGGACTTTTTAAAGAGGGTATGCAGTTGTCGGATGTTAAGAACGTCAGTCGTAAGGACTTTGAGGAATTTGGTCGCCGTATAGGATTATCTCCACGATTGGTCCATCGTGAACTTGATACGTTTGCTGCAGAATTCCCCATGGTAAAAGAGTTGATAGACCATTCTTTCCTTTCTGATGACTTGAAACGCAGTTACTGGCTATCGTATAAATACAGAAGAAGCACCTTAGTGTAATTTATGGTCACAGGGGGACAGGCATGAATAGTAATTAAAGAGACCACAACCTAGGTCTGCCCGGCCTATTTACTCCCTTCCTACCCCCTTGCTACCCCCTTGCTACCCCCTTGCTACGATATATAATGCAAGAAACGATAAAAAACATTAATAGGAGCAAAAAAATTACCCTTAGGTAAGTTACCTTTGGGTAATATGTTGTATATTTGTGCTGTCAAACCATTGTTATAGAAGATATGAATGCGCCATTTCAATACGGAACACTTGCCACTAAGGAGAATTTCGTCGACAGAGTGGAAGACAGGGCTCAACTGAAGAGTTTTCTCTCATCACACATTAATGTGATGCTGATTTCGCCACGCCGTTGGGGAAAGTCCTCATTGGTAAAGGTCGCTATGGAGGAACTTCAAAATGAAGCTAAAGATGTCCGCGTATGCTTCATTGATGCCTTTAGCATAGGCTCTGAGGCCGAGTTCTATAGGACGTTTGCCAGTCAGGTAATAGCATGTGCTTCGACAAAGTTGGAAAGACGTATTCAAGATGCCAAGAAATTCCTGACGGGTGTCGTTCCGCAGTTGGTAATCAAGGACGATGTCACTAATTTCATGGCTTTCGATGTAAAGTTTGTACCTCAGGAACAAGACAAGATGGACATTCTTCGTCTGCCAGAGACGCTTGCTGTGGCCAAGAACATTCGGATTATCGTGTGTATAGACGAATTTCAACAACTGGCTAATCTGCCTGATTATAAGAATATGGAAGGCAAGATGCGTTCAGCATGGCAGCAGCAGGAGCATGTCACATATTGCCTATATGGTAGTAAGCGACATATGATGATGGACATCTTCAACAATGCTAATTCGCCCTTCTACCGTTTCGGACAGATGCTTTTCCTTGACAAGATTGCCAAGTCGGAGTGGATGCCGTTCATTAGGGAATCGTTTGAGAAATCAGGCAAGCGCATCTCAGAGGCTTTTGCCAGTCAGGTGTGCGATACGGTGGAATGTCATTCATGGTACCTCCAACAACTATGCTATTTCATCTGGAATGCGACGACCGAAGAAGTGGATGAGCAGATTTTCCAATATGGTTTGCGACAACTTATCAACACCAATTCGCCGATGTTCCTAAGTGATACAGAGTCGCTGGCTCCAAGTCAGATAGAGATGCTCCGGGCCATCAAAGACGGTGTGCGGCAGTTGTCATCGATAGAAGCAAAAAGAAACTATGCCTTGGGTAATCCTAACACCATCAGCAAGAACAAGAAGGTGTTAAAGGATAAGGACATTATTGAGGAGAGGAAGGGAGAACTTATATTCGTGGATCCCGTCTATCGCCTCTGGTTCTCAAAAGAGTATTAAAGACTATGAATAGTAATTAAAGAGACCACAACCTAGGTCTGCCCGGCCTATTTACTCCCTTGCTACTTCCTTCCTAACCCCTTGCTACGACAGACTTCATAAGCAGCCCGAAGGCATTGCCTAACAAAACACCGATGGAATCGGCAAAAAAGTCGAGCCACTCGCCGGAACGGGTGGTCGTGCAGTAGGCTTGACCCAGTTCCACCAGTCCACCGAGGATAATCATGCCCACAAGGGCAAACCAGAACAGGGCCCGCAGGTTCGGCTTGCGGGCTTCTTTTTTGCTGTGGCGCAGGTGCTCCCACCAGATGACGCTACAGGTGCCGCCGTACATGACGAGGTGGGTCCACTTGTCAATGAACTGCACTTCGTCGAAAGGCGTCTCCGGGAAGAAGGGGGTGAACGACAGGATGAATATCAATGCCAGACAGAGCAGAGATAGGGGATACCTCTTAAATGAGAAATGAGAAATGAGAAGTGAGAAATGATAGCGTTGTGCCATATTTTGTGAATTTTTGGTGCAAAAATAAGAATAATTTTATACTTTTGCAAGCGGAAATGAGAATAAATAATGGTATGTCGAAAATAGAGAGAGCAAATTTTGGAAGTAAACTAGGGGTTATCCTGGCTACGGCGGGTTCTGCTGTCGGTCTGGGCAACGTGTGGCGTTTCCCCTATATGGCTGGTGAGAACGGCGGTGCCGTGTTCATCATTATTTATGTGGGGTGTGTATTGCTGTTAGGCATCCCCTGTATGATTAGCGAATTCATTGTGGGACGTCACGGACAGTCGAACACCGCCAGGGCATTCCGTAAGCTGGCGGGTGGCACACCGTGGGCACTGATAGGCTACATGGGTGTGCTGACGGGATTCCTGATTACAGGCTACTATGCGGTGGTCAGCGGATGGTGCCTGCAGTATATGTGGGCCTCACTGTCAGGTCATCTGCAGGGCGACCCGGAATATTTCAAGACGTACTTTATGGAGATGTCGTCCGACCCCGTGAAGCCGGTGTTCTGGACGGTTGTCATCCTGCTGATGGCACATCTGATTATAGAAAACGGGGTGCGCAACGGTATTGAGAAGGCGTCGAAGGTGATGATGCCCACGTTGTTTGTCTTGCTGCTCCTCATCGTCGGGGCTTCGTGCATGCTGCCCAATGCCTACAAGGGTGTCGAGTTCCTGTTCAAGCCCGATTTCTCGAAGATTGACAGCGACGTGTTCCTCGGTGCCCTGGGACAGTCGTTCTACTCGATGAGTATCGCGATGGGGTGTCTGTGTACCTATGCCAGCTATTTCTCGGAAAAGACCAACCTGACGAAGGCTGCCTCGCAGATTGCCATCATCGACTGTGTAGTGGCCATTCTGGCAGGTCTCATGATTTTCCCCGCAGCCTTCTCGGTGGGTGTGGAGCCTGACAGTGGTCCTTCGCTCATCTTCATCACCCTTCCTAACGTGTTCCAGCAAGCCTTCAGCGGTATGCCCGTCATGGGGTATATCATCTCGCTGCTGTTCTTCGTGTTGCTGTCACTGGCTGCCCTGACATCGCTGATGTCGCTGCACGAGGTATCGACGGCCTTCGTCCAAGAGGAGCTACATACCACACGTAGGCGCGCTGCCCTGTCCGTGACGGTGACAACTGCCATCATCGGAGCCTTCTGCTCGCTGTCGCTGGGTGCCTACGACGGGCTCACTTTCTTTGGCGAGGCCCTGTTCAACTGGTTTGACTTTGTCACTGGCCAGATATTCTTGCCCGTGGTGGGCTTCCTCACCTGTATCTTCATCGGGTGGTTTGTGCCCCATCAGATTGTGCGCGATGAGTTCAGCAATAGGGGTGAACTGAAGGATTATGTCCGCTATTTCCACCGCTACCTGTTCCTCATCAAGTATGTCTGCCCGCTGGCCATCCTGTTTATTTTCCTGCATCAACTTGGACTTTTAAATTAGAAATTAGTAATTAGGAATTAAAAATTATGATATGTTTAAGCGCATCACAAATCTCTCCGTATATGCAGAATTCTGCCTACATAGTAATCACAATTTCTAATTACTAATTTCTAATTCCTAATTATAATTATGAGAGAGAGAGGAAGTTTCGGAAGTAAGCTAGGTATAGTGCTGGCTACGGCAGGGTCGGCTGTCGGACTGGGTAACGTGTGGCGTTTCCCGTATATGGCGGGCGAGAACGGTGGAGCCGCCTTCATACTGGTTTATATCGTCTGTATCTTGCTGTTGGGTGTCCCGGGCATGATTGGTGAGTTCGTGGTGGGACGCTATGCGCAGACCAATGCGGCACGTGCCTACGACATACTGTCGAGGGGGAAACCATGGAAACTGGTGGGCTACCTGGGCATCTTGACGGGAACCATCATCCTGGGTTTCTATGCCGTGGTGGCGGGCTGGTGCCTGGAATACCTGTTGGCATCCATTGCAGGACAGCTGCAGGGTGACGCTGAGGCTGTGAAGTATTATTTCACCACGTTCTCCAGCAATCCGCTGAAGCCAGTCATCTGGGGTGTTGCTTTCATCTTGGTGACGCATGTGGTTGTCATCTTCGGAGTACGGAAGGGTATTGAAAGGGCTTCCAAGTGGCTCATGCCTATCTTGCTCATCTTGCTATTGGTATTGGTGGTGGCGTCGTGTTTGTTGCCCCATGCGATGGAGGGCGTGAAGTTCCTCTTTGAACCAGACTTCTCAAAGGTGGATAGGAGGGTGTTCCTTGACGCTTTGGGACAGGCTTTCTTCTCCCTGTCGTTGGGTACGGCGTGTCTCTGCACCTTTGCCAGCTATTTCTCGAAGACGACCAATCTGCTGCGCTCAGCAGGCCAGATTGCACTGCTCGACACCGTGATAGCCATCCTCTCTGGTTTGATGATATTCCCTGCCGCCTTCTCGGTGGGTGTCAATCCAGACAGTGGTCCCTCGCTTATCTTCATCACCTTGCCCAATGTGTTCCAGCAGGCTTTTGGCGCGCTGCCGCTTGCGGGCTATCTGATCAGCATCATGTTCTATGCCCTGCTGGTATTTGCTGCCTTGACATCGACCATCTCCATGCACGAGATAGGTACGGCATTCTTTACCGAGGAGTTCCACTTGCCTCGCATGAAGTCGGCATGGATACCCACTATCATCGCTTCCGTGCTCTGCGTGTTCTGCAGCTGGTCGGTAGGGGCTTACGACATCCAAGTGTTGGGACTTCCGCTAATGGACTTCTGCGATATGCTGACGGCTGACTACATGTTGCCGTTGGGTGGTTTCTTCACCTGTATGTTCGTGGGCTGGTATATCCCTAAGAAGATTGTGCATACCGAGTTTACCAACGATGGACAGTTCAACCATCGGTTCTTCAATACCTACCTGTTTGCTGTGCGCTATGTCTGTCCCATCGCCATCATGTTGGTATTTCTTCATCAATTGGGAGTGATTTAATAAATTAGGAATTAGTAATTAGAAATTTAAAATTAGTAATTAGTAATGAGTAATTAGTAATTATGATTACCTTGTTCAATTAAAAATTAGTAATTAGAAATTGTGATCACTTTATAGGTGGAAGACAGTAACGCTATTACTCTGCGCTTAAACATATCATAATTACTCATTACTCATTACTAATTACTCATTAAAAAGATAGAAATATGAACAGAAACGACCGGAAGATAGCCATCGCTGCACTGTGTGTCGCCGTGCTGGTCTCAGTCCTTTTGTTTTTTTCTGAAGGACGCACTCCCAGTCCGAAAGGCAAGAAAGTGGAGTACAAAAGACCAAGGACCGAAGTGCGAAAGGCCAAGTACTACAGTTCGTATGCGTCGGAACAACCTAAGGAGACGTTTCCCTTCGATCCCAATACGGCTGACAGTACCCAGCTGCTACGCTTGGGACTCCAGCCCTGGCAGGTGCGCAACATCTATAAATACCGGTCACGGGGTGGCATTTACCGCAAGAAGGAAGACTTTGCCAAACTCTACGGACTGACGGTCAAGGATTATCGTCGCCTGGAGCCTTACATCCGCATCAGCAGCGACTATCTGCCGGCATCCACGCTCATCAAGGAGGAACGACAGGAGCGTGACACGTTGCGTTATCCCGTGAAGATTGAGGAGAACGAACACGTGGTACTGAATACTGCCGACACCGCCACCTTACGGAAGGTGCCTGGTATCGGCAGCTATTATGCCAAGGAAATTGTGCGTTACGGACAGCGCTTGGGGGGCTATATCAGCGTGGACCAGTTGGACGAGATACCGGATTTCCCGCAGGACGCCAAGAAGTATTTCGTCGTTGAGGATGCTCATCCTCAGCAGTTGAACGTGAACAAACTGACGCTTCAGCAACTGCGCCGCCATCCTTACATCAATTTCTATCAGGCCAAGGCCATTATGGACTATCGCCGTCTGCACGGCAACCTGAAAAGTCTGCAGGACCTCCGCCTTTCAAAGGATTTCCCGCCCGAGGTTATCGAGCGGTTAACCCCTTATGTGTCGTTCTGACACCTAACCTTTTTGATATACGTCAAGAAGAATGCATATTTCTTGCAAAAACGACTAATAACCTTTGTGTGTTCGCACACAATCGCTACCTTTGCATTGTCAAAAGACAAAAAAACACTGTCGAAAGACAAAAAAAGATTGTTAAAGGATTAATTGGTTTTAGGTTATGATTATTTTTAATTACGTAGTAGTTTCACTTGCCAATAAGGCATTCCATATGATTAAGAAATAAGGAAGTCGGCAAGTTTGTTTCATATGTTTTGATTGTTTTAGTTAGTAGTTTTTAGTTAGTAGTAAAAGAATGAGGATGCACTCGTGATGAGCGCATCCTCTTTTCGTTTCCCTTGCTACCTCATTGCCAAGAAAAACCTTCCTCGAATCTTTCCGTGAAGGTCTCCATTTCTTTATCGCTGAGCCCACAATCTCTTGCCACACAGCTCAGCCATCTTATTTGCGAAATATTCCCATCTGCCTACATTCCATGTGTCGAAGGTAGAAGGGAATTTAGCTATGTACAAATCTTTACCATCAGTGACGCAAGCTTTTGGCCTTGCACCTCCAACAGAAGTTCCTGGCTCGAAAAGTCTTTCAATCCATTTGTTATGACGGTCTTGCATCAGGTAAACAATCTGCAAAGCATCCAAAGATTCCTTTTCCTTTCTCTGCATACTGCTTGCCTGAGAAAGGTTGCAGATCTGTACCCAACATGATGTTAGGATGGTCTTGAAGCCATTTTCTTTCATATTCGAAAGAATAGATATTCTCCCCACTCAGTTGTTCGTAACAAAGATATCCGACCGTTTCTTCGCCTTCAAGCCAGTCAAAGTCAGCAATAACCTCTAATCTTTCCATAGCAGTATAGTCTTATTTCCTTGATGCTCTCTTTCTGTTCTTTACTTCAATATCCTGTATGATATGCCCAAGTTTGTCATCACGGGCAATCTGGAGAATGTCGTCTCCGAGTTGAAGGGCGTAAAGCACCCTCAACAACACACCAATGGAGACTGTAGGCAATCCTTTTTCAAGTTTCGACACCGTAAGGCGACTGCATTGTGCCCTCTCTGCCACTTGTTCAATGCTAAGGTCTCTGCGCAGACGAGCCAAACGAATCTGTTCTGCAACGATTGCGATATTCTCTGCCATCTTAGCAGGTAACCAGTTTGATTTGCTGAATTTCGTCATAACATATATTTTGCTTTGCAAAAATAACAAATAAACGCTATTATATAATACATTACGATGATATTTTTGCTTTGGGTTAACAATAATTAAGTCCAAACATAAATAAATCCCTCGCAAGCATCCGTTCGCAAGGGATTTTATGTACCCAGACCCGGGCTCGAACCGGGATGGGTTGCCCCACTGGTGTTTGAGACCAGCGCGTCTACCGATTCCGCCATCTGGGCTTCAAAAGCGGGTGCAAAGATACGAATAAGTAAGCAAATAACAAAATAATTTCCGAATTATTTTTGTTTTTTCGAGCGAAAGTATCTTCGAGACGTAGTTTCAGAGATACGAATAAGTAAGCAAATAACAAAATAAATCGAAAAATATTTTTAAAAAGATGCGTTTTTCTTGTTTAATTCATAGAATAGTCGTACCTTCGTACTCGAAAATAGTATACTATGGAAATAAATAACAAGAATTATTGCGTGATACTGGCGGGTGGACGCGGCCGCAGACTGTGGCCCTGTAGTCGTGACCAGTATCCGAAACAGTTTATAGACTTCTTTGGAACGGGACGCACCCAGCTGCAGACCACTTACGACCGCTTTGTCAAATTGCTGCCCAAAGAGAACATATATATATGTACATGTAAGGAGTATGTGACAATTGTCAAGGAACAGTTGCCCGACTTCGATGAGCGAAAGATTCTGGTAGAGCCCTTGAACCGTAATACGGCACCTAGTGTGGCTTGGGCTAATATGCGTATCAGGCGGATAGACCCAGATGCCAACATTATCATAACACCTTCGGACCACATGGTGATGAACGAGGAATCGTTTGCCCGTAGCCTGGAGATAGGTCTAAGCTATGTGTCGGAAAACGATGTGCTGCTGGTGATGGGTGTGAAACCCACGCGCCCCGAGCCTGGCTATGGTTATATCCAGTTGGGCGACCTGAGTTGCAAGCCTGAGGTGTTCCGTGTGAAGTCGTTTACAGAGAAGCCTGAGCGCGAGTTTGCCAAGATGTTCATGGAGAGTGGCGAGTTCTATTGGAACACGGGTGTGTTTATCTCGAACACTGGATACCTGACCCAAAGCTTTGAGGAGATATTCCCCAGCGTATTGCGTAACCTGAAATTTGAGAATCCCAACTACACCTATGAGGAGGAACTGGAGTACGTCGCCCAGAACTACCCACGCTATCCCAACCTGTCCATCGACTATGCCATCCTGGAACATAGCCAGAACGTGTATGTGATGAAATGCGACTTCGGATGGGCTGACTTGGGTACGTGGCATGCCATCTACGAGTGTATGAGCAAGGGCGAGGATGACAATGTGATTGTCAATTCAAACGTGATGCTGGAAGACTCACATAACAATGTCATCAAACTGCCTAAGGACCGTTTGGGCGTTATCAACGGGCTGGACGGATATATCGTGGCAGAAGAGGGTAATGTGTTACTGATCTGCAAGAAAGGCGATTCCTCTGCGATGGTGCGTAAGTATGTCAATGAGGTACAAATGAAATATGGGGACGACTTCGTTTGATCGATGATTGTTGGTATTGATGCGAAGCGCATTGTGCGCAATGGAACAGGACTGGGTAGTTACGGACGTACGTTGGTAAACGACCTGATTAGGATGGGTGACAGTGAGATGCAGTTGCGTCTCTATGCACCTGATGAGGGTCGTGACGACCTGCGTGGACAGATTATCGGTGACGGTAATGTGCAGTTCTGCTATCCCAGCGGACGTCCTTCTGCATTAAGAAAGGCTTGGTGGCGCTCGCATAGTGTGGTAAGCGACCTAGTGCGTGATGGCGTCAGTCTGTATCATGGCTTGTCGGGTGAGTTGCCCATCGGTTTGCGAAAGAAGGGCATCCGTGGGGTGGTGACCATCCACGACTTGATATTTATGCGCCATCCTGAATATTATCACTGGATAGACACTCGCATATATGAATGGAAGTTCCGTCAGGCACTGCGTGAGGCTGATCGTATCATCGCCATCAGCGAGCGTACCCGACAGGACATCATTGAACTGGGCGGGGAACAGTATGCTGACCGTATAGAATTGATTTACCAGAGTTTTGCGCCCCGTTTCTCCAGTGAGATCAGTTCAGAGCGTAAGGCTCAGGTGCGGGAACAGTATAAGTTGCCGCAACGTTTTGTATTGAACGTGGGCACGATAGAGGAACGAAAGAACCTGGCACTGGCTGCTGAGGCTGTGGAACTATTGCCCCAGGATATTCACTTGGTGGCAGTAGGCAGACAGACGGAATATGCCAAAAGGATACCTCATGATGACAGAATCCATTTGTTAAGCGGGGTGCCCGACAGCGATTTGGCTGCTATCTATGCAATGGCTGAGGTGTTTGTCTATCCGTCCCGTTATGAGGGCTTTGGCATTCCTATCATTGAAGCGATAGCTGCGGGTTTGCCCGTGGTGGCTTGCACGGGTTCGTGTCTGGAAGAGGCTGGTGGTCCTCACAGCCTGTATGTCGATCCAGACAATGTGATAGAGATGACGGAAGCGTTGAAGATGTCGCTACGTGGAGCCCGAGGACGCGACGAGCGCATTCGCAAGAGTCGTGAGTATATCCGTAAGTTCGAAGGAAACGATGTGGCGAGTCAGGTGGCACGCCTCTATCATACCTTATTATAATATTATACGAAGTTGCAATAGCAGGTCGGCCATGGACGACGCATTGATCTGTTGTAACCCACTACTGATAATGGAACGGTCGAAATAGTTCGTTACCCCTATCTTGGCACTCACCACGAAATGAGTGCCTATCTTGGCTTGGGTCATGAGCGAGTAACGAATGCCGTGCCCATAGAATGCTGGGAAGGAGTAGTCGTAGAGCACGGAAGGTTCGTACTGATAGAGGCGACTGTCGTAGTCATCGGTATGAAACCAGGCCACAATGGCTTTGGTCTCCAGAAATTTCCTTTGCCATAAGGCTTGCTGACTGATCATCACTCCTTTGGTGTTGTTGCCAGTCCACGTAACAATGGCTGCATCGGCCTGGGTACGTAAGGTGAGTTGGGACATCAGGTTATAACTGCTTCCCAGACGGAGGCGATGTTCATAGCGATTGATGAGCAGGGTCTTATCGGTATTATCCCGTTGGCGCAGGTGGAAACGATAGCGGGCATCCACATTCCATTGCTTTTTACTATAGCGTGTCAACAGCAAGGCATCGAAGGCATCGCTCTCAGAGCCGACCAGATAGCGGGCCCAGGAGAAGTGGGCATAGTCAACATAACCTTGTAGGAGCCAGGACCAAGAGGGATTCCAGGTGGCTCCGAGATATAGTCCATGTTCGTTCTGGACACCGCTGCCCTCACTGAAGCTGCTGGCATGCAAGGCCGTATAGCGCTTGTCGTAATAACGATGTATGGCAGTGAGTTTCCAGGTATCTGTGGGACGGAAACTGAAGGAGTGGATAGCCGCCAAGGCTCCCTCACGATTCAGGGCCGTCTCACCAGAAAAACTCCAAAACGAGTTGGTGTAACCATAGTCCAGACTGGCATTGAAGAAATCGTTGCCCTCAGCATAATATCGTCGATATAGGGAGTTTTCTTTCTGGGGCTTCAGTTGTCGGTCAAAACGGGTATATACTGCATTGGCATTGATGTAAAGGGTACCCTTGCGCCATCCGGTGCTGATGCCTAAGTCGGTCTCATGGGTATTGCTCTTCTTGTCAATCTCTGTCTGGGTACGATGATAGCCATCCGTAAGCAAGGTGCGAGCCGTCTCGTCTGCATTGAGCGTGGCGTCCATAGGACGATAGGAGGCGAAGGCTGTAAGATGCCATTGCCGAGACAGGCGGATGGTGGCTGCTGCTCCTCGTAGATAGCCATACTGGGAGCGTGAGGCATGGGCTGTCACGGTGTGACTGCTGCGACCCAAGGACTGCAAGGTGGCAAGCTTACCCAAATGAAATCCCGTGTTCATAATCAGTCCCATACCCAATTGGACACGATACATGCCCAAGTTCAGACCTTCTAATCGTCCCATGTCGCGTATTTGCAAGTAATAGCTGTAAAAGTCATAGCCTGCCTTGTTGCAATTGGCAAAGAAAGGCTCTCCTGCATCTTGTGCGGCTGTCAACCCGAATTTGATACGGTTCTTGTAGTTGAACTGATAACGCAGGTCGTGACGATACTTATATCCTAGGTAACTGTCGCTATCACCCTTGCGCTCATAGAAAGGTATCTTGATGGTTCCGGTGATGGTGTGACGCCCGTCTTGCTGGATTTCCGGAAGGGTAGGCCAGATGCGTTTGGGCTTCTCTGGTCCTATATCAACGAAAAAGAGCAGGAGTTGACGGGTGTCATAATCCAAGGCGGTAATCATCTGCAGTTCGTTGAGTGAACGCATGGGAGCATATCGGTATAAGTATTCTACGATACCTTCCACTTGTTGGGCAGACAAGAAAGGCAACTGTTCCAATTCTTCTCTTGTCGTTTGGTTCAGGTTAATCTTTGTTTCAGCCAGTTCCTCCAGCAATTCCATGGTTTCTGGTCCGTAGCTCTCCTCCATGTCTTCGTTGGTCAACCATTGCCGTAAGGCATCCTGCCAGTTCTGTGTTTGTGCGTTGGCTGCGGAGAAATATAATGTTAAAAAAATAAAGATAAGCCGTTTCATACTACAAAGGTATGAAATAATTCATAAAGCGACACACATAATTCGTATTTATTTTCTACTTTTGCACCGTGAAACGAAAGATACTCCTTTTTCTGGCTGTTTTGAGCACTGTGCAGAGCATGGCACAGTCGAAACGAACAGACGAGGTGGACATGGACAGTCCTACCTTTGTTCCTACTGTGAAGGTGGGTAAGGTGTTCGAGGGTGGAGACAGTATTCAGTATATGGAGATGAATAATGTCTATGTGTTTCCTCCGGTCACATTCAGCAGCAAGAAACAGCAGAACGCCTACATGCGACTGGTGAAAAATGTGAAGACGGTGTTGCCCATAGCCAAGGAGGCTCGAATGATTATGATGGAAACAGCTGAGTATCTGGAGACATTGCCCAACAAGGAAGCAAGGGATGAGCACATGAAAAGGGTAGAGAAGAGTATCATGAAGGAGTATAAGCCCCGTATGAAGAAGCTTACCTATTCACAGGGTAAGTTGCTCATCAAGTTGATTTACCGCGAGAGTCATTCGTCTGGTTATGAACTGATACAGGCTTTCCTGGGTCCTATACGTGCCGGTTTCTATCAGGCCTTTGCCTGGGCCTTCGGTGCTTCACTCAAAAAAGAATATGACCCCGAAGGGGTTGACCGACTTACCGAGCGTGTCGTGCTGATGGTGGAAGCAGGACAATTATAAATTCTAATTAGTAATTAGTAATTAGTAATTAGAAATTAGAAATTGTGATTACCCTTTTCTTATTCTGTATAGATGAGTTGAATTAATGTCTGGCCTACGGCTTGCAGCGTGTTCTTGTCAATGTGCTGCATATCGTCGTTGATGGTATGCCATGTAGGACCGAACGAGCTCTGCTGACAATCAGGATAGTGATTGATGATGTCGATACAGGGAATGTTGGCTTTCTCATTCACCGGGAGGTGATCATCGGTAACACCCCCGCCGTCCTTGTTAACAAAGATACTGCCGTAACCAGCAGCACTGGCGGCCTGCCAAACCTTCTCGACAATGGTGCGGGCATATTGCATGGAGAATCCTTCGTGATAGAACTTGGCTCCTTGTCCGCCAACCATATCCAGTAGGATACCATACTGATAGTCTTTGCCCTTATAGTTGGAAGCCCAATATTGGGCACCTAAAGCCCACGAATCGCCATCCACCTCGTTGCTCCATTGAGGAACACCCCAGTCTTCGGCATCAAAGCAGATGAAGTCGACAGCTACACGGGCAGAATCGTTCTGCTGTAACATGCGGGCCAATTCCAACATCACAGCAACTCCTGATGCTCCATCGTTGGCAGCCATCACAGGCTTATGCCAATTGGCAGAGTCTGGGTCGTTGTCGGCCCATGGCCTGCTATCCCAATGGGCACAAATCATCAGACGGGCATTTGCCTGTTTGTTGCTTTTTGCAATGATGTTGGTGCTTTTAAGCAGAGTACCGTCGTAGCCTCTCAGGTCGGCTTTCTGCAACTCTACCTGATAGCCGTACTGTTGAAACTTCTCGGCAATCCACTGTCCGCACTTCTCGTGAGCCTCACTATTCATGGTGCGAGGACCGAAGGCACACTGGGCAGCGCAGAAAACGTAGGCTGAGTCTGCATTAAACTGAATATTGACAGCAGCTTGTTCGCTGGTTTGTTTCTTCGTGGTGCTACATGCGCAGAAGCACAATGCCCCTAAAATAACTATCAGGTATTTCTTCATTTTTTTATTTCTCCATCTTCATTTGTATGTGTTGCATGATTCGTATGAAGTTTCCTCCCCATATTTTCTGAATATCCTCCTCGCTAAACTGACGTGCCAAGAGCTGACGGGTAAAGTTGGTGAGTTCTGACGAACTGGCTAGTCCACAGATGCCACCATCACCATCGAAGTCGGTACCCAGTCCTACATGGTCAATGCCCATAATCCTAATGGCGTGCTCTAAGTGGCGCATGGCATCTTCGATGGTAGCCTGACCGTCTTTCACAAGGAATCCATTATACAGGGTGACTTGCATCACACCACCCTTTGCTGCCAATGCACGCATTTGGTCATCAGTCAGATTGCGGGGATGGTCGCACAACGCCCTGCAACTGCTATGGCTGCAGACAATGGGTTGCTTGCTAATCTCCAAGGCATCGTAAAAACTCTTTTCGTGGGCATGACTCAAATCTACCATGATGCCCAAGCGGTTCATTTCGTGGATGACTTGCTCACCAAAAGCGCTGACGCCATGGTGTGTCTGACTGCCTCGTGCAGAGTCGCAGATATCGTTGTCGCCATTATGACAGAGCGTCATGTAAACAATGCCGCGCTCAGCGAAATGGTACAGGTTCTCCATCTTTCCATCCAATGCGTGTCCGTTCTCGATGCCAAGCATGATACTCTTCTTGCCTAAATGCTTGTTCATCCAGAGATCATTAGGAGTATGGGCCAAACCAATATACTGACTGTTCTGTTTCACAATGTCCTCAATCTGATTGAAGATATTGTCGGCATATTCTTTCGGATGATCGGTGGGCTGTGGAAGATAGGCTACCATGATGGTTGCATCCTGATGACCTTCTGCCATCTTATGCAGGTCGACCAGAATCTTGGGGTCGCGATGGGTGAACTGAATGTCCTGGTCAAAAAACATCGGGGTGTCGCAATGGGTGTCTAACGTCAGTATCCGTTGATGAACATGGCACACTTCATGATATTGTGCGGCTTCTTTAACTATCCACTGAAACAGTGGAAGCCCTTCTTCCAGACACTCTGGATGCCACTGGACACCCATGATGCTTTTAAACTCTGTGCTTTCTATACCTTCGATGATTCCATCAGGAGATTTTGCCGTCACACGGAATCTGTCGCCAGTTTCGCGAATAGCCTGATGATGGAATGAATTGACGTATAAAGTCGTCTCTTTATAAAGATTATATAAGGTGGAGTCTTTTTCTATACAGACGCTATGAGTGGGTTCTGAGCGATTAGCCTCCTGCGAATGCTTGGCCTGTGTCACCTCACTAATATCTTGCATCACTTTTCCACCTAGGGCCATAGCCAAGGTCTGAATGCCTCGACAGATGCCAAGAATAGGAATCTGACGATTATAGGCTAGCTGGGTAATCAGCAGTTCTGGCAGGTCGCGTTCGCTATTGATACCACCTAACTTTGACTGGGGTTCTTCGTCTGCATACAAAGGGTTATAATCGGCACCACCGCTGAGCAACAGACCGTCGAGTTGGTCTAAAGTGTTGATGATGCTGTCAGTGTCACTCAGGGGAGGGATGATGACGGGAACTCCTCCAGCCTTCCATACGGACTTATAATAGGTCTCTGCCAGCTTACAGGTTAACTCTTCGTAGTTGCCAGTAATACCAATTACGGGCTTGTATGGCGCTTCAGGATATGAAGTATAGGCCTTCGCAAGTTGCGATTGCCAGTCAAAGCGGTTGCTCATAGGCTTTATTCGTCAAAGGTTACGGGAATCTCTCGCTTGATACTTTGTTCCAGTGAAATGAGTGTCTCTGTAGCCACCACGCCAGGGATATCTTGCAGACGACCGTTCAGCAGGTGCATCAGTTGCTCGTTATCACGGGCATACAACTTTACCAGCATGGTATAAGGACCGGTGGTAAAGTGGCATTCTACGATTTCAGGAATGTGGTGCAGACGTTCAACGACATCCTTATACATCGAACCACGCTCCAAGGTGATGCCTACGTAAGTGCAAGTGCTATAGCCCAGGCTCTTGGGGTTTACATCGAAACCACTACCCATGATGACACCACCTTCAATAAGGTGTTGCACACGCTGGTGAATGGCAGCACGAGAAACGTTACACTCAGCAGCCACATCCTTAAATGGGATGCGGGCATTCTTCGACAGGATATTGAGTATCTTTTTGTCGAGATTATCAATCTTTTCCATAGCTGTTAGAATTGATTTGGGGTTTATTACTTTACAATTTGTAAGCAAAAGTAAGTAATAATATTGAAATACGCAACAATTTATGAGGAAAAGTGTAAAAAAAGGTGGTTTTTGCTTCTTTTTTGCCGTTTTAGACCTTTCGAATCAGGGTGAGACCGTCTCGAAGTGGTAAAATGACTTGTTCGACGCGTGGGTCTTTCAGGATATAGTCGTTGAAGGTTTCAATGCCTTGTGTCTGGGGGTCACGATCATAACGTTGGTCTACTACATGACCATCCCAAAGGGTATTGTCTGCAATGATGAATCCGCCTTTTCTCACGACCGTAAGTGCCATCTCATAAGTTTCTTTGTATGTGCGTTTGTCACCGTCGATGAAAGCCATGTCGAAAGTGATGCCTAACTGAGGGGCTTCAGTAATGGCGTTGCCGATGATGAAGCGTACTTTGTCTGCCACCGGTGAATGCTCTATCCATGGGCGGGTGAAATCTTCTTGTTCGTCATTGATTTCAAAGGTGTAGACCATGCCACCTTCTTCTAGTCCCTCAGCCATACAGAGTGCTGAATAGCCACTGAAGGTGCCTACCTCCAAAATGTTCTTGGGACGAATCATTTGCACCAGCATCTTTAGGAGTCGACCTTGTAAATGTCCTGAGGCCATACGTCCATGAAGCATGTGGATGTTAGTGGCACGCCAAAGCCGATACAGATAGTCGGGTTCTGCATCAATATGACGCTCTATGTATTCGTCAATGGTCATTTCAAGGCTTCAATAGCGAGTCGATAAGAGTCTAGACCGAAACCACAGATGACGCCCTTGCATGCTGAGGAAATCATAGAATGATGGCGGAATTCCTCGCGTTGGTGCACATTGCTGATGTGTACTTCAATGACGGGACTTTTCAGCGAACGGATACAGTCGTGCAGGGCAATCGAGGTGTGGGTGTAGGCTCCTGCGTTGAGCACGATACCGTCGTAGGTGAAACCCACCTCCTGCATCTTGTTAATCAACTCTCCCTCTACATTACTTTGATAGTATTCTATCTCTACATCGGAATATTTTGCCTGCAACTGGGGCAGATACTGGTCGAACGATGACGAGCCGTAGATGCCTGGCTCACGAGTGCCCAGCAAGTTCAGATTCGGACCATTGATAATCATTATTTTCATAACTCAAAAAGTCTTTTTCAAAAAGATTTTGTAAATTTGCAGGCAAAGATACGAATAAGTGAATAAAAAGCCAAATATTTTTAGCTTTTTTGAGCGAGAGTACCTTAGACATAGTCAAAGTTACAAAAATTGATGGAAACTGGCAAGAATTCGCAGACAAATATCGTTCGGGCTTACCTCCGCTACTTGAAACTGCAGCGAGGCTATTCGGCCAATACGCTAGATGCCTACCAGCGTGACCTGGACAAGCTACTGGTTTATCTGGAGGCAGAGGACAAGCATGTGTTGGATGTGCAACTGAAGGACCTGCAACACTTTGCCGCCGGGCTACACGACATCGGCATCCACGCCCGTTCGCAGTGCCGTATCCTTAGCGGGGTACGCTCCTTCTTCCGTTTCCTGCAACTTGACGGTTATCGCGACGATGACCCCACGGAGCTCTTGGAGTCACCAGTATTAGGTGAGCACCTTCCTGAGGTACTGACTGCAGGTGAGGTGGATGCCTTGGAGAATTCCATCGACCATTCCAAGTGGGAGGGTCAGCGCAATCATGCCATTATTGAAGTGCTGTTCTCCTGTGGACTGCGCGTCTCGGAGCTGGTCAATCTGAAACTTTCCGACCTATATTTAGAGGAAAGGTACGTGCGTGTACTGGGCAAGGGCTCTAAGGAACGCCTGGTACCCATATCGCCTCAGGCCATCCAACAACTGAAACTATGGTTTTTGGACCGTAACCTTATGAAGATTAAGACTGGCGAGGAGGACTATGTGTTCCTGAATCGTCGTGGTGCCCACCTCACACGTACCATGATATTGATCATGATAAAACAGCAGGCGAAAGAGGCTGGTATCCAGAAAACAATATCGCCCCATACCCTCCGCCATTCTTTTGCAACGGCATTGTTGGAGGGTGGGGCTGATTTGCGTGCTATCCAAGCAATGTTAGGACATGAGACAATCGGTACAACAGAGATTTATACCCATATCGACATGTCTACGCTCCGTCAGGAAATACTCCTACATCATCCACGTAACATGAAGTGACTAGAATGCGGATGCTTTCAGTTGAAGTCCTGCGGTTTCTTCAAGACCAAACAGCAAGTTCATATTCTGAACGGCCTGACCAACGGCACCTTTTAGGAGATTGTCGATGGCTGATGTAACAAGAATCTTGCCTTCGAAACAGTCAACATGTACCAAAGCCTTATTGGTGTTTACCACCTGCTTCAGGTCGATGGCCTTGTCACTGTAGTGAGTAAAGGCTGCATCGTGGTAGAATTCCTTGTAGGCAGCAACGACATCCTCGGCATTTGCTTGGGTCTTAACAACTGCTGTACAGAAAATACCTCTTGCAAAATTGCCACGATAGGGTATAAAGTCGATGGAAGCGTTGAGGCTGCCTTGTATTTGTGTCAACGACTGGCGTATCTCGGCAATATGCTGATGGCTGAAAGCTTTATAGATGCTCAGATTGTCTGAACGCCATGAGAAGTGAGTGGTGGCACCGGGCTTTTGACCTGCACCAGTAGAACCTGTGATGGCATTGACAGCGACATCCTCGGTGAGAAGTCCCATCTTTGCTGCAGGCAACAAAGCGACTTGGATGGCAGTGGCAAAACAGCCTGGGTTGGCCACATGCTGAGCCTTGATAATCTCGGCCTTGTTGATTTCAGGAAGGCCATAGACATAGTCGTGGTTGCCTTTGATACGGAAATCTTGCGCTAAGTCGATAATCTTAACATGGTCGGGAATGGTGTGTTCCTTCAGGAACGCCTCGCTCTTACCATGTCCGAAGCAGAAAAAGACGACGTCAACCTTGTCGAACGGCATCGCGTCGGTAAACTTCAGGTCTGTATCGCCAATCAGTCCTTCGTGGACATCGCTTACCAGATTGCCTGCATTGCTCTCAGAATTGGCAAAAACAATCTCTGCCTCTGGATGGTTCAGCAGCAGGCGGATCAGTTCTCCGCCTGTATAACCTGCTGCACCTAATATTCCAACTCTTATCATCTCTTCTCGTCCTTATGAATACCGTAGTAAACACGGAGTGGGGTAGAGCTGACCTTGATAAAGCCTTTGGCTTCGTCAGCAGTCCAACCGGTCTGGGTCTCACCATATTCGCCAAGCTTGCTCTTCGTCAGGTCGTTGGCGCTGTCAATACCTACGGTCTCGAAACCGTAAGGACGTAACTTTAGGATGGCCGTACCAGTAACGTTGCGCTGGCTGGAGGTCAGCATGGCCTCGATGTCAGGCATGACGGGCTCCAGATACTGGCTCTCGTGCAGGAACATGCCATACCAGTTAGCAACCTGATCTTTCCAATATTGCTGCCATTTAGATAAGGTAGACTTCTCCAACAGACGGTGTGCCTCGATAATCAGCTTGGGTGCTGCGGCCTCAAAACCGACACGTCCCTTGATACCGATAATGGTATCGCCCACGTTAGCATCACGGCCAATGGCATAAGAGGCACCAATCTCTTCAATCTTCTGGATGGCCTTGATGTGGTTGTCGAACTTCACACCATTGACAGCCACTATCTCGCCCTTCTCGAACTGAATCTTCAGCAGCGACTCTTTCTCGGGGTTCGTGACGTGCTTCAGATAGGCCTCCTCGGGCAGTCCCTGTGTGGGGTCGAGCAATTCGCCACCGCAGATACTGGTGCCCCAGATGCCGACATTATATGAGTACTTCAGCTTGGTGAAATCTGCGAAATAGCCGTTGGCATTCAGGTAGTCAACCTCCTCCTTACGGGTCAGGTTGCGGTCACGGGTCAGCGTGATAATCTCCACACCGGGAGCCATCACGAGGAACGTCATGTCGAAACGGATTTGGTCGTTGCCGGCACCCGTTGAACCGTGGGCAATAGCGTCAGCACCAATCTCCTTGGCATAACGCGCAATGGCGATGGCCTGGAAAATACGCTCGCTGCTGACCGAGATGGGGTAGCAATTGTTGCGCAGCACATTGCCGAAAATCATGTACTTCAGCGACTTCTCGTAATACTCCTGCGTCACATCAAGGGTAACGTATTTTACAGCGCCCAACTTGTAGGCGTTCTCTTCATTTCTCTTTAACTGCTCAGCTGAGAAACCACCCGTATTGGCACAGGCGGCATATACCTCATAACCTAACTCCTTGGTCAAATACATCACATTGTAGCTGGTGTCCAAACCACCACTGAAGGCTACTACTACTTTTTTCTTGCTCATATCTTATAATTCGTTTTAATTCGTTGTTGAAAACTATTGTTTCACTTCTCGTCTAACTGTTTGATGCGTTCGATAACCTCTTCGGGAATCTTGGCGGGAAGGTGTTCCTCAGGGTCGTAGAGCATAGCCGTGCAGATACAGTATTTACGGCCTGTACGATGCAGTACATCTACGTTGACGCATCCCTCACAACCACGCCAGAAGGCTTCGTCGTCCGTCAGATCGGCAAAGGTAACGGGCTGATAACCTAACTCTGTGTTCATCTTCATTACGGCTGCACCGCTGGTCAGTGAGAAAATCTTGGCGTGCGGCCAACGGGTACGGGCCAATGAGAAGGTCATGTCCTTGATCTTCTTGGCAACACCAAGGCCACGGAAATCAGGGTGGACAATCAAACCAGAGGTAGTCACGTATTGTTTGTTGCCCCATGTTTCAATATAACTAAAGCCTGCAAAGCGATCGCCTGATAATGCAATCACAGCCTTGGCTTCTTTCATCTTGGTGGTGAGATATTCGTGTGTACGTTTGGCTATACCTGTTCCACGTACTTTGGCAGCATCGGCAATGGTCTGTAGAATGGTATCTACATACACCTCATGCTCTGCCCCTGCTACAAATACTTTTATTTCGTCTTTTTGTTCCATATCTTTATCTGCGAAGCAAAATTCTTCACTATTCACTATTCACTTAAAACTACCTCATATTCGGTACTACCTCGCTCAGTGCCTCAATGACTTCGTCTTTTGAAATTCCTTGTTTGATAACGATGAAGATGGTGTCGTCACCGGCAATGGTTCCCAGTATTTCGTTGATGTGATTATTATCTATATTGTATGCAATTGAACTGGCATAGCCTGGACGAGTCTTAATGACACCCATGTTGCCTGAGAAGTTGATACTCAAAAAACCAGGTACCTGAAGCATTTCTTTGACGGTATGAGGCGTTGAGATACGCTTGTACATCGTATCGTTAGGCAATACATATACATAATTACCTCGCATGGAAGCCGCTTTGGCTACTTTCAACTGCTTCAGGTCGCGACTCAACGTGGCTTGGGTTAGTTGGAAGCCTTCTTTCTTTAGGGCTGCCAATAGTTCGTCCTGACTACCCAGCTCCTGACTGGAAATAATCATCCGAAGTGCTTCGAGTCTGTCGTTCTTAACTTTCATTGTTGGTATATTTATTCAAATTTGGCTGCAAAATTATACAAAATACTGCATACAGCCAAACTTTTGACTAT
>Ga0310695_10004533_pt1 | contig 25435 bp, 24 predicted proteins | sample RumenRJG_04DNA_FD_203882 | JGI IMG/M metagenome (GOLD analysis project Ga0310695, IMG submission 203882) | Bovine rumen microbial communities from Lethbridge, Alberta, Canada - RJG_04 (v2) (version 2) | ecosystem: Host-associated > Mammals > Digestive system > Stomach > Rumen | place: Canada...
CACTCGAAGAAGCGGCATCTGCTGATATTATCCTGAATGTGCAGGACCTCTCTTCACCTGAGCGTGAGCAGCAGGCGGAAGTTACTCAGCAGCTTCTATCTGAGCTTGGCTGTGACGGCATACCTAAAATCAACGTCATGAACAAGTCTGATGCTGCAATTTTCCCCGATACTGTTTTCGAGGACGATAATACGGTAATAATCTCCGCTAAACATCATGGTGGATTTGATAGACTGCTTGATTGTATCGCGAAGAATCTTCCCGAAACTGCAAAACGTATGAAACTCCTTGTTCCATATGACAAAACTGCGTTTATTAACCGTATACGTGTCGAAGGAAAGGTATTCTCCGAGGAATACACTGATTCCGGTACTCTCATTGATGCACTTGTTGACGTTAAACTTGTCAAAGAAGCTGAGAGTTATATAGTATGATTTCAGGGTACACATTGTGTACCCTTTTTGCTGCCTTTGTACAGGGTGGAAAAATAACCTGGTATAACAATTATGTATAACCGGAATAGTTGACATTAACGGAGGAGTGTGGTAGAATAATGCATACAGAACCAGTAGGAATATATTTTTCAAATGTACTTGCTTTTTCTGTAAATCGGTGGTATAATTCTATATGGAATTCTTCTGGAGGGATAATTATGAAAGAAAAGAAAGAACATCTCCGCCTTCTGACTTTGGCAGCACTTCTCGCGGCTATGACTACTGTTGCGACAATGCTGATACAGATTCCAACTCCGACTAAAGGTTATGTAAACCTCGGCGACAGCATTGTAAATGTTGCTGCATGGCTTCTCGGACCTGCTTTCGGAGCTGCGGCTGCCGGAATCGGCTCTGCGGCTGCTGATATCATAAGCGGATACGTTGTTTACGCTCCCGCTACACTTGTTATAAAGGCAGCTATGGCAGTTGTATCGTTTTACGTGTTCAAGACGGTCAACACAAAGTTCAGCTCACTTCCGTCAAGAATTGCGGCGGCAGTAAGTGCAGAGGTCGTAATGATGGCAGGATATACAGTTTTTGAGGCAATCATGTATCATTCGATGTCAGCGGCTGTACTCGGACTCCCCGGCAATATAGTACAGGGAGCGCTCGGCGCGGCGGTATCGGTAGCAGTATACGAACTTGTAATAAAACGAGTGCCTCATTTTCAGAAATAACAACTCTGCCTTACTGAGTTTTTGCGGGAGTGTGTATGTTATAGAGGAAAACTGATTCTTCAATAACAGACATATGTTCCTACAGAATAGTGCAGTAGGGCAGAGCTTTTTTGGAGGGTAATATGATATCACAGTTTTCACGTACAGAGCTTATATTCGGAAAAGACGGAATGGAGCGCCTTGCAGGTGCGCGGGTTGCTGTATTTGGTATAGGCGGAGTCGGCGGACACGCTGTTGAAGCACTTGCACGCTCGGGAATCGGTGCACTTGACCTCATCGACAACGACAAGGTCGCGCTAACAAATATAAACCGTCAGATGGTCGCATTACTAAGCACAGTGGGGGAGTACAAAGTTGACGTTGCAGAGGCGCGTATCAAGGACATCTCACCCGACTGTACAGTCAGGACGTATCGTACATTTTTCATGCCTGATACTGCTGATGAGTTCGATTTTTCACAGTACGACTATGTCATCGACGCAATAGACACTGTTACCGGCAAAATTGAGATAATAATGCGCGCAAAGCAAGCAGGAGTCCCTGTTATAAGCAGTATGGGCGCCGGAAACAAGGTTGACCCGACTGCTTTTGAAGTCACTGATATTTACAAAACGTCAGTTTGTCCGCTTGCAAGAGTAATGCGCAGGGAGATGAAAAAACGCGGTGTGAAGTCACTCAAGGTGGTGTACTCGACTGAGGAGGCTATCAAGCCGACAGGTGATACCTGTGAGGATAAGGGAGTACGCCGCAGTCTGCCAGGCTCAAACGCCTTTGTACCGTCTGTTGCAGGACTCATAATAGCCGGCGAAGTCATAAAGGATATTACAGGTTTCAATAAATGATATTATTCTTAGCCGTGAAAGCACTTGCATTTTTCGACGATATGTTATATAATAAATATACTATGTTTTAAGGAGAATCATCAATGGTATATGATAACATAATCGAGGCTATGGGACATACTCCCATGATAAGACTGAATCGCATGAATAAACCCGGAAATGCACAGGTGCTCGTTAAATTTGAAGGACTTAATGTTGGCGGCTCTATCAAGACTCGTACCGCCTATAATATGATACTCCACGCTGAAATGGAAGGCAGGATAAACAAAGATACGATAATTGTTGAGCCTACAAGCGGTAATCAGGGTATCGGACTTGCACTTGTAGGAGCAGTACGCGGTTACAGGACAATTATAATCATGCCCGATTCAGTAAGTGAAGAACGCCGTAAACTCGTTAAGCACTACGGCGCAGAAGTTATCCTGATTCATGATGACGGCGATATCGGCAGATGTATTCAGGAGTGCCTTGATACAGCACTGAAAATGGCTGAAGAGGATAAGAACGTCTTTGTACCTCAGCAGTTTGCGAATGTTAATAATATCTACGCTCACAAGTACCACACGGCGCTTGAAATACTTGAACAGACTGCCGAGAAAATCGACGGTTTCTGCTCCGGAATCGGAACAGGCGGTACCATCACCGGTATCGGCGAAACGCTGAAATCGCAGTATCCTGATATGCTGATATGGGCAGTTGAGCCGGAGAATGCGGCTATACTTGCAGGTGGAAACATCGGTACTCACCTTCAGATGGGTATAGGTGACGGAATAATACCTGATATCCTGAATCAGAAGATATACGACGATATATACATTGTTACAGATGAGGAAGCTATTCAGACTGCAAAAGACCTCGCATCAAAAGAGGGAATAATGTGCGGTATATCGAGTGGTACTAACGTTGCGGCTGCACTTAAAATGGCAGAGAAGCTTGGCGAAGGAAAAACCGTAGTCACGATTCTTCCCGATACCGCAGAACGCTATTTCTCAACTCCGCTTTTCGATGAATAATAAAATAAGGCTCATGCATTAAGCATGAGCCTTTAGTTTTACTTTTTAGATGTTTCAGGAAGTGACTTTATAACCTTTGCATCGAGTTTCTGAATTGCAAGTGCGTCCTTACCGGTTACACCGTCTCCGACATCGCAGCAGTCTGCATTAGCCTTAGCGACGTCATCGAGCTTATATTTGTCCTTATTGCCGATGAACTGGAGAATTGTTACAGCATCAGCGATAGTAACGTCATTATCGAGATTAGCATCGCCGATGAGCTTTGCCTTAGTCTTCTGACCTGCGGCAGTTGTTGTTGTTGTCTTCGGACCAGTTGTAGTAGTTGTCTTAGGAGCAGTTGTAGTAGTTTCCTTGGGGGCAGGCTTTGAACCGTCAGGCTCAGTACCGCCTACGAGAACGCCGTCATCGTAAACGCAGATGTTAGCAGCGGGAGCCTCCGGCGGGTCGTCAACAGCGAAGAAGTCGTCGCTCTTGCCTATCTTGAGACCATCGTAGCTCCAGTCGTTCTTAGGATCCCATAAGTCGCCGTAGTACATACCAACTTCAAACTGGTACTTCTTACCGGAGTTTGAAATGCAGTAATCGTCCCATGTAATCTCGATGTAGTATGTATCCTCAGCCTTGTCATACTTGAAAGGACCTGTGAGGATACCGTCAGCGCCGACCTCACCGTCCTCAGCACTTGACTGGTCGTAAAGCTCGGAAGCCTTTGTTACACCTGCAATGCCGTTCTTGCATTCTTTTACATTGAAATAGTAGCGGATAGAAGTCTTCTTTGAAGGTGTAGCTTCACCTGAGAGGACCTTGAATGACACCTGAGTAGTACCTGAGCCGTCTCCGTTGAGGTTAGGCTTGTCAACAGCGATAGCTTCAACCCAGTAGCCGCTTCCGCCGCCGTTGCTTGAACCGCCGCCATAGACTCTCTTCTCATCCTCAGGCGGGAAATTAGGAGTTACAGCCATATCCTCTGTGCCGAACATAGCATAGAGACCTGCTGCTGCTGCGGGAAGTGCAGCGTTGTAGTCTATAGTTACCTCGTTTTCAGTCCAGTCCTTTGTAGCGTCGTCATGACCGTCTGAACCGTCAGGACCGCCTGCGAGAGCGCCCCAGAGAATGTGTTTCTGCTCACGCGGGTCTTCAGCCATGAGAAGTCCGGAAGCAGCACGGTGGTGAGGATTCTTTACAGCTGTATCGTTGTAGCCGACGATGAAAGCTCTCTTGCCGTGAGTACCGTTCTGACCTGCGAGAACTGAGAATTCGGAGGTTTCCTTATACTTTATATCGTTGTCGCCGAGAACGTAGTTCATCTGTTTCTTAGCCCAGTTACCCCACTCGCTGGGCTTGCCGTCGTTTGTATACTTATCATAGAGGAGGCATATCATCTGCATAGCAGTGTTATAGCGGCAGCTGCCCCAAGTATCGAGGTGAGAGAAACCGCCGGGAGTCTCGTGCTGTTTCCAAGCCTTGAGACACTTTCCTACGCAGTCGTCGTCCCAGAAATCCTTGAAGACGTACTGATTCTTGCCCTGTGCGTCTCTGACTTTCTGAACGAGGTCAAGTTCGGGGTGCTGCTGATTTACTACAGCCCACATAACGCCTGCACCGCTCCACATATCGTTCCAGCAGTAGCACCAGCCTGAGGGAGCGTAGTAATCGAATATCTTTGCAGCGTAATCGAAGCATGACTCATCTTCAGTAACTATGTACATCCATGCAGCAGCCCAGCAGTAATCGTCTTCCCACTTAGAGGAACCGTAGAACTGAACAGGACCGTCAGCATTATCGGAAAGGAGTTTATCCTCCTTCTTATCTGTATTGCCGCCGGCAGTGCTGCCGCCGAACTCTTCGATAGCGTCGTTAGCGAACTTCCAGAGAGACTTTGCGTACTTGAGTGACTTTGCAGCGTATTCAGGGTCTGTATCCTTGAAGTTGAGGTAGTTGATAGCGAGGGAAGCGCAGGCAGAAACAACGTAGTCTATCTGCGGTTTCTCAGCTGTAAGGAAGAATGCCGGACGCGGCATAGTGTCATTCTCGGGGCAGTTCCAGATTTTGTGGTCGATGTTGCCCTCGCCGACCTGATAGCAGTGTGCGATAACTTTACCGTCGTCGTCGAGGAATGTGCACTTCATGAGGTAATCGTTGAAGTGGCGGAGGATAGTCTCAATGTGGCTGTCCTGTCCGAGTTTCTTATAGACATCACGGTACTCGTAATAGCCCCAGCCGAGAGTAGCAGCCGAGTAGTTCTCAGGCATACCGAACTCAACGTGGTCGCCGGCGTCGTGGAATCCGCCTGCAACGTCGATAGTACCGTCGCCGTCAGGGTCGAGGATATCCTTGTACTTTTCCATGAATTCAGCAGAGAGGTTTGTACCGCCCTTGCTTGTTTTTTCAGTTACCTTGTCCCATTCTATCATAGGAACGTGAGCATCGTAGGTATGGCAGCTGCCGCGCCATGAGAGAAGATTCTCATTTTCTTTGAATTCGCCGCACATATTCGCGTCATAGAAATAGAGCGAATACTGAAGTGCTCTCGCGTAGTCGATATCAAGACCGGAGTCGTTGACGATCTCACTGATAGGAGCGGAGAACTGCTGCTCCTCTGTAGTATCGTCGGCTGCATCTGTGAGGAAAGAAGCTGAGCCGGATACTGCGGTCATAACAGCGCAGGTGATCGCTGCCATGGCTTTTTTGAATCTGAACATTTTAATGATCCCTCCAAAAAAAATTGCGTGACCCATCGTTTAAGTAAATATTTAAGCGATAAATCAACCGAGCGTATTTTTACAATTTATATGATATCACATATTTTGGAGAAATGCAAGTTAATTTTTGCTTAATTTGAGAAGTTTTTATTATTTTTAGCTTTTAATAAAATACGCCTGCGGACCTTTGAAAATATAACTATCATGGCTATAATGAATAAACTAAATATTAACACGGACGGAATAGTTATGGGGCGGCGCTGACCGTTTATGCTTTGAATTGCGAAAGCGTGTACTGAGTCTGCGGCATTTGTAAAAGAGAGATTATTATCCCGAGCGTATTTTTTAGCTTCTGAATTTCTGTCTCCGAGGACTGTGAAGTCTTTTTGTGGGGCAGCACCGTCATCAGTCGGCACATATCCTGCTGCGCATATGCCTATAGTTTTTACAGATGACGGTATGTAGAGGGAGTCCATCGCGTTACACATATAAAAAGCACAGTCTCCGATTGAGGTCACTCCGCTGCCTATCGATACTTCCTTCAGACTTGTACATCCTGAAAAGCAGAAGTCGCCGATAGTTTCGATGCTGTCGGGGACAGTGAAATTTGTCAGTGACGTGCACGCTCTGAAACATGACTCCGGAAGTTTCTGAGTTGCAGATGAGATGGCAGCACTTTTCAGTCCGGTGCAGCCGCAGAAGCAGCCCATTCCAATATCAATTGCAGATTCCGGCAGTGTTACGCTTTCAAGTGATGTACACCCATAAAAGCAATGGTGACCGATTTTGACAACAGTTTCGGGAATGTCGATATGTCGCAGAGTTGGGCATTCGTAAAATGCGTTGTCGCGCAGCTCGGTCACACGGCAGCCGTCGATAGTTTCAGGTATGTTTATATATGCAGGCTCACCCTTAAAACCTGTTATAGTTGCTTCATTATTTATAATAGTGTACTCGTAATCAGGTTTTTCTGCACATTGAGCAGTTTGGCGAGGGTAAACCAGTATAATAATCAATGCAGACAGAATGAATGACAGTATTTTTTTCATTTTTTTACAACTCCTTTTTGTTTGATTGTACAATGTAAATACAGGCAGGTAAAGCAAAAATAATCGCCGCGAAATGCCGCAATTGGGCATAAAATGACATTTTCTCACGTAAAGTGTGTGCGGCTGACAATATGTTAAGTCAGAGATTGTCGTATATTAACGGTGCGTTATTTGTAAAAAATATACAAATCTGAACAAAAATGAACGTATTGCTATTTTGTGAGGCGAGTGGTAATATATCTGTAGCTTACGAAAGGAGCTGAATATTATGAAATATTCAAAGAAATGTCCAAAATGCGGCAGCAGTGACATTCTTTACGCCAAAGGCTATACCGGCGGTTATGGTGCCGGAAGCAACATATTTTATGGAATGACTGTTTTTTCTGCTGTTGACGTTGACCGCTATATCTGCGGAAACTGCGGCTTTGTCGAGCATTACGTGCGTACTGGTGATATAGAAAGTCTGCGCAACAGCAAAAAAATCAAGCAGTATGAATAAATAATAAAAAACTACCAATATTCACCTGTGAGGTGATATTGATGAAGAAAAAAACTGAAATAATACTTGCCGCAGGACTCTTGCTTGCGATACTTATGACAAACTCAATCACATTCATTCGCGACGGAAGACGGCTTGAACAGCTTCGGGGCAGTGTTCTGCGTCTGCATATTCTTGCTGAGTCCGACAGTGAGCGTGACCAGCAGCTAAAGCTGAAAGTCCGCGATGCACTGCTTACGAGCGGAGTTCTTGACGGCGCGGACGACCTCAAATCAGCCGAGAACATCGCGTCTGCCAAACTGCCGGAAATTGAGCGGATAGCAGAGGATACTCTCCGTGAGAACGGCTGTAGTCTGCCGGTCAGTGCGGAACTTGCTGACGTTGAATTCGACGAGCGCACTTACGGTGATATAACGATGCCAGCAGGGGAGTACCGTGCTTTGCGCGTGAAAATCGGCTCTGCACAGGGACATAACTGGTGGTGCGTGATGTATCCGCCGCTTTGTCTGCCTGCTGCCTGCGAGGTCACTGACGACAAGGAAAAAGAATGTGAGCTTTTCGACGACGATGAGCTTGATATTATGTATCATCCTGAAAAATATGAGGTCCGTTTTGCTATTTGGGATAAAATCAAGGAATTGGCAGAGGAGTGATTGTGCAAAATGCTGAAAATGTATGCCGGACTTGACAATGTCAGGGAAAAGGTATATAATGTTTGAGTAAACAAAGCAGAACTACCCCGTTCTCACCGTCAGGCTAAGCTTAAACGGTCAATATGAAGTCTCTTTTATTGGAGTGCGTATTGTATGAGTGCGGAGATATCTGCACTCATTTTTGTTTTATTTTATAACCGGAGGTGCTTGAAGATTAGCAAACAGGAACTGCAGATCAACGAAGAGATACGAGATAAAGAAATTCTCGTGATCGACGCTGACGGAAAGAAACTTGGAACAATGTCCGCTAAAGACGCTCAGAAATTAGCCTTTGATCAGGATCTTGACCTCGTTAAGATCGCTCCGCAGGCAACACCGCCAGTATGCCGTATTATGGACTATGGCAAGTATTGCTTTGAACAGGCTAAGCGTGAAAAGGAAGCAAGGAAAAATCAGAAGGTCGTTTCTATCAAGGAGATAAGAATGTTCTCCACAATTGATACCCATGACTTTGAAACAAAGGTGAATCAGGCTATTAAGTTCTTGCAGGGCGGAGACAAACTCAAGGTTTCTGTCAGATTCCGTAAGAGAGCTATCGCTCACCCCGAACTCGGCTCTGAACTCCTCGATAGATTCAAGGAGGCTGTATCGGGTGCAGGCACAGTCGATAAACCGGCTAAAATGGAGGGACGCAGCATTGTTATGTTTGTTAGTCCCAAAGCAAATAAGTAAGAACTGACCTGTTCTGAATTAAGGAGGATCATAACAATGGCAAAGGTTAAGGTTAAAACTCATTCAGGCGCAAAGAAGCGTTTTAAGATCACTGGAACTGGTAAGGTTAAGTACCAGAAGACAAACAAGAGACACAGACTTACTCAGAAGGATACAAAGCGTAAGAGAATCGCTCGTACAGCTGGTGTTGCCGGAAGCGCTAACGCTCCTACAATCAAGAAGCTCGTTCCTTATATGTAATCAGTGAGAGCTATGCTCTCAAAACGCTTTTCGCAATTTGAATAACTGGAGGTAAAAGACTATGGCACGTATCAAGGGTGCAATGATGACTCGCAAGAGAAGAAATAAAGTATTAAAGCTTGCAAAGGGCTACTGGGGCGCAAAGAGCAAGCACTTCAAGATGGCTAAACAGGCTGTAATGAAGTCAGGCAACTACGCTTACATCGGTAGAAAGCAGAAGAAGAGACAGTTCAGACAGCTCTGGATCACAAGAATCTCTGCTGCTGCTAAGCTCAACGGCATGAACTACTCAACATTCATGAACGGCTGCAAGAAGGCTGGTATCACTCTCAACAGAAAGATGCTGTCTGAGATCGCTATCACTGACGCTGCCGGCTTCACAGCAATCGTTGAGAAGGCTAAGGCTGCTCTTTAATCAGTACAATAACACGCTCCTTATTTAATTAAAGAGCGTGTTTTCTTGTAGGAGGCGGGAGTTTTATCCCGCACTTCTTCAGGATAATGTTCTGTGTTCGGAGGTGTTCGTACTATTGGAAAACATCATAACCTCTAAAGATAATCCGGTAATCAAGCTGTATCAGAAGCTCGCTTCTTCAAAGAAAGAAAGGCTTCAGTACGGCTTATTCGTGTTGGAAGGACTACGTATTACTGAGGACGCTCTTCGTGAGGACAGCGGTCTTTCTCACCTTATTCTGACTAAGCAGGCATTCGATAAATATGGTGACGAGCTTTTGCAGGCTGATTTGAGAGATACAAAAACTCTTGTTATTTCAAATGAACTTGGTAACAAAATCTCGTCAACGAATACTACTCAGGGTGTGTTCGGCATTTGCAGGATACCGCCTGAGCGAGAGCCGCTTTTCCGCGATAACGGCAGGTATGCTGTGCTGTTTGGCCTTCAGGACCCCGGTAACGTCGGAATGATAATCCGTACTGCCGATGCTCTCGGTATCGATGGGATATTCCTTTCAGGCAGCTGCGATATCTACAGCCCGAAGGTGATACGTTCAACTATGGGGTCGATATTCCGCGAGAATATCTACATCGTTAACGATACAGACCGGCTCTTTGAACTTTTTACAGACGGAGGTGTTGAAACTTCCGCGGCAGTAATTGATACTGATGCTGAAAAGGTAACATCGTGCAGATTCCCTGGACGTCAGGCTGTATTCATCGGCAACGAGGGAAATGGTCTGCCGCGCGATATAGCGCTTCGCTGCACGAGAAGAATAACCATTCCCATGAATGGCACTATCAATTCGCTGAATGCAGCAATGGCAGCGGGGATTCTTATGTGGGAGCTCTGTAAGCAGCAGGAGGTGTGACGAGTGGAAGAGAAAAAGTACTGGGTATGGCTTACCATGGTTTTCGGTGCAGGAAGCAGCAGACTGTGGAAAATACTGGAAAGATACGAAACCGCGGAGGACGCTTACCTCGCGATTACGTCGGGAGAGTGTGAATCATTCCTGACACCTAATGAACGCAGAGCGGTATCTACACCACTTGAAGCAGCTGAAAACCTGCTTATGGAGTGCGAGAAAAGGGGCGTTATGACTGTGTCATATGAATCTGAGGACTATCCGCCTCAGCTGAGACATATCACCGACCCGCCGGCAATACTCTATTATAAAGGCGATATACGCTGTCTTAAAGGAACTAAAACTATAACTGCGATAGGTTCAAGAAATTCTGCGGAGTATCCTCTCAGAGTCGCAAACCGCGTATGCTATGAACTTGCACGCAGGGGAGTTGTCATAATCAGCGGATTCGCACTCGGTGTCGATATAACCTCTCAGATGGCGGCTGCGTCAAAGGGTTATCCGACGGTTGCTGTTCTGGGCTGCGGAATTGATGTTGACTATCCGCGTGAGAATTACAGATGCCGTGACACTATTATAAAAGCCGGAGGAGCGCTTGTTACAGAGTTTCCGCTCGGTACAAAGGCACTTCCTCAGAACTTTCCTAAGCGTAACCGCATACTCTCTGCACTGAGCAAGGCTACAGTCGTTTTTCAGGCTTCAAAAAAGAGCGGTTCACTCATAACGGCTTCTCTTGCGGCAGATCAGGGACGCGATGTATTTTGTCTTCCGCCGGCTGATATCTATTCATCGGCTTATTCGGGAAATGTTATGCTTCTGAGTGAAGGAGCTTCACCGTTTTTCAGTTCAGATGACATTTATTCCTGCTTCGGATACGGTATGCCGCTGTATGCTGAAACAGTTGATGACCCGTTTGAGGACAGTCTGCCGCAGGAAAAAACGTTGCAGAAAGAGACGATTTCTCAGAATGTGACTGAGGAAAAAACTGCTGACATCAGTCAGCAAAAGGATGAAATTATACTCGACGGCATACAGGCGGATATAGCAAGGATACTCTCCGATGGTCCGCTTCATGCTGATATACTGGCTCAGAAGCTCGGCATTGATATGTCGGAACTTATGATTGAGCTCACGGAAATGGAAATACTCGGAGCTGTAAGATCGCTTCCGGGAAAGATCTATGAAAAATTCTGATAAGGGGAACATATACAGATGTCAGATCTCGTAATAGTAGAGTCGCCTGCAAAGGCAAAAACAATACAGAAATATCTTGGAAAAGGCTATGAAGTTGTAGCCTCGATGGGACACGTCCGCGACCTTCCTAAGTCGAAGCTCGGTGTTGACACTGAGAACGATTTTGAGCCGCAGTATACGGACATGAAGGGGAAAGAGGACGTAATAAAAGACCTGAAAAAGCGTGCTAAAAAGTGCGGTAAGATTTATCTCGCAACCGACCCTGACCGCGAGGGAGAGGCTATATCATGGCATATAGCACAGATGCTGAAGCTCGATATGAACGATAATAACCGTGTTGCGTTCAACGAGATCACAAAGACCGGTGTCCAGAACGGTATGAGTAATCCGCACAAGATAGACGTTGACCTCGTCAACGCTCAGCAGGCTCGCCGTATACTTGACAGACTTGTTGGTTATAAACTAAGTCCCTTCCTTTGGAAAAAGGTCAAGCGCGGACTTTCTGCCGGAAGAGTTCAGTCAGTAGCAGTACGTCTCGTTGTAGACCGCGAAAACGAGATACGCAAGTTCGTTCCGAAGGAGTACTGGTCTATTGATGCGAAATTCACAGCACCGGGTTCGAGAAAAGTATTCGACGCATCGCTTGTTTCAGTTGACGGAAATAAGCTCGAAATACCCGGTCAGGCTCAGGCAGACGATCTGCTTGCAAGGCTTGAAGGTGCTGAATATACCGTAACATCGGTAAAAAAGCGTGTTACTCGCAAACAGCCTGCTCCGCCGTTCATAACTTCAACGATGCAGCAGGAAGCTTCACGAAAGCTTGGTTTCAGTGCAAAGCGCACTATGAAAGCTGCTCAGGAGCTTTACGAAGGTGTTGACGTTGAGGGCATTGGTGCAGTCGGACTTATCACATATATGAGAACCGACAGCCTGCGTATCTCAGACGAGGCAAAGGCTGCTGCCGCACAGTATATCGGAACTGTTTTCGGACAGGACTATCTGCCTGATAAACCGCGTGTGTTCAAGACTAAGAGCAATGCTCAGGATGCTCATGAAGCGATACGTCCTTCAACTCCGGAACTTACTCCGGAGCGCGTAAAATCGGGGCTTTCGAGTGACCAGTTCAAGCTCTATAAGCTCATATGGGAGCGCTTTATAGCAAGTCAGATGGCTAATGCACTGCTCGATACTGTTTCGACTGATATCGAGGCAAACGGATGTGTATTCCGTGCGTCAGGATATTCAGTTAAGTTTGACGGCTTTACAAAGCTATATGTTGAGTCTACCGACGGTTCTGACGAGAACAAGAAAATGCTTCCGCCTATCACTGAGGGAGATAACGTTAAGCTGAAGTCTATTGCCGGAAATCAGCACTTTACTCAGCCGCCTCCGCGCTATACCGAGGCTTCGCTCATTAAGGCACTCGAAGAAAACGGCATCGGCAGACCGAGTACCTACGCTCCTACAATCACCACTATAACAGCGCGTCAGTATGTCGAGCATGAGGGAAAACAGCTCAAACCTACAAATCTTGGTGAGGTCATTACCGAACTGATGAAGGAACATTTCAAGGAGATCGTTGATGCAAAGTTTACCGCTGAAATGGAGAATAATCTCGACGAAATCGAACACGGTGTCAAGGACTGGGTAAGTACTCTCCATGAATTCTACGACGGCTTTGCTGATACTCTCAGCAAGGCTGAAGAGGCTATGGAAGGCAAGCGTGTGAAGGTACCCGATGAGGAGACCGATGTAATATGTGAAGCTTGCGGACGCAATATGGTAATAAAGTACGGCAGATACGGCAAATTCCTTGCCTGTCCCGGATTCCCCGAGTGTTCAAATACAAAGAAAATAGTCACTGAAACAGAGGGTAACTGTCCTCGCTGCGGCAAGAAAATGCTGCTTAAAAAGTCGAAGAAGGGCAGAAGCTTCTACGGTTGTGAGGGATACCCCGACTGCAACTTCATGACATGGAATGTTCCGACTGCTGAGAAGTGTCCGGACTGCGGCAAGACCCTTTTCAACAAGGGAGGCAAATCGGGCAGACTTATCTGTGAAAATGAAGGCTGCGGATACGAAAGAGAGCTGAAAAAATGACGAATACCGTAAATGTAATAGGTGCGGGACTTGCCGGCTGTGAGGCAGCATGGGCACTCGCACGTTACGGCATAGATGTAAAGCTTTACGAAATGAAGCCGGAGAAGTATACCCCGGCACATAAATACAGCGGATTTGCTGAGCTTGTGTGCTCGAATTCGCTGAAGGCTGCAAGACTTGAATCTGCTGCCGGACTTCTCAAAACTGAAATGGAAATGCTCGGTTCACTGACGGTTCCTTGTGCTAAGGAAAATGCTGTCGAAGCCGGAGGAGCTCTCGCGGTTGACCGTGAGAAATTCTCCGACAGCGTGACTGCTAAGATCAAGTCGGACCCTCATATAGAAGTCATCGGCAGAGAGGTTACTGAGCTGCCGGAGGGTACTGCTATTATAGCGACAGGTCCGCTGACATCAGGTGCTATGGCTGACGTTATAAAGCAGCTTTGCGGAGAGGGACTCAGTTTCTACGATGCGGCAGCTCCTATAGTGACATACGAGAGTCTCGATATGGATAAGGTGTTTTTTGCGTCACGCTATGACCGCGGTGATGCTGATTATATCAACTGTCCTATGAATAAGGAAGAGTATCAGGCTTTTTACCGTGAACTCATTGGTGCTGAGCGCGTTCAGCTCAAAGACTTTGAAACTCATCCGTTCAGCGTTTATGAAGGCTGTATGCCTATAGAGGTACTCGCTTCGCGCGGAGAGGATACCATGCGTTTCGGACCTATGAAGCCGGTCGGTATCACTGATAAACGTACAGGAAAACGTCCGTATGCGGTCGTTCAGCTTCGCCGTGAGAACCGTGAAGGTACTCTTTTCAACCTCGTAGGTTTTCAGACGAATCTTAAATTCGGCGAGCAGAAACGTGTTTTCTCAATGATACCGGGACTCGAAAATGCCGAGTTCATGCGCTTTGGAGTTATGCACCGCAATACCTTCATCAACAGTCCGCAGCTTCTTAATGCTGACTTCTCAATGAGGGAGCGTCCGGAAATATATTTCGCCGGACAGATGACAGGTGTAGAAGGTTACATGGAGTCAGCTGCGAGCGGTATAATAGCAGGTACTGCTGCGGCAAGGAAGATTCTCGGACTTGAACCGTTAAAGCTTCCGCGTGACACTATGCTTGGAGCACTTTCCGCTTATATCAGTGACCCGTTCAACAACGGCAAATTTCAGCCTATGGGCGCTAATATGGGAATACTCCCTGATATAGGCGTGAGAATCAAGGACAAAAAGGAAAAGTACGGCGTATACGCAAACCGCGCCGTAGAATCGCTGCAGAGGGAGCTTGATAGGATTGGCAAGAATAATAGTTGATGCATTCGGCGGGGACAACGCTCCCCTTGAAGTGCTTAAAGGCTGCGAGAGAGCGGTAAAGCAGCTCGGCGTGCAGGTGACTCTCACCGGCAGCAGCGAAAAGATCAGGAAATGTGCCGCTGATAACGGTATAAGTCTCAGCGGCATAGAGATAGAGCATACCGATGATGTTTTTGATATACATGACGAACCGAAGGAGATAATCAAGTCCGGTAAGGACTCCTCTATGGCTGTCGGACTGCGTCTTCTCTCCGAAGGAAAGGGAGATGCATTTGTTTCCGCAGGAAGCACCGGTGCACTCGTAATGGGTGCGACCTTCATCGTCAAGCGTATCAAAGGGATCAAGCGAGTTGCTCCGTCACCGATACTTCCGGGAGATAAGGGGAATTTCATACTCCTCGACGCGGGTGCAAATACTGAGTGCCGCCCCGAAATGCTTGTGCAGTTCGCAGTTATGGGCAGTGCTTACATGGAACGCGTAATGGGTGTGAAAGCGCCTAAAGTCGGACTTCTCAACATCGGTGCCGAGGAGACTAAGGGCAGGGAACTCGAAATCGAGACCTACAGTCTTCTCAAGAATTCGGGACTGAATTTCTGCGGAAACGTTGAAGCACGCGATGTACCGAATGCCGATTTTGACGTTGTCGTTACTGACGGCTTTACAGGAAATATAGTCCTGAAGCTCTATGAGGGCGTGGCTTCATTCTTCGGAAAAAAGGTGAAATGGCTCTATTCGGGAGCTGGTAAGCTGGGAGCTCTTTTCTCTCTCGGCAAAATAAAGAAATTCAGCAGGCAGATGGATTACCGCGAGACCGGCGGCTCAGTTCTTCTCGGAGTGAGGAGACCGGTCATAAAAGCTCACGGCAGCTCTGACGGATATGCCTTCTTTAATGCGATAAGACAGGCGCAGAAGTGCGTTGAAGGCAATGTTGTTTCCGCTATTGAGGAATACGTCAGCGGAATGTCCGTGCCTGATAAGGAGCAGAATAATGGATAATACCGAACATTTTGAACAAATCATAGGATATACATTCAAGGATAAGCAGCTGTTGCATCAGGCACTGTCACATTCGTCGTATGCGAATGAGAGAAAACAGCCGCGAGGCAGCAATGAAAGACTCGAATTCCTCGGTGACAGCGTGCTTTCGATAGTAGTATCAGATTACCTATATAAGCATCTGACAAGTGTTGCTGAGGGTGACCTCACAAAGCTGAGAGCTTCGCTCGTATGTGAGAAGAGTCTGCATATTTTTGCTAAGCAGATAAATCTTGGCGACTTCCTCCTCCTCGGCAAGGGCGAGGAAAATACCGGCGGCAGAGAGCGTCCCTCCATACTTGCAGACGCATTTGAAGCCGTTATTGCTGCAATTTACCTCGACGGCGGTATGGACGCTGCACGCAGACACATTCTCCGCTTTATCCCTGATGACCTTGAGCATGGCTGTAAAAAGGCTTTCAGCGACTTCAAGACAGTGCTTCAGGAGGTAGTTCAGAAAAACCCCGAGGAGAAGGTCGAGTACGTACTCATCGGTGAAGAGGGTCCCGACCACAACAAGCGCTTCGTTGTAGAGGTAATGCTCAATTCACAGGTTATAGGCAAAGGCAAGGGCAGAAGCAAGAAAGAAGCTGAGCAGCTTGCGGCAAAGGAAGCTCTTGAGCTTATGGGATATGAAACACAGTAACATTTCAATATTCATACCGCACGTCGGATGCCCGCATCTTTGCAGTTTCTGCGACCAGCGTACAATAAGCGGTGCACAGCATCTTCCCGATGGCGATGAAGTCAGGGAGATTTGCGAAAAGGCACTCGGCGAGGTAAGTTCACCGGAAAACACGGAGATAGCGTTTTTTGGCGGAAGCTTCACTGCAATACCGCGTGACTATATGAACGAGCTTCTCGGCGCTGCAAAGGAGTTTGTCGGACCCGGAAAGTTCAAGGGAATACGCTGCTCTACACGTCCGGACTGCATCGACAATGAGGTGCTTGGTATACTTGCAAGGAGCGGTGTTACGGCTATCGAACTCGGGGCACAGTCGATGAGTGATAAGGTGCTCGAAATGAACGAGCGCGGACACAGCTCGGCTGATGTTGAAAATGCTGCGGTGCTTATAAAGCAGTGGGGATTTGAGCTCGGGTTGCAGATGATGGTCGGACTTTACGGCAGTACACGCGATGACGAACTTCTTACCATGCACAGGATAGTCGGACTTATGCCCGATACAGCGCGAATCTATCCTACGGTGATACTAAAGGGTACAAGACTCGCTGAGCTGCTTATAAGCGGCGAATACGTACCATTCAGCTTCGACGAGGCAGTAGAAATAGCCGCTTCCGGACTCGTTCTTTTCGAGGGCAGCGGTATCCGTGTAATAAAATGCGGTCTGCACGCGAGTGAATTTGTAGAGCAGGACATGGTCGGCGGTTTTTATCATCCGGCATTCCGTGAACTTTGCGAGGGTATGATTTTCCGGTGCAATATGGAAATGATGCTCAAAAACGAAAAAAGGCTGCCGGAGAGTTGTACATTTGCGGTATCTCCGAAATGCATAAGCAAGGCAGCAGGTCATAAAAAAGCCAATACTGATTATTTCAGACAGAAGGGTATAGACATTAAAATAGTCGGAGATGAGGAACTCTCCGGATTTCAATGCGAACTGAGGAGGTGAGTGAGTGTACCTTAAATCACTGGAAATACAGGGATTCAAGTCGTTTCCCGACAAAATAAGCCTTACCTTTGACAAGGGTCTCACAGCGGTCGTAGGTCCTAACGGCAGCGGAAAAAGTAATATCGGCGACTCCGTAAGATGGGTACTCGGTGAACAGTCTACCAAGACCCTCCGCGGAAACAAGATGGAAGACGTTATTTTTTCCGGTACTGTTGCCCGCAAGCCAATGGGCTTTGCCGCCGTAACGCTCAATATCGACAACTCCGACAAGACCATTTCAGATATGGACGAGGAGATAGCGGTAACGCGAAAGCTGTACCGAAGCGGTGAAAGTGAGTATATGATAAACGGCAAAGCCTGCCGCTTGAAGGACATAAACGAACTGTTCATGGATACAGGTCTCGGACGTGACGGTTACTCGATAATCGGTCAGGGACGTATCGCTGAAATTGTCGGAGCAAAGAGCAGTGAACGCCGAGATATCTTCGAGGAAGCAGCGGGAATCTCAAAATTCCGCTACAAAAAGCTCGATGCTGAGCGTAAACTCACTGCCGCACAGGAAAACCTTCTCAGACTTACCGATATCCTCTCTGAGCTTGAGGGACGTGTAGAGCCGCTGAGAATACAGTCAGAGAAGGCACAGAAGTTCATCAAACTCGCTGAAGAGCGTAAGCGACTTGAAATATCTGTGTGGGTGACACGTCTTGACGAGTTGAAAGAAAAGCTTACAAAGCTCGAAGAGAAGGTACTCATCAGCAAGGGCGAATACGAGAACCTTGAAAATGATATACAAAGGGAAGAGGAACGCCTTCAGGACGGCTTCCGCCGTATGCAGGAGTGCACTATAAAGTCTGATGAGCTGCGTCAGAAAATGCTCGAGGAGGAGCAGACTTCATCGCAGAAAAAATCGGATATAGCCGTTTTCGAGAACGATATCCGACATTGTCAGGAAGCTATTGAATCTGCAAGAAAGAGTGTCGAGCGTTCTGAGGAGACTAAAAAGGAACTTCTCGCCCGCAAGGAAGATGCAAAGAAGCGTATCAGCGAACTGAATGAGCAGCGTGAAAAGCTCGAAAAGGACATCGCGGATATGACTGCAAAATTTGAAAAAGCAGAGCAGGAAAACTCTCAGCTCGGCGACAACGTCGATAAGGCAGGCAGTGTCATCAACAGTCTTTACATCAGGCAGAGTGAGCTGAAATTCGCTGCCGAGGCTGCAAAGCAGTCTATAGCAGATGAGGAGCAGCGACTTGAAGAACTGCGCGGAAGCAGCAGTGACGCGGAGAAGGCTCTCGCCGATTATGAGCGAAGAATCGCCGGAAATGAAGCTTCTATAAAAGCAAATGAGGAGCGTTCAGGTGAACTGAAAAACCGGCTCAGCGGTCTTGAGAGACTTTACAAGTCACGCAGAGAAGGCTTTGAACAGGCGAAGATGGATTTTGAAAAAAACATCTTCGAGCTTAAAGAAAAACAGCAGCGCCGTAAGATATTGAATGACCTCGAAAATAACATGGAAGGCTTTGCCGGAAGTGTAAAGCAGGTACTAAGAGCTGCTAAACAGGGACGTATCAGCGGAGTTTCGGGTACTGTTGCACAGAATATCAGCGTTGAACCGCAGTACGCGGTTGCCATAGAAACTGCACTCGGCGGTGCGATGCAGAACATCATCGTTGACAATGAGGACATCGCAAAACGCTGTATCCGCTTCCTCAAGGAGCAGAAGGGCGGAAGAGCAACGTTTCTGCCTGTTACTTCTGTACGCGGAAATGAGCTTCGTGAGAACGGTCTTGAAAACTGCGGCGGATTTGTTTCGGTTGCCAATAAACTCGTCAGCTACGACGAGCGGTTCAGCGGCATTTTTGCTTCGCTGCTCGGACGTATAGTTATCGCTGAGGACATCGATTCGGCAACTCTTATTGCTAAAAGGTACGGATATAAATTCCGTATAGTTACCCTCGACGGACAGGTGATAAATGCCGGCGGTTCGTTTACCGGTGGTTCGGCTATGAAGTCGGGAGGAGTAATTACAAGAAAGAATGAAATAGAAAAGCTTGATTCTGAGATAGAAAAGCTGTCGGGACAGCGCGACGAACTGAGTGCAAAGGCTGAAAAGCTGCGTGCTGAATCCGAGAAGCTTCGCTTCGACACTGAGGCGGCAAAAAAAGACATAAACGACCTCGAAACCGAATCTGTACAACTCAGGGCAGAACTTACAAGTCTTCATTCTCTGAAAGAGCAGCTGAGCTCGCAGACTGAGAATTCCGGCAGACAGCTTACAGAGTCAGAGCAGAAGATAGCAGCCGCAAAGCAGACTATCACCGATTCGGAAAAAGCTCTCGCTGAGACTGAACAGCAGATAAAGGAAGCTGAGGAAAAGCTCGCAGAAGGTCAGGACAGCCGTGAAAAGCTGCGTATTGAACGTGCGGAGCTGTCAGAGGAACTTTCAAAGCTGAAGATACACGGTATAGAGCTTGCTAAGGATGTTCAGGCTCAGGAGGAAGAGATAAGACGTGTTGACGATTCTCTCGATGAACTCCGCAGCGGCAGCCGTCACTTCGAGGACGAGATAAAACGTCAGCAGCAGATGATAAGCATGAAACAAAGCGATATCGAAAAGCTGAAAGCTGAGCTTGACGGTATGCAGAGCAATACTGACACCTATCTCGCGGAAATTGCAAGGTATCAGAACGTCCATACAGAGCAGAACCGTCTTGTAAAAGAGATACAGATGGGTATGAAACAGCTCAATGAGGCAAAGGAAAAGCTATCGGGCGAGGTCACAAGACTTGAGGAGCGCCGCGATTCTACTAACCGTGATTCCGATTACATCATCGGTCAGCTGCGTGAGGTATATCAGCTGAACCGCAGTGAAGCGGTCGAAATCGCTGAAAAGCTCGACGACCTCGCAGCTGCGCAGGCTGAACTCACTTCTGTAAAGAATAAGATACGTGCACTCGGAAGTGTAAATGTTGCGGCTATTGACGAATACAAAGAAGTTGCCGAGAGGTACGAATTCCTCTCAGGACAGATTTCAGACGTTCAGAAGTCGAAGAATGAGCTTGAAAAGATAATCGCCGACCTTACAGAGGAAATGTGCAGGATATTCTCGGAGAGTTTCCGCATAATCAACAGCAACTTCAAGGAGATATTCGTTGAACTCTTCGGTGGCGGCAAGGCTGAGCTTATACTTTCCGACCCCGAAAATGTACTCGAATCGGGTATTGAGATAAGTGTAGCGCCTCCGGGCAAGGTCATCAAGAACCTTATTGCCCTCTCCGGCGGAGAGCAGTCTTTCATAGCTATTGCAATATATTTTGCCATACTGAAACTGCGTCCGGCGCCGTTCTGTATTCTCGATGAGATAGACGCCGCTCTCGACGAAGTAAACGTAAGAAAATATGCGCAGTACCTGAAAAAATTCACCGATACCACACAGTTTGTACTCGTTACCCACCGCCGCAGTGCGATGGAGGAGGCAAATGTACTTTATGGTGTAACCATGCAGGAGGACGGTATCTCGAAGCTTCTCAAGATGGAGCAGGTGGATTTTCAGGAAGACGTAGCTGATATACAATAAAACAAGGCAGAGCTTTCTGCTGAATGAAAAGAGGATACTATGGGATTATTTTCTAAGATAGCACAGGGAATCAAAAAAACAAAGGACAGCTTCCTCGGCGGACTTCAGAAGGTTTTCAATTCCTTTACCAAAATCGATGAGGAACTCTTTGAACAGCTCGAAGAACAGATGATAATGAGTGATATCGGTGTTGACACATCTGTTGAGATATGCGAACGTGTACGCAAAAAGGTCAAGGAGAGAGGCATAACCGACCCTCAGCAGATCATGGAACTCATTCATGAGGTAATATCTGAAATAATGGGCGATGATACAGGACTTGACCTTACAAAGTCTCCGGCAGTAATAATGGTCATAGGAGTAAACGGTGCAGGCAAGACTACTACGATAGGAAAACTCTGCTACCAGTTCAAGAATGAGGGCAAGAAGGTACTTGTTGCGGCTGCTGATACTTTCCGAGCTGCCGCTATCGACCAGTTAGAGGTTTGGACTGAGCGTGCAGGTGTTGACATTGTCAAGCACGCTGAGGGCAGTGACCCCGGTGCGGTGGTGTACGATTCGCTCGAAGCTGCAAAGGCTCGCGGATGCGACGTTGTTATTATCGACACCGCCGGCAGACTCCATAACAAGAAAAACCTCATGGAGGAACTGAAAAAGATAAACAGAATAATCGACACTAAGGCAGGCGACAGTTCACGCGAAGTACTGCTCGTCCTCGACGCTACTACCGGTCAGAATGCCGTAAGTCAGGCTAAGCTTTTCAGCGAGACTGCCCCTATTACCGGCATAGTCCTCACGAAGCTCGACGGCACTGCAAAGGGCGGTATAGTTATCTCTATCAAGAATGAGCTCGGCATACCTGTAAAGCTTATCGGTGTAGGTGAGAAAATAGACGATTTACAGCCGTTTGACAGCCGTATGTTCGTGGACGCTCTCTTTGATATGCCTGAAACTGAGGAAGAAGAGCAGGAAGAGGCAGATGAAGAGACAATTGCTGAGTCTGTTAATGAGGAGAGCAATGAACCTGAAACACCTGATTACGATGAAGCTGAAATTGACGAATCTGAAGACGATGAAGATACTGAGTACGAAGATGATGAGGAAGAAACTGAAGAAGCTGACGATGAAGATGAAGATGACGAGGACGAAGGCTTCGATGTTGATAACTATGACGAAAATGCCGAGTTTGAGGCAAGAACTGAATTTGATATAGACGAGAGCTTTATGGAGGCTCTTGCTGAGGAGAAGTCAGCTGATGAAGATGAAGAAGACTTCGAAGACGAGGTTGAAAAACTCATAGACGCTGAGGAAGAAGCTCCGGCAGAAGAGCCTGAAAAGAAGAAAAAGAAGGGATTCTTCAGCCGTCTGTTCGGCAGAAAGGGCGATGAAGATGATAACTAAACTCGTAATGGCTACAAATAACGCAAACAAGCTCCGTGAGGCAAGAGAAATACTCTCTCCGCTCGGGATAGAGGTGCTTTCACAGCGTGAAGCCGGTGCTGACTGCGACCCCGAAGAAAACGGTGCAACGTTTGCCGAAAATGCCTATATCAAGGCAAAAGCGGTCTATGAGACGGTTGGTCTGCCGACTATCGCTGACGACAGCGGACTCTGTGTTGACGCTCTTGACGGCGGACCGGGAGTCTATTCTGCGAGATATGCTCCGGAGGGACAGCACTGCGCAAAGCTGCTCAGTGAGATGAAGGAAGTTCCCGATGAAAAGCGCGGAGCGGCGTTCAAGTGCACTATCTGTTTCCTCGACGAGAACGGTCACACTGAGCTGACCGGCGAATGCAGAGGTGCTATCGGTCATGAGATGCGCGGTACTAACGGATTCGGATACGACCCTGTTTTTGTGGTCGGGGACAGAACTATGGCGGAGCTTTCCGCTGATGAAAAGAATGAGATAAGTCACAGAGGTGCGGCTCTGCGTGAGTTGTACCGCTTCCTAAAAGAAAGATACGGTGAATAATATGCTTACAAGCAAGCAGAGAGCATACCTGCGCGGTATTGCTTCAACATATGAGACAATTTTTCAGATCGGCAAAGGCGGAGTTACAGAAGCTATGTGCAAGGACATCGGTGAAGCTCTCCGCAAGCGTGAACTTATAAAGCTCCGCGTACTCGAAAATTCAGGCTGGACTGCAAGAGAAGCCGCTGACGCTATCGCTGAACAGACCGGCTCGGACGTTGTACAGGTGATCGGCAGCCGTTTCGTACTCTTCAAGCGTAACGAAAAAGACCCTGTAATTGAGAATATTCCTAAGGCAAAGTAAAAAATTTCCTCAGAAATGTGTCAGTTTGAAGTTTTGGACTGAATGTTATAGGTGAGTGTGCATTTTGAGGAATAATTCAGATGAAACGGGAGGAAGCTATGAAGGTATTGCTCATAAGCGGCACTAACCATAAAGGTTCAACATATAATATCGGTCGGATGCTTGCGGAAAAAGTGACTTCTGCCGGTAATATATCCGAGGTGTTTCTGCCGCGTGATTTCGATGAATTCTGCTGCGGGTGCACCACCTGTTTTGTCAAGGGTGAGGACAAATGTCCGCACTATGAGAAACTCCGTCCCATAACAGAAAAGATAGACGAAGCTGACCTTGTGATACTCACATCGCCGGTCTATGTTTACCATGTGACAGGACAGATGAAGGCTCTGCTTGACCATTACGGCTACCGCTGGATGGCACACCGCCCCGACGAGAAAATGTTCCATAAGCAGGCAGCAGTGATCACAACAGCCGCAGGAGCGGGTGTCAAGTCGGCACTCAAGGATATGGCTGACAGCTGTTTCTTCTGGGGCATACCGAGAACATACAAGCTCGGCAAGCCTATAAGGGCTGAATCGTGGGAGACCGTAACTCCCAAGTTGAAGCAGTCGCTGGAGAAGCAGACAGACAGAATTGCCGCTAAAATCAAGCGAAACCACGGTAAAAACAGCGTTCCGCTGAAAACCGCGGCATTCTTCAGACTTATGGCAATGATTCAGAAAAACGGCTGGAATGAAGCCGACGAGAACTACTGGAATGAAAAAGGCTGGACTTCCGGCAAAAAGCCGTGGAAGAAGGTGTGAAGTGCATGAGGACAGGTATATACGGCGGAAGCTTCAATCCGGTACACAACGGACATATCCACCTCGCACTCACGGCAGTTTCTGAACTCGGACTTGACAGGCTTTTTCTTCTGCCGTCAAGAATAAGTCCGCACCGTTCATCTGACGAGTATGTCTCAGGTGAGGACAGACTTGAAATGCTCAGACTTGCCTGCGGTGTGAGCGAAAAGCTGAGTGTAAGTGACTATGAACTTCGCTCGGACAGAGTGAGTTACACAGTCTATACAGTCCGCGAATTCCGCAGAAGATACCCCGACGATGAGCTTTTTCTCCTTGTCGGGAGCGATATGTTTATGTCGTTTGAAACGTGGCGCTGCTTTGACGAGATACTCCGCGAGTGCACACTTGCTGTAGTTTCAAGGAATGAGGGTGACCTCCCCGAACTTGAAATAAAAGCTGATGAACTCCGTAAATTCGGTAATATCATCGTTTGCAAAGCTGAGCCGATTGAAATTTCATCTACCGATATAAGAAAAAAAATTGCAAAAAATCAGAAATACTCTTGCTATCTTGACGAAAATGTAGTACAATATATAAGATTGAAGAATCTTTACAGACAATGAGGTGAGCATTTGTTATACGATCCCGATGACAAAAAGAAATACCTGAAATCGCACCTTTCACAGAAAAGGTATCAGCATTCGCTGAACGTTGCGGCGGAGTGCCGCAAGCTTGCCGAAAAGTATGGCGAAGACCCCGATAAGGCATATTTTGCAGGTCTGCTCCATGATATCTGCAAGGAACTCCCTGCCGCTGAGCAGAAGCAGCTCGTTCTCGAAAGCGGATACACAGTGTGCCGCGAAGAACTCGAAACCCGTTCACTTCTTCACGCTATAGCCGGTGCATATTTTGTAAGGAAAGAATTTGGCGTTGAGGACATAGACATACTCAATTCAATACGCTTCCATACAGTCGGCAGAGCCGGAATGACAAGGCTTGAGGAGATAGTATACCTCGGTGACCTCGTTTCTGCTGAGCGTGACTACAAGGACGTTGACAAGATGCGTAAGCTGACCTATTCCGACCTTGACGCGGCTATGCTTGAGGCATTTTCATTTTCGATAAAGTCAGTGATAAAAAAGGGCGGAGTTATCCCGCTGTGTACAGTTGAGGGCTATAATTTCTATACGCGCCTCATCGAAGAAGAGAAGAATAAATAAAACGTAGGATGATAATACGACATTAATGAAAAGAGGATAACAATGAAACAGAACGAATTGGATATAAATGGCATGGACTC
>Ga0310695_10004534_pt1 | contig 25433 bp, 21 predicted proteins | sample RumenRJG_04DNA_FD_203882 | JGI IMG/M metagenome (GOLD analysis project Ga0310695, IMG submission 203882) | Bovine rumen microbial communities from Lethbridge, Alberta, Canada - RJG_04 (v2) (version 2) | ecosystem: Host-associated > Mammals > Digestive system > Stomach > Rumen | place: Canada...
TCCGTAAGAACGCCCGTAACGGTCTTGGTATCGTTTACGTTCAGCGTGATGCTTGTGGCGGTTGCTTCAACAAGATTCCACCTCAGCGCCAGTTGGATATCAAGATGCACAAGAAAATCATCGTTTGTGAGTATTGTGGTCGTATCTTGGTTGATCCAGAGTTGGCTGGTGTTAAGATTGAGAAGCCAACAGAGAAGAAGACAAAGAAGCGCGCTATCCGTCGTATCAAGAAGGACGACGAGTAAAGCCTAACCAAAGACCTAGCCAAGCCTTCCCAAAGGGAAGGAGATTATATAGTTTTGCCGCTCATAGGAAACAATCCTGTGAGCGGCAATTTTTTGGGTCTGTACTTGGAAATTACAGATAAACGTTTTTTTATGATGTGTCTGAGAATTGAGAATTTCGTGAGAGATTTTTTTTTATGACTTATATGCGATTCTCAAAGCGTTGCCTTATTTTTTTCTCTTTTGCACTTTTTTCTATAAAAATTTTCTGGAGCAAATTTTCTGGTTATCGCGAAAACTTATTTGATATAGTGAGTTTTCTCGAGAAAATTTTTGTTCCGAAAAAAGGAACGCAAGCGCCATAATGGTTTTGTGGAAAAGCGCATTACTTTTTCGGCACAAAACTCTCCCAAGTTTGGTCGTCATAGAAGACGCGAATCTCCGTTATGCGACGGAGTGGGGTGCTCTGAATCGCAAAAGTTGGTTGCTGGATTTTGCGTGTATTCGCAACTTGTTGAGGTGCGGAATGAACAGGTGCATCATCGAAGTTTAGCATCCCTTCTGCCAAAATGTCAGTTTTGGAAGAGGTCTCTGGGACTGTTGTCTGGGTAGGATTTTGTGATGGATCCGACTCGTCGAAGAGGGAGGTTGGGGTAGGGCTGGAGGTAGGTACGAACATACCGCCTTCGCCATACAGTAGCCAGTTAAGGTTGATGTTTGGGAACTTATTTCTGATAGCCTCTACGTGCATTAGGGTAGGGTTTGTTCTGCCGTTGAAGATGCTCGACAGTGAGGCGGTGCTAATGCCCGTCATCTTGGAGAACGTCTGTTGGTTCATGTGCTGCGCCTCCATCAGCTGTTTTATTCTTTCTTTCATGTGAAAAAGAGTAGAGAAGAGTGATCGTTTTGAAATTTGAAATTTCCGTCCAGTTGTACGGTTCGTGAAAAATTTTCGATTCTCAGAGGGTGAAACCCACGAAAAACGCAATTTTCCTTATCATTTACAAAGGTAAACAAAATTTTTGAGACTTCCAACAAATGTAAAGACTTTTTAGAAATGTTAAGTTTTAGAATATGAATCAAAAATCATAAAGCAAATTGAATGTTAAGTATTTTTGATTTCTAAACTTTATGTTTCTAAACTTTATGTTTCTAAACAGCATCTATGTACTAATTTAACCGAAAAAAGCAAATAACTGGGTATGTTATAGATATTTACGCTAATTTACGTCTAAAAATCGAAAATATGCATCTATAAAGCCTTCATTCCTTCTAAAAGATAAAAGAAATACTTTATTCAACGTATATTAAAGATTTCATTTCTAAAATAATGTAGTATAAAATGAACAAATGCATATTTCTAAATGTATATTCATATATCTAAAAATATAGATTTGTAAACATGAATTTTAATCTGCAAAATATTTGGATATTTACATTTCTAAACAATACATTTGTTTCTATAAATCAACAAATATTGATTTGTAGATATAAATCGTAAACAAACAAAAACCTTAAAATATGTAAAACTAAACACTCAGAACCCTCTAAAAAGCTGAAAAAAACGTGGCTCGTGAATTTCTGAACGAGGACGCGGAAAACAAGGAATATTCGATTCTCAGAGCCTGAAAATCACGCTAAAAGCGTTGAAAATAAGCACATAAGGCTCTAAAAACTCCTCCGCGGAAACGTGAGTTTACGTATGAAAATAGAAGAAAATTTGTGATTTTCGTATAAAAATCACTTCTACAGGAGAAAGAAAAATCCCATTTCCAGAAGATAATCCAACTGGAAATGGGCCTAAAATATGTTAAACGGATTTCTCGCCTCTCTAAACCTGAAAACTTAGTGAAGGATGAAAAACATAAGTTCCTTGGCGAGCTCTTCCGGAGTTGTGTTGCCTGTGGCATCAAGTCCTTTGCTCTTTGCGTCAATCTCCCTGAACTTGTCAATGATCTGTATTGTCTTCATTGGAGAATAGTGTTTCATTCCTTCGACATATGCCTTGGTGGCAAACTCGCTTCTCAGCCCTAAGTATGACATAATGGCAGTCGCGTTTCGAGGAGCCGGAGCGTAGTGAGCAAGCATTAAATTCTGGAAATATGAGAACAAAGTTGGGATTATAGCAAAGAGTCCTCCAGAGCGTGGATCACCCATGAGATGCTTCACTATTAGATTGGCTTTTTCCACGTTGTGAGCAACCACTGCATCGCGCAGTTCAAAGCTATTAAAATCCTTGCTTATTCCTATGCATTTTTCTACGAGATCAGCCGTAATGTTCTTCGGCGCTCCAGGAGGAAATACCACGAATACCTTGTCAATCTCCGACCTTAGCCTTTTAAGGTCGCTACCCACGTGTTCAGCCACCATTGACGAAGACTTTCGGTCGATGCTACCTCCCTGGCTCCTCACGTATTCCTCGATGAAGGAGTTTAGCTCCCATTCGCGTAGAGGGGCGAAAGCCGCCACCTCGCCCACTTTCTGAGCCTGTGAGACGTATTTCTTGCGTCCGTCGATACTCCCCTTGTAGCAGATCACGAGAATGGTCTGAGGATTAGGTTTCTCGATATACTTCTCAATGAGGTCAAATTCCTTTGCCATCTGAGCCTCTCGGAGAACCACCACCTGATGCTCAGCCATCATAGGGAAACGTTTTGCCTGTTCTATGACCTGTCGCATGGAGGTATCAGCTCCGTAGAAGATGACTTGGTTGAAATCGCGCTCCTCAGGCGCTAAAACGTTGTCGGTGATAAATTGTGCTATCTCGTCCATGAAATAGCTCTCTGTGCCGTCTTTCGTGCCCATAAGAATGTATATGGGCTTATATTGCTTATTGCGCAGGTTAGCCATTATGGCATCAAACTGTTGTTGCGCAACGGGTTTCTTGTCGTTAGCCATGTTTTTTTAGGAAAAAAATTATAAAATGAAAAAGTGAAAAATGAAAAATACAAGTTAGGCTTTTCCATTCATGGAAGTTATGAGCAGAAATACTAATCTGTATTTTATCATTTTTCACTTTTCATTTCTTCATTTGGTCTTAGTCTCTGAATCTCTTTGTAAGCTCTCCGAACTCGTCTATGCGGCGATCGCGGAGGAAAGGCCACCAACGGCGCACGTTCTCGCTTCTCTCCATGTCAATATTGACGATGACGCTCTCCTCCTGGTCGCTGGCTGCCTGATAGAAAAGCTCACCCTGCGGACCTGCCACGAATGAAGAGCCCCAGAACTGGATTCCGTTCGTCTGACCGCTTGGATCAGGCTCGTAGCCCACACGGTTTACGGCTACTACAGGAAGTCCGTTAGCCACCGCATGACCACGCTGAACGGTAGTCCAAGCCACGCGCTGACGCTGCTGCTCCTCTGGAGTGTCGGTGCTCTCATAGCCGATGGCAGTAGGGTAGATGAGAATCTCAGCCCCTGCAAGAGCCATTAGACGCGCTCCTTCTGGATACCATTGATCCCAGCACACCTGTACGCCAAGACGACCTACAGAGGTCTGTATCGGCTGAAAACCGAGGTCGCCAGGGGTGAAGTAGAACTTCTCGTAATAGGCAGGATCGTCAGGAATGTGCATCTTGCGGTATTTTCCCGCGATGGAGCCGTCTTTCTCAATCACCACGGCGGTGTTGTGGTAAAGTCCCGGTGCACGGCGCTCAAAGAGCGATGTGACGATTACCACGCCCAGTTGCTTGGCTATCTCGCCGAAGAAATTGGTTGAAGGACCAGGAATCGGCTCTGCGAGGTCGAAGTTATCAACCGACTCTGTCTGGCAGAAATACAATGAGTTATGCAGTTCCTGAAGAACGATGAGCTGCGCACCACGACGGGCAAGATCCACTATGCCCTCGGCAAGACGTGTCATATTGACCTTATGGCTTGCTACGTTGTGCTGTTGGAGAATACCTATTTTGAGTTCACGCATATTAAAAAATATAAAGTAATAAGTAAAAAGGAAAAAGTATGATTAGTATTTTTCGCTATTGGAGTATGACGTATAGCGTTGGTGTAATGTTGTAATCATACTTTTTATTTTTTAATTTATAATTTTTACTTTTTCAGAGTCACGCTGGGAACTGCATCGTCAGACAATGCAGCGATCCATGCTGTCTTACAGCCACCTGAGCATCAATGCCAATGATCTCGCGGTTGGGGAAAGCCTGCTGGATAATCTCCATCGCCTTCTTGTCGAGTTCCGGCTGATTATAGGTTGGAACGAGAACCGCACCATTGATAATCAGAAAGTTAGCGTATGTTGCAGGAAGTCTGTCGCCATCATCGTACATCGCCTTCGGCATAGGCAGAGGCAACAGGCGGTAAGGCTTGCCATCCTTTGTGCGCAGGCATTGCAACTGACTTTCAAGAGCCTCGAAGTCCTGAAACTGCTCATCCTTATAGTCATCGCATTTCACGTAGAGGATGGTATCGTCAGGCGCAATCCTCACGATAGTGTCGATATGCCCATCGGTATCGTCGCCTATGAGGTTGCCATGATCGAGCCATACGATGCGCTCGGCACATAGCACACGCTTCAGATAGTCTTCAATACCCTCTTTCGACAGAGGCTGATTGCGGTTAGGAGCAAGAAGGCATTGTGAAGTGGTGAACACTGTACCCTTGCCGTCGCTTTCTATGCTTCCGCCCTCAAGCACGAAGTCAAGATGCTCTTCCATTTCGCACTCGGTCTCAGGATCATCCTGAAGGGCTTCGCCCTTGTGGCGGTTGTGGCAGTAATAGTCGAAGAACACCCCGCTGCACTTCAGATTCCATGAGATGTGGTTATCATTTTCGGCAGGGAATTTCTTTCCCCAGCCATTGAAGCCGAAGTCAAGAAGAATGGTCTTTCTTGGTCGCTTCTCGTTCTCAGGGCGAGGCAGAAGCGTAATGGCACCATGATCGCGAGCCCACGTATCGTCGGTAGGCATTTCCACAATTTTAACCCTTTCCATCTGCTGCTCAGTCAGTTGGGTGGAAAGAAACTCCCTCAAGGCTTCCTTCTCAGGCGTAACGATGATAAGGTCCTCACGCTTCGTTATCTCGTCAGCCATACGTACCTCCATGTGCACAATATCCTCAAGATAAGGTGCCCAGTCGGTGTTGGCATGAGGCCAAGTCAGTTGAACGGCAACCTGCTGCTGCCATTCTGAAGGAAGATAGTATGATGAGTTATTCATTTCCATTATTTCGACAATTATTCTGCAAAATTATGAAAAAGAATTGAAATCACCAAAACTTATCCTTGGAATATGCTATAAATTAACGTGAAATCGACGAAATCAATGGTGTTTCTTTGGGACATTCCACAGATTATCATCACACAAATTTGTTATTTTACAAATTTTTATTTTGTGAAATGAGTATTTTTTGCTTTTTGCGAGAGGTGTCCTTTTTGATTTTTTAGTGTTTATCAGCCCGCCTATTGCGTAATCTTTGAAATGTCTTTCGGGATTTTCTTCCTGTATATCAATGAGTTATGAGTGTAAAGCGCATTTTCTTAGAAAGTGTCTTCGCCAAAAATTCCGTCATTAACGTCATTAGTCATTTTCGTCATTAAGCGAGTTGATGACGGGCGTAAATCGGCTATATAGTAAATATATTTTATATATTTACTATATAGAGGCAAAAATCCCCCACGCACTTCCCTTAATGACGAAAATGACTAATGACTAATGACGGGAAGTATTGAAACGCCAAAAATGCCTTCCGAAAATTTCTCGCTGTGTATCAATGCGTTACGATTGCAAAACAAAGATTTTTCGAATCTAACATTTATTTTCTCGTGTTATATCGTGGCTTTCAAGAAAATTGTTGTAACTTTGCACTCGGGATTTGGGTGATGGGTGTTAGGTGTTGGGTGATGGCGGTCACCACAGAACGGATAAAGTCTCCCTTTAAGGGAGATTTAGAGGGTCTCCAACTCCGTTGCAATTCCGTTGCAAATCCCATTCAAATCCCATTCCGGAATGGGAGAATGATGGGCGACAAAGGGCGGTGGCAACAATTATGACGGTGTTATTCTGCGGAGGAATCAAGGAAACGCTCAAGGGCATTCTGCACCTCAAACATATCGTGGAACACGATGTGGGCGCCGTTGTCCTTCAGTTGGCTATCGGGTAGGGGACCGGTATTCACGCCAATGACAAAGCATCCAGCGGCTCTTCCTGCCTGAACGCCGAGCGGAGCATTCTCCACCACGATCGTTTCCTCTGGCTTGCTACCCATTCGCTCCATGCCCAGGAGATATGGATCAGGAGCAGGTTTGCCTTGCTTCACATCCTTTGCCGATACAATCTTGTCTGCGTCTATCAAGCCCTCGAAATCGCGTGCCAGACCAGCAAGCAACGGTGGCTGACCGCTTCCCGTAACGACCGTTATCTGCATTCCTCTTGAGAGCATGAAACGCTGTAAGTCCTTGACACCTGGCATGATAGTCGCCTTAGTCATAGAGTGGAAGATGCGTGATTTCTCCAGATACATCTCCATTGCCTCGTCCTCAGATACCTCACGTCCTAACTGCTCACGGCATTTTATGGCGATAGTCTCAACGCCACGCATACCCTCATAGAGATAGCCGTCAATCTCAGGCATGTCGATGCCATACTTCGCCATTGCCTTGTTCCACGCTATGGCATGAAACTTCATGGAGTCATAGAGCACGCCATCCATATCGAAAAGAACGGTCTTGGGGCGGTATGCCTCAAGACCGTGCTCATTCATGTATTGCTTTATTTCTTCAATCATTTTGTTATTCCTGTTCCAAACGAGCCTTGATAGCCTTGGTTGCCTCTTCGTAACCAGGCTTCTCGAGAAGAGCGAACATATTCTTCTTGTAAGCCTCTACGCCTGGCTGGTTGAATGCGTTCACGCCGAGCAACTGACCAGAGATACCGCAAGCCTTCTCGAAGAAGTAGATAAGCTGACCGTAGTTGTAAGCATCAAGACGCTCGATAGAGATGAGGATGTTTGGCACACCACCATCAACGTGAGCCAGACGAGTACCAAGCTCTGCGTTCTTGTTCACCTCGTCTATGCGCTTGCCAGCCAAGAAGTTAAGTCCGTCAAGGTTCTCTGCGTCAGATGGGAAGAGAAGCTTCTTCTCAGGATTCTCAACTGAGATACAGGTCTCGAAGATGGTACGCTCGCCTTCCTGAATCCACTGACCCATAGAGTGAAGATCGGTGGTGAAATCGCAAGAGGCTGGGTAGATACCCTTGCCATCCTTACCCTCAGACTCGCCGAACAACTGCTTCCACCACTCCATGTAGTAGTGCAGCTTTGGCTGATAGTTCATAAGTATCTCAATCTTCTTGCCGTTAGCATAGAGAGCGTTACGCACAGCTGCATAAACGGCTGCTGGGTTCTCCTCGAAAGGAACGTCAATACCGCATTGCTTCTCCATAGCCTGAGCACCTGCCACGAGCTGCTCGATGTCGATGCCTGCGCAAGCGATTGGCAGAAGTCCTACTGGAGTGAGAACAGAGAAACGGCCACCTACGTTGTCAGGAATTACGAATGTCTTGTAACCCTCCTTGTCGGCACAAGTACGGGCAGCACCCTTCTTAGCATCGGTAACAGCAACGATAAGATCCTTTGCAGCCTCCTTGCCAACCTGAGCCTCGAGCTGAGTCTTCAGCAGACGGAATGTGAGGGCAGTCTCGGTTGTTGTACCAGACTTAGAGATATTGATGATAGAGAACTTCTTTGTCTTGAGATATTCTGTAAGCTCAGCGAGATAGTCCTCACCTATGTTGTTACCTGCGAAGACCACAACAGGGTTCTTACGATCCTGAATGAGCCAGTCGAAGCTGTTATTGATACCCTCGATTACGGCACGAGGACCGAGGTATGAGCCACCGATACCAGCAACAACCACAACCTCAGACTTTGAGCGGAGAATCTCTGCAACAGCCTTTACTTCCTTGATGAACTCAGGAGTGATTGATGATGGGAGGTGAAGCCAGCCAAGGAAATCACTACCAGGAACTGTTCCCTCTTCGAGACCCTTCTGAGCCTCTGCTACCTGAGCCTTGTAAGCTGAAACCGCGCCAGCAGGAAGAAACTGCTGAGCCTTTGTAATGTCAAGTGAGATACTTTTCATTTGCGCTTCCTAAAAAATTTAATAGTTAATATTGTACTTTGTTCTTGATTATTGTCTGCAAAAATACCAAAAATAATCTGAATACCAAAATTAATTTGCAAAAACTTTACTATTTTTCCGTGCAAATGTGCCATTGGTTGCACGATAGGTTAATTAATGTTAATCGCAGTAAAGATTTGAAATGATATATATCAATTAACTGGAAAAAATGCTAATTTTGCCATTGAAATAAGCTAAAATCAATATAAAAATACAACGACTATGAAAAAAATCTTTTTTGCAGTTTTTGCACTGGTAATGAGTATTAACGCTAACGCTTTTGAATTTGATGGCATCGACCTTAATGGAAATATTGGTGACATCACTAAGCAGGTAAGTGCCAAGGGCTATGCCTTTGACGATGTTAAGAACGGTCTTGTTGGCAACTGTCAGGGTACTGACATCCTTCTCCGCTTTAATTATGAGAATGTTTCTCAGCAGGGCAAGCTCGGTCAGCTCATTGTTGAGATTCCGATGAGTGAGCCAAACTCGCTCGATGTTATCGTGAAGACCTTCAACGTAGTATATCATCTCAAGGAAAAGGCTGATAATCGCTTTACCTACGTTGTTTCAAATGACGGTACCACGCTTACAGTTAGCAAGAAGAATGATGTGGTGCTGTTGACGTATAATACACCGTATTATAAGTAGCCCCCCAGCCCCCCAAGGGGGAGATTATTAGATAGTATTTCTAATCACGAGGACTAATTATAATTGCCGCTCATAGGTTTCCGATATGGATTTCCTATGAGCGGCAATACTATATAAAAGACTCTCCCCTCGGGGAGATGGAGGGGGCTTTACCTAAACGAATCCGTCAGCAACTTAATCTCAATCTGTGGACTAATGCGCTCGTACAGAATGTTATACACGGCATCGAGGATAGGCATATTGACGTGCATGTGGCGATTTATCTCCTTCATACACTTCGTGCCGAAATAACCTTCGGCTATCATTTCCATCTCTATTTGTGCCGATTTTACCGAGTAACCCTTACCTATCATTGAACCAAAGGTGCGGTTGCGTGAGAACTTTGAGTAGCACGTCACGAGCAGGTCACCCATATAGGCTGAGTCTGCCACGTTGCGCTCTGCTGGATGCACGCTCTCAAGGAAACGGTGCATTTCCTGCAAGGCATTGCTCACGAGAACAGCCTGGAAGTTATCACCATATTTCAGACCAGAGCAAATACCTGTGGCAATGGCATATACGTTTTTCAGTACAGAGCCGTACTCAATGCCGATGACATCCGTAGAGGTCTTTGTCTTGATGAACCTACCGCTGATGGTTGCAGCGAAAGATTTGGCCTTATCCTGATCCTGACACGCTATGGTGAGGTAGGAGAGGCGTTCAAGAGCAACCTCCTCTGCATGGGATGGACCTCCGATGCACGCGAGGTTATCGTATGGAACGTCCATAATGTGGTGGAAATATTCCGAGCACACAAGGTTTTCATCAGGTACGATACCCTTGATAGCCGTGACGATGAACTTATCCCTTATCCTCACCTTCAGTTTCTTGAGGTGGTTCTTCAAATAAGGAGAAGGTGTCACGAACACCAGGGTGTCATACGCCTGTACTATCTTATTGATGTCGCTTGAGAACTCAATCTCGTCCAGGTTAAAATGAACGCTTGTCAAGTATGCTGGGTTATGCCCCATTCGCTTGAAGTCCTCTATGCGGTCATCATTTCTGATGTACCAGCCTATGTGGTGGGTATTTCCAACAATAATCTTGGCAATAGCTGTTGCCCAGCTACCACCTCCGATAATTGCTATTTTTCCACAGTTGAACAAAGTTAATTACGAATTATAAATTACTAATTACTTAGTTACTTTTTTACTGATTACTAATTACTTATACCATGTTTGGTAGTTCGTAATTAGTAATTTGTAATTTTACTCAGCTACCTTATCAATCCAGCTCTGAACCTCGTCCAGGGATGGCTTCTCGTAGCCCAGCTTATACTTCTTGTTGATCTCGCCAATCTTCTGCTGAAGACCCTGAGCCTTCTCATCCTTGATGTCGGTGATCATATTGAAGCCTGCCTTACGCATAACGTATGCCCATTCCTCTGAAACGCCAATCTCAGCCCACTCTGCGATGCTTGAGCGTGGAGCCTTCTTCTCTGGCTTCATCTGAGGGAAGAGCATTACCTCACCAATGGCGAACTTACCAGTCATCAGCATTACCAAGCGATCAATACCGATACCGATACCGAATGTAGGAGGCATACCGTACTGAAGAGCGCGGAGGAAGTCGTGGTCGATGATCATAGCCTCGTCGTCACCCTTGTCTGCAAGCTTCATCTGGTCGATGAAACGCTGCTCCTGATCTATTGGGTCGTTAAGCTCAGAGTAAGCATTTGCAAGCTCCTTACCATTAACCATAAGCTCGAAACGCTCTGTCAATCCTGGCTTTGAGCGGTGCATCTTTGTCAATGGTGACATCTCTACAGGGTAGTCTGTGATGAATGTAGGCTGGATGAATGTGCCCTCACAGGTCTCACCGAATATCTCGTCGATGAGCTTACCCTTACCCATAGTCTCGTCAACCTCGATGTCGAGCTTCTTGGCAACCTCACGAATCTCATCCTCATTCATTGGATAGAGGTCGTAGCCTGTCTTCTCCTTGATAGCGTCGAGGATAGGGAGGCGGCGGAATGGAGCCTTGAATGAGATAACCTTACCGTCGATTTCAACTTCTGGCTTGCCATTAACAGCGGTACAGATAGTCTCGAGCATCTTTTCGGTGAAGCCCATACCCCAGTTGAGATCCTTGTATGATACGTAAAGCTCCATACATGTGAACTCTGGGTTGTGAGTCTTGTCCATACCCTCGTTACGGAAGTTCTTACCCATCTCATATACACCCTCGAAACCACCTACGATAAGGCGCTTCAGATAAAGCTCTGTAGCGATACGCATATACATATCCTGATTCAGAGCGTTGAAATGGGTGATGAATGGACGAGCCGAAGCACCACCTGCTATGTTCTGGAGGATAGGAGTATCAACCTCTGTATAGCCAGCACCATCAAGGATGCTACGCATTGTGCGGATGATAGTTGCACGCTTGAGGAATGTCTCCTTAACGCCATCGTTCACTACGAGGTCAACATAACGCTGACGATAGCGAAGCTCTGGGTCGTCGAATTTGTCATATACATTGCCGTCTGCGTCGGTCTTTACGATTGGCAGAGGCTTGAGTGACTTAGAGAGAAGTGTAAGCTCCTGAGCATGAACTGAAATCTCGCCAGTCTTTGTGCGGAACACATAACCCTTAACGCCGATGAAGTCACCGATGTCGAGGAGCTTCTTGAATACTGTGTTGTACAGTTCCTTGTCCTCACCTGGGCAAATCTCGTCACGCTTAACATAGACCTGAATACGGCCTTTTGAGTCCTGAAGCTCTGCGAAACCAGCCTTACCCATGATACGGCGACCCATCATACGGCCGGCGATGCTTACCATACGGCTGTTCTCTGGAGTTGGTATGCCTGGCACCTCATTTCCCTCTGCATCTTTCTCTGTTGGGAGGTCAACAAAGTTGTCGCGAATTTCATCGCTCCAAGCGTCAACTACATATTCTGCTGCAGGGTATGGCTCGATACCCATGTCACGAAGCTGTTGCAGACTCTCGCGTCTGCCTATCTCCTGCTCACTAAGTTCAAGTATGTTCATTAGAATATTCTGTTTGTTAATTATCGATAATGCTTTTGTTCTTTATTCTGAACACGGAAAACATGAATGAAACGGAAATTTCGTTGTTTCTGTGAATTTCGTGTTCTAATTACTATTTCCTTTGCGACTCTGCGTCTTTGCGTTTGAATAATCGCTTTTGTGAGTGCAAACTTTGGCTCGCACGAAGCAATAGTGCGTGTCAGCCCTAAAAGGCTGGCGCACGATATATTGCGAGTGCAAAGTTACTAATTTTTCGAGTGTAAACCAAATTTTCTACCGTTTATTTTCCCTTTTGTACGTTTCCCGATATGCAATTTGCATTAAATCAAAATGTTATCCTAAGAAAACTTTGGCGTGCATAAGGTTTTTGAACATAGTTGAAGAATAGCTCATCTTTCCTTGATCCTCCTATGTTCCTCCGTACCAAACTCGATGAAACTCTTATCGTATATCGCACTTTCACCGACTTTCCACCGACTTTGCACCGACTTTGGTATGGAGGAAGAGCGAAGGGAAGGCGGGATTGGTAATTTAAGTTCCGCAAGTTCGTAATTGCCTGGAAGGCAATACTATGAGTAACCGAGGTGCATACTCGACGAAGGAGAGGATGCCCTCGGCAGAAGACTATCACTATCCTTGCCAGCCTGGAGGGCTGTACCTGATCTGCTTTCATATATGACCTATCGCGATGTACTGCCCTCCAGGCAGTAGGAGGTCTATGAGGGATACCCCCCGCACATCCTCGTTTCACTCGTATGTACGGGGTTACTCATGGTATTGCCTTCCAGGCAATTTCGAGCTTGCGGAAATTGAATCATTTAGGCTAAAAGCGAATTTAAATGGTTAAAAAATGTGATATTTTTTGTCGTTTTGAAAAAGATTATTACCTTTGTTGCCCATAAAAGCTAAATGGCGGTTTCCGCTAATAATAAATTTAAATGTAAACAAGAAATTATTAAATCTAAGCAAAAATGAAAAAAGTATTTCTATTCGCTTGCGTGGCTTTCGCGCTCGCAAGCTGCGGCAACAAGGCTGCATCTAATGATGAGGTTAAGGAAGATACAGTAGCAGTTGCAGTTGACAACGACGAGGCTGCAGAGGTTACTACTGCTCTTGAAGAGGCTCTCAAGGAAGAGACTAAGGATCCTTCAAAGATTGAGGCTACTCTCACAAAGGTTAAGGATGAGTATGCTAAGCTCGTTGAGGAAGGCAAGGTTGAGGAGGCTAAGAAGTATGCCCTCAAGATTCAGGAGTTCATCAGCAATAACTCAGAGTCACTCAAGTCTGCTGCTAATAATGCAACTGTAGTTTCTCTCATTGATGGTATCAAGAACCTCCCAACAAGTGCAGAGGCTACCGCTGAGGATGCCGTTGCTGCTGTTAAGGCTGATGCCAAGACCGTAGGTGATGCTGCAAAGAATACTGCTGAGTCTGCTGCTACTAATGCTGCAAATAATGCTAAGTCTGCTGCTGAGACCAAGGTAAATGAGACTAAGGCTAAGGCTGAGACAAAGGTTAATGATGCTGCTAACAAGGCTGCTGACAAGGTTAACGATGCTGCAAACAAGGCCAACTCTGCTATTGGTAATGCAGCTAATAAGTTGTTAGGAAAGTAAAGCCCCCCAGCCCCCCAAGGGGGAGTTTTTAGATAGTATTTCTAATTATAGGGGTATATAATAATTGCCGCTCATAGGTATTCCATCAGGATTTCCTATGAGCGGCATTACTATATAATACTCCCCCTTGGGGGGATGGAGGGGCTTTTTACTGCCTTCCCTTCGTCTTCTGTGGCCTCTGCCTTATGCCCATTCGAGCCTCGGCTACGTTCACAACATAGTCACCGAGTTTCTCGCACTCAGAGATAATGTCGATATAGATAGTGCCGATGGCATAGGTGTATTTCTGGGCATCCATATCGCTGACATTCTGAGTCTTGAGCTGATTACGGAAGTTGTTGATCTCCGTCTCAATATTGAATACCTTATTAATATCAAGCGACTCGCGATAGCCGTTCATAAGGGTGTTCATCTCTGTAAGCGACTGATCTGCAAGTCCCATCATCTGCGTGATGTGGCTGTACTGCTCCTCGGTAAAGTCCTCCTTGCCCGAAATCTTACGGTTGAGTGAGCGTGCAATGTTATAGCATGAATCTCCGATTGACTCAATCTCTGAAATCTCACGGAGCATGGCACGAATCTTTGCCTTGGTAGCATCAGAAAGGCGTTCTGAAGAAACCTCGTTGAGATACTGGCCAATCTCAAGTTCGATGTTGTCGGTAATAGCCTCGTACTTCTCAATGCGTGAGTATTTCTTTACGAAATCGGTCTTGTTGGTCTCTTTCAGAAGGTCGCAAACAAGGTGGAACATCTTCTGAGTATGTGAAGAGAATGAACGAATTTCCTTCTCAGCCTCAAGTACGGAAAGCTCAGGAGTCTGCATGAATCCAGAGCTGATGAAGCGAAGTCTGAACTCCTCCTCTTCCTCCTTGCTCTTGGTGATTATTCGGCATACGAACTGCTCAATGTAAGGAATGAACCAGATGAGGATTGCCGTGTTGATTACGTTGAACGTGGTGTGGAAGGTTGCCAGTACGGTAGGCAGAAGCTTTGCATCTGCAGCAGTAGCACCCTCGGTAGGGAAGCCTACGATACCACATACGAAGTTGATAAAGATACGGAAAATACAGAGTGCCCAGATAACGCCGAAGATGTTGAAGAACATGTGGGCGAAGGCTGCTCGTCGAGCCTGAATATTGGCTGTGAGGGCAGCCACGTTAGATGTAACGGTAGTTCCGATGTTCTCGCCCATAACGAGTGCGATGCCGAGATAGATAGGCATTACGCCTGTTGAGCAAAGAGCCATTGTGATAGCCATTACGGCTGCTGATGACTGCACGCAAACGGTCATTATGCCACCAATGAAGAGGAAAATGATGTATGTGAGGTAGCTGTCGTCGAATGACTCAAAGAATTGTATAACGGCTGGGATGTTCTCAAGGTGCATTTCCGTGCCTGTTGACTTTAGGGTGCCAAGACCGAGCAACAGGAAACTGATACCGAAGAGGAAATCACCTACAGACTTGCGCCTCTTGCTGTAAATAAGGATTATAGCTACGAAGAATGCCGGCCAAACAAAGTCGGTGATGTTGAAAGAGAAGCCCGCAGACATAATCCACGCGGTGAACGTGGTGCCTATGTTTGCGCCCATGATGATGGAGATAGCCTGGGCAAGCGTCAGCAGACCTGCGTTTACGAAGCTCACGGTCATGACCGTAGTAGCGGTAGAAGACTGTACGGATGCTGTTACGAAAGCACCTGTAATCATACCTGTGAAGCGGTTCTTGGTCATTGCCTGAAGTACGTGACGCAGCTGTGAGCCAGCCATTTTTTGCAATGATTCGCTCATGGACTTCATACCGTACATCAGTAGGGCAAGTGAGCCGACAAGTTTCAGAATTAATAAGGGTGACATATTTTTTATTATAATTAAAATGTATTCAAAAGGTGTTTATAAAGTGCAAGGAGTACAAGGAGCGTTTTCGTAGTCGGGGATATGTTGCGATTTTACTATCGTCTTTCACTCCTTGTACTCCTTTCACTCCTTGTACTCCTTAATTTGTTTTATCCTTCCCTAAAGAAATCCAGCGCTTCCTCTATCTCTTCCTTAGTGGCTGTCTGGTTGATACGAATATCACCAATACCACCGAGGAGGGTGAAGTTTATAACGCCTGCTATGTTCTTCTTGTCATGCGACATAAGTTCCAGAAGGGTAGGGTAGTCGTCGCATGTTATTGGCAGTATGCCGTAATTCTCGCGGATGAACTGAACCGTCTGGCGCATAACCTGAACAGGGAAACCTGTCTTCTTAACAGCCAGATACAGCTCTGGTATAATGCCCCATGCCACAGCATAGCCGTGTAGCACAGGTGTATGTTTCATTGCCCATGACTCGAAGGCGTGCCCCGCGGTATGACCGAGGTTGAGAGCCTTGCGAATACCATGCTCGTGAGGGTCTTCCTCCACTATGCGCTCCTTAACCTGAACGCTCTCAGCCACCATGCGTTGCAGTTGCTTGAGGTCAGGGTTAGTAAGGTCGAAGTTTATCAGCTCTGCCCACATAGCTGTGTAATCAGCCTTGGTAGCCTCAGAAACTGGTGCTGACTGACGAAGTATAAGACCGTGTTTCAGCATCTCTGCATAGCCAGAAGCTATGTTCTCGTGGTCGAGAGTCTTTAGGAACTCCGTGCAGAGAATCACGTATTTAGAGTCATTGAACACGCCAATCTCGTTCTTCAATCCACCGAAGTTGATGCCAGTCTTGCCACCTACCGAAGCATCTACCATAGAGAGCAGAGTGGTAGGAATGTTGATGAAATTGATACCGCGTTTGAATGTGCTTGCTGCAAAGCCGCCGAGATCCGTAATCATACCGCCTCCGAGGTTAATGAGCAGAGAGTGGCGTGTGGCACCTCCCTTCTGCAATCCCTCCCACACGTGGGCAGTAGATTCCAGAGTCTTAGCCATGTCGGTAGCACCTATGGTAATCATCTGTGCGTTGGCAAGACATTCGTAGCTGCTCACTACTGGCCAGCACTTCTCAAGGGTGATGGTGTCTGTCAGTACGAAGATACGATCGTGCTCGCAGTCAGCGATGGCAGAAGCCAGTTCGGCTTCGAGGTTCTGTGAAATAATGACCCTTTGATTCATGTATTGTTGTTTGTCGATAATTTCGGGTACAAACCTAAGTTCGCACGAAGCAATTAGTGCGTGTCAGCCTCCTAAAAGGCTGGCGCACTATACTATTGCGAGTGCAAAGTTAATAAAAAAAATCGTAACACCCCATAAAGCTCCCTTTTTTTTATTGTCCCCTTATAAAATAATGTAATTAACGCCAGTTCTATGAATTCAAGATAAACGCATCTACGATGCTAAACTGACAATAATTACCAATCTTACCAATCTTTTTTCCATAAATTTTCATTTTTATTGGGTAAAGATTGGTAATTATTGTCAGTGAAAGCACCGAAGGTGCGACACCTAACAGGGCAGTCCGTAAGGGCTGTTATATAGACATTTTTAGGGAATGAGGTCTGAAGGACCGATACCTATTATATTTATTAGGTGTCGCACCTACGGCGCTCACTAAAAAAACGCCATTATAGTAACAGCCCTTACGGACTGCCCTGTTAGGTGCCGCTCTTTCAGAGCTTCTTCAATCATATGTGTTTCAGTAACATACTGAGTCTGTGTAATTCATCGAACTCACGTTATTTAGATTGATGCTTCTTTTCTGTATCAAAGTTCCGAATCTTATTAGACAGATACTGTCCTAATGGATAGACGGTCAATAAGATTATTTGTATTGTTGAAAACAGGAAAGCATTAGAACATAGATCAGGAAGTTCTGTGTCATATAGCCTTTGGTAGAAGGTGTTTAGTCCTTCCATTGACTTAAATATCATGAAGTATGTGTCTTTTAGCATAAATCCTATAAAGACGCATAGAATAATGTCTGCTATCCATATTGGATATTTCTTCCATTTCATAAAATAACATGCAATACACATGGTAACAAGGCTTTGTATTATTATTCCTCCGACGATTAAGGCATTTCTTTCACTTAACCACAAAGTGTTCGAATACAGCATACAAAAGATTGTTAGCGGATTAAGTCCATTGTCTTGCGTGTTAATGCTTAAATGAACATGTATTACTGCCAATAGTAACACAAAGAGAAAGACTATTATTCGTTTCATATGTATGGAATGTTTGTAATTGTTCTTTACGAGGGCAAAAGTAAACAAAAAATCCAATACAGCCAAGAAAAACATGAAAAATGTATTATCTGCATTTTACGAAGGCATTGAGAGGGTGAGTTACTGCTTATCTCTTGTAGTGTCTTCGCTCTTGGTAGGGGGTAAATACCATTAAAATACCATTAATTTACCATTAAGATACCATTAAAATACCATTTGTAATGGTAATATTATGGTATTATTATGGTAATATAATGGTATTATAATGGTATTATCATCGGAGGATTTGAGTTTCCTTGATAAGGAAACGGCGTAAGCAAAGGTTATTGTTTGCTCATACCCTAAAAGCATAGAAATGCACCTTTTCTCTTAGTTTTGTGCTTTGCAAAGGCATTGCAAGGGCAGAGAGGAAGAGGATTTTAGAGGTAAAGAAAAAACCCACACCGCCAAGGATTCATGATGAATAGATGGAAGTGTGGGAATTGTAAAGTCGGATATTTTTAGATTAATCTATGGAGTACGACAACACAATTATTTTTTTTTGATAATATACGAATTACCATTATACAATGGTCATCAATATATTCCGCACAGTCATTTAATGAAGAACACCCTTCTGGTATATAATCTTTATTACGTTTAAATCCCAACTCTATAGCTTCATTAAAGAATTTCCTCGCATTAATAGAGTCAGGAAATAATATTTTCAAAGAATCTTCCATTATTCCGTATTCACATTCGTTGGCAATGTACGCTATACCTACATGATTATTATTTGATGTGATAAAATCACCATCTTTGAATTCTATATTATTACCAAATGCGATATAGCTTTTCGTAAAATAATTATCATCTTCGGGGTCTTGCCATCTTTCGAAGGTTATACCTGATGTGACTTCATCGAAATGACAATCATATAGCATTCGCATTATTTTTTTCTTGCGTTCATCGATACTAATGCTATCATCACCTAAATACCTATAAGCTTCATATACGGTATGAGCATTGGGTATATTTTTTCTTGTATTACTACATGAGCACAATATCCCCAAAAGTATAGTAACAAATAGAATCGAGACTATTTTTTCGCTCTTTTTTGATTTTTCCATATTGTAATCTTTTTGTAGAAATCAGGAATCCTCGAATCATAAATTGAGACTCCTCTGTATGTAGTTCTCAAACTTCTATGTTCTGCAGTACGAATTGCATTTTCGTAATAGACAGCACTAATTTCATCACAACCAAAAGGATCATCGTTTTTCGGTTTTATTCCTAATTGTGGATTAATTTTAAGATTTATAGTTTTACTGTATTGGTAGTCATATGCATGTTTGATTTCATGTCCTACGAATTCCGTAAATGTAAGTCCACATTGGATGAAATCACTAGAGTTTTTATCCAAATTGTAATTCAATACAGTATAAGTATTGTTTCCATCTGCCTTAGTTACGCTATGAACACCTTCCATCATTAAGAAATTATGACAATCTTTAGTGTCGTTAATATCACTTACAACATCAAAAACCTCTTTTATGTCTCCACCTTGAGCATCCAAAAATTTTAATGCTCCTAACATATTCTTCATACTGGAACTGGCTTTCTTCATAGAAACTTTTGTCCCTCCAATAAATTTATTGTTTTTATCACGTTGTATGCTATTCTCATAATAGAAATTTCCATTATGATAAACGTACCCAGCATTGCCTTCTATATATCTAATATAGCGGCCATCTGGATCTATCGCATTTATAGGATTGTTTCTACAATATACATACGGACTGTACGGATAATCTTCCTCGCATAGCGGATCCATCCTATCCCACCTACCTGTTACAGGATTATACTGACGAGCACCATAGTCATAGGTGTTCAAGCCGTGCATATGGTCAAACTCCTTGCCGTTGTACTTGTGATTCTGCACGAAGCTCTTAGTGCCACCGTCGCAGAACTCAGCACCAAACGGATAATAGTTCATCTTCTGGATGATCGCCCCTTTCTTAGTGCCGTCTGCCTCCGTCACCTGACGGATATTTCCGAGGTGATCCTGATTGTAATAGTAGAACGCAAACTTGTCCTTGGTCGTTTTATTCACCGCAGTCGCCTGAGCATATCCACCTTCAAACAAGATCTTGTCAATCTTGCCGTTCTTCATGACAAGACTGCCACCAAGGAGGTAGTCCGTTTTCTCGTAGTTGATCCAATATGCCCCAGACAATCTGTCCTTTACCTCCTTTCCAACTTCTCTTGTAACAACATTAGGTTTTGCCGTTATATGTATCACACGCAGTTTCTCACCTGTGGCACTATAAACATACTCTGTTTCGCTACCATCGGTGAAAACAATCAAAGAAGGGTTGTTGTTATAATCATATTTGATATATGCTATCTTACGTCCTGCGTCACTAACGAGAGAGCCCATATGAATCAAAGTTTGTTTATTTCTTCCTCAGAAAGACCTGTCATCTTTGCAATAAGAGATGTAGGCAAGCTTTCTGCTTTCATGTTTTTTGCAGTTTTTATGATGCCTTCCTTCATGCCTTCAGCTCTACCTTTGGCCTCGCCAAGAAGATATTTCTCCGATAATGCCGTGCGCTCCCTGCTCACAGAATCCCAGTAACGGTCAATGGCGCGAAGTTCGGCATCATTGTATGCCGATTCCTCAACAAGACTTACCGCCTTGGCTACATTATCATCCATCAGAAGCTCCTTGTCAACCTCCACGGTGTGCTCGTTAATCTCTGTAAGGAATCTCAGCCATAGCACAGCCATTTTCTTGTCGAGAACCGTGTTAGCCTTGAACTTAGGCAACTCTACGAATATCATTTCTATATCGTCGATTGTGTATTCCCGATACTTGCTATGTGTCATCATATAGCAATGATAGAAATCATCAGGAAGCTCAGGGAATGCAATATCATTAACGAGACTTAGAGTATAGACAGGTTTCAACTCAGAATACTTCTCTCCGCGGTCTGCCGGCAATGAGAAAGCCTTACAGGTGTTCAGCAATGCCCTCTGTTTGAAGGCATTGGTCCAGTACATCTGCATCTCCACGATAAACTGTCTGCCGTCCTTATCTTTGCAGCGCACATCCACTATGGTGTCTTTCTTGTCGGGATTCACAGGCACCATCTCCGAAGGGAGATACTCCAATGTCACAATCTCCTTGTCATCAGGCAGAGGCAACAGGGCATTAAGAAAACTGATGAGCAATTCCTTATGCTCACCAAACACCTTCTTGAAGGTCAGATCTGCTTTCGGGTCAAGATATTTTGCCATAATGTTAAAAGTCTAAAGTCCAATGTCAAAGGTAAAAAGCCCTTCGCTTGCAAAGATAATATTTTTTTCTTTCTTCTCCAAAGAAAACGGCATTTTTTTCATTTTGCCCGAGAAGTGCTTCGTTTCTTCTTCCCTTGTTCCTCCTATGATCCTCCTAACCAAACTCGATGGACCTCCGCTTTTTTTTTCTTATAAAGGATAAGAACTTCATCGAGTTTGGTTAGGAGGCACAAGGGAGAAGCATAGGAGAAAGAACAGACCTAAAGAAACAGAAACTCCCCTTCTCTCAGCACTAAAGACAAAACGTCTAAAGGCTGAGAGAGGGGGAGTTGAGAGAATGTAAATCCCACACCGCCAAGAATTTACGAGGTAGTGTGGGAATTAGAAATGAGATATAACTATTATAAAATATGCATAAGATTAATGGATTATTTCAAATATGGTAACCATTTCTTAAATCTCTCATCCTCTATGTATGGAGTGTAAGTTCTGATTTTCTCCAAAACAAAAAGAGTTTGATTCTTTACTTTTGTGCTTTTTGTGTACACATCCAATAAATATGATTGCCATTTTTCTTCTATGTTATGAATATCATAACATCTGAAATAGCCCTCGATATAGACAGAACGGAACAACTTGTCATTGTTGGAATCAATAACATAATAAGGTGAAAACTTCATCGCATTTGATAATATACAACACTCATCCATAGTTTTGTATGTTAGAAGATTCCTTTCTATCAAGAAATCAATGTCTTTATAAGATGGAATTATAAAAAGACTATCATTGCAGCTTGACAAAAAAACGGATTCCTCATTTGGAATATTATCATAATTGATTCTTTTTTTTTCTATTTGCAAAGGGATAAAAAATGAAACAGATGAGAAATCTATGGCTATGGAATGGTTCTGTCCAGAAACTCTTTTCTTTTCATTTTCATACATTTCTATTATTTCTCCTTTTTTAAAGGAAGAAAGATATATTCCCTTTATATATACATCTTTATAGCTTTGTCCATACGAACATAAACATACGCATAAAAAATACATCAAATATACGAACTTCATATTACCTAATAAATTTAATTCCCTGGTTTCTTTTCTGTCCATAATCTTCCTACATCAGATAATGGAGTATCGCGTCTTTTCATAATAGTCATTGCCCCATTTTGGGATTGTTTAGGATAAACAAAACTACTATGTTTATCTGTAATTGGAATTTCTTTAACATTGCTCATTTCACCTATTTTGTCGTTGTGATCTGCACCTAGATTGTGTGATACTTCATGAATCGTAACACCAGATATTAAACTCTTCTCATTTGCTCCACGTTCAACGGCGGCATTAATATTTCCAATATTAAAATCTATTCTGATATTGTTTGCAGAGCCGTATTCACTCCCATTATCAACTTGGGTTCCAACTATATTCCCATAATAGCGTGGCTCTCCTGCCGTATTTTCAAAGCGAGTGTTTTCCATCCTGTATTCTGACGGATTATCCACTCCCTTAGATGATAAGTTATACTTCGCATATGAAGCCGAGCCATCGGAATTTTTTATCTTTACAGGTTTCATTTGGTTGTAAGCATTGAGACCAGCATTAAGTCCATCAATTTGTTTTTGGGTAAGTTCACCATTTTTATATATATATTCAGCTGTAATTACATAAGGATCTTCCTTTGTTCCTTGTCCCGTAACCTTTCCATCTCTACCATCTGGATCAACGTATCTCACGGGATTATTCATACAATATGTATACGGACTTGTACTATAGTACTTCTCGCAAAGCGGATCCATCCTATCCCATCTTGCGAGGATAGGGTCATGCTGACGTGCACCATAGTCGTAGGTATTAAGACCGTGCATGAGGTCAAGCTCCTTACCATTGTACTTGTATGGCTGGAGATTAGCACCCTTAACGGCGGTAGCATCAGCGTATGGAGCACCAAATGGATAGTAGTTTGTTACCTGCAGCACTACACCCTTTGCATTCACCACCTCACGGTTATTGCCAAGATGATCCTGGTTGTAATAGTAGAATGCGAACTTGTCCTTGGTCGTTTTATTCACCGCAGTCGCCTGAGCATATCCACCTTCAAACAAGATCTTGTCAATCTTGCCGTTCTTCATGACAAGGCTACCGCCGAGAAGGTAGTCGGTAGAGTCGGCATGTTGAATCACGAATGGTTTCTGTTCACTATGTATTGTTCCGTATGTTCTAGCATTGCTCATTTCAATGGCAAAAATAAACAAAAAAAACTATATAACCAAGAAAAACAAAGAAAAGATTATATGCAGAAATAGTTTTGCATGCAAACAAGAAAAGCCTGCACTTCATGTGCTGGCTTTTCGAGTGAGTAAGTAACGGGAACTATGCAGCTCTCCTTACGAGCGAGTAGGCAACACCCTTCTTTGAGCGTGTCTTCTTGACCTTCATCTCCCTGAGAGCCATGCCTATCTTCTCGGAAGAGAGGTTGCTGATGGCGATGTGTGGGTACTCAGCCTGAAGAGTCTTGCGAATCTCAAGCGAGGTGAGGCTATTGCCACGCTCTCCCGGCTCTGGCTTGCGATAGAAACTATCGATCATAGCTTCAAGGTCAACCGACTCCTGATAAGGAATGTTCAGTTCCTGAATGCGAAGCGTCTCCTCGTTGGTGAACCAGTAGCGCATCTTCTCGTCACGCACCTCATGGAGCAACTGGGCATAGACCTGACCATAGTCTATTTCCTGCTGATTGTCAATCAGTTTGCCGTCAGGAATCTCGATGGTGAGATAGCGGCGTGAACCTGTCATATCCTTCAGCGGATGACGGTTGTTGGTGGTGGCTATGAATGAGGCGTAACGCTTGCGTTCGTCAATAGTCTTGCCGTAGATTCTACGACCGTTGACCTTGACCTTTGAGAGTGCTTGCTTCAGCTCTGCCATCTGACCAGCCTTGTACTGATCCATCTCGTCAAGGCAAATGAGCAGACTTCCGCTAAGTGCCATCTCCTTATCAAATTTGTTGGTAAGATTGAAGTGGTCAAGATAGTACTGACGAAGAGAGGTTGGCAGGAATCTGAGACAGAACGTGCTCTTTCCACAGCCCTGATTGCCAATGAGCAAAGGAACGGTCTCATTGCCATGCTCTTCGTCGATTCCCAGCCAATGGGCTGTTACAGAGCGCATCCAGGTCTTCATGAATACAAGCTGCTCATCGCTCATGCCTGGAATGCGGTTGAGGAAGTCGGTTATACGATCCTTGCCGTCCCATTGAGGCAGAGTGTCAAACCATTGACGGATAGGATCATAGACTGGCGGGATGCTTGACTCAACGTAGGTCTTGATGTCGGACTTGAGTTCCGTGACATCTGGCATCTCACGCATACCCATGATGTAGATGGTGTTAAGAGCCTCGGATGTCAGACGGGCATACTTCTCGTCAGGCTCATCGGATTTCTTGTACTCAACCATACCGCTGAGTACGTTACGGCGGAAATTGTAGTGCTGCTCAAGGAAGTACTCGGCAGGCAACTGTGCCTCTTCCATAGGTTCGGAAGTGTTTTTCTCTGCTTGGATTTCCTGAACAGGAGCCTGTGCAGAAGCCATTTCTTCATTGTTTGAAGACGCGGTGAGAGAGTTTCCAGAGCGGATTTCGCCCTGAGCAAAAGGATTTGTTTCAATCATAGATGAATGATTTTAAGAATTAATTAATGTTTAAAATTTAAAAGTAAGTATTATGTTTTTCCTCGTCAAAAGGATTCGGTTGCAAAAGTATAAATAATTTCTGAAACCACCAAGAGTTGTCCCGAACTTTCTGCATATTTTTCTTCTGATTTTTCCGAAAAATGAAATACACATTATTTATTAGCAATTTTGAATCTATGTTCTAAGTCCGTTCCAAAGCCGTTGCAAGTCCGTTGCAAATCCCATTCAACTCCCATTCAACGGAACGGACTTAGAGCGGATTTGAAGCGAAGGACGAGCGAAGGAATATTAAATGAAAAATGAAAAGTGAAAAATGAAAAATAAGGACCTCAGAAAAAACTTTTTCGCACAAACCCTACACCCCTACACCAGCACCCTATGTAACGTGCAGAATGTTAGTTTGTTACAAGGATTTCAAATATACGCAAACCCTACACCAACCCTACACCAACCCTACACCCGAACCTGAATTTTTCAGAAATTCAGGTTAATTGATAATTTATAATGAATAATTGATAATTTAGATTGTAAATGAGCGCTTGAATACTATTCAAATTACTCATTATTCATTATAAATTATTAATTTTCTGCATTTGTGAATGCAGAAAAGGTGTAGGGTTGGTGTAGGGTTGGTGTAGGGTTTGCGCATATTTGAAAACGCTGCAAGTT
>Ga0310695_10004535_pt1 | contig 25431 bp, 11 predicted proteins | sample RumenRJG_04DNA_FD_203882 | JGI IMG/M metagenome (GOLD analysis project Ga0310695, IMG submission 203882) | Bovine rumen microbial communities from Lethbridge, Alberta, Canada - RJG_04 (v2) (version 2) | ecosystem: Host-associated > Mammals > Digestive system > Stomach > Rumen | place: Canada...
TAGAGAATAATCTACTGAAACTTACTGTGGAAGATACTGGTAGCGGAATACCGGCTGAAGAAGCAGAACGTATCTTTGACAGATTTGTGAAACTGGACAGTTTCAAGGAAGGAATAGGATTGGGATTGCCTCTAAGCAGGAGACTGGCAGAACAATTAGGTGGTAACGTGGAACTGGACACCACCTATACAGGTGGTGCCAGATTTATTGTTACCCTAGGTATTTCATAAGGATGCGAGAGTAGCCACTGTCGTGGAGCTTGGTGATACTCTTCTCGCGAATCTGACGAACACGCTCGCGAGTGAGTCCCATCTCGGCACCGATCTCCTCGAGACCACGCTCCTGGCATCCGATACCGAAGCACTCTTTTACAATCTTAAGTTCACGATCCTTGAGAACGTTGCGAAGCACGTTGTCGAGATCGGATGTAAGCGACTCGTAATCAACAAGTTTGTCGGTACGGGTATCCTCGCCTGAGCTGAGCATATCGGCCATTGAGTTGTCATCGTCCTCGCCAAATGGGGCGTCGATACTCATGTGGTGACTGTCGGCCTTGGCTGTCTGCTCGATCTTAGCCTCCTCGATCTGAGTGAGCTCGGCCAACTCGGTAACAGAAGGGCGACGCTGGTGCATCTGCTCGAACTTATTGATTTCCTGATTAATCTTGCTGAGTGCACCGCTCTGATTAAGAGGCAGGCGCACAATACGGCTCTGCTCGGCAATGGCCTGCAGAATGCTCTGACGAATCCACCATACGGCATAAGAAATGAACTTAAAACCACGTGTCTCATCAAACTTCTCAGCTGCCTTAACCAGTCCTATATTACCCTCGTCGATAAGGTCGGTAAGTGTCAAACCCTGATGCTGATACTGCTTTGCTACAGATACAACAAATCGCAGATTGGCTGTAACAAGGCGCTCCTTGGCCTTTTCGCCCTCAGGACCTCCACGGCGGATGGCCTGAGCCAGCTCAATCTCCTCGTCGATTGTTACAAGGGGTTGACGACCGATTTCTACAAGATACTTATCCAGTGCCTCACTCGATCGGTTGGTAATGCTTTTTTGAATCTTTAATTGCCTCATATTTATATCGTTACTCTGAAAAAGTTTGCAAAAGTACTAAAAAAAACGATACGTTGCAACCAACGCATCGCTATTTTAGAGTATTTTAACAAGAATTTACTAGAAATCCAACGATGCTTGCGTTAAATCAATTGACTGAGCAGTGAGAGTGCCACTTCCGCGGACTACAACGAGGCATTTGCCATGGAAGGCCCGGCGCGTGGGCGATGTGAATCGCTCCATCGAAGTCTGGCAACCGTTATCGGTGGCAATGACATTGGCCCCCTTGAAATGAATCTGATTATCTGTCCATGGGCAGAGGTTGCCATCCTTATCGACCACCTCGGCTGTGATGAAGGTGAGGTCCTTGCCTTTGTAATCGACACTGAGGCGGATGTGATCGGGGGCTCCTGCGGTGCGGATGGTCTGGGTGCAAACGGGAGTGCCGTTCTTACGGGTGACGACCTTGATTTCGCCCGGGGCGAACTTCACTCGCCAAGCGACGTGGTATGGAGTACAAAGGTCAGAATTTAGACGTGAGAATTTAGAGGCTTTTTCAGCCTTGCGAAGAACGCCTTGACTCTTGCCATTGATGAAGAGTTCGGCCTCATCGGCTTGGTTATAATAGGCCCAGAGGTCAATCTCCTGACCGGGGAGCCAGTTCCAGTGAGGGAAGAGATGGAGCATGGGCTTGTCGGTCCACTCGCTCTGATACATATAATAGGTGTCCTTAGGGAAACCGGCCAGATCGATGAGTCCGAAGTAACTGCTACGGGCCGGGAAACCATAAGGGGTGGGCTCGCCAATGTAATCGAAACCAGTCCAGATGAACTGTCCGCCAACAAAGGCATTGTGCTTGACCACATCCCACAGCTCCTCGTGAGTGCTGGACCAAGAGGCGTGCATATTATCGTAAGCTGAGCACATGAACGAAGGATCGGTATACGGCAACCACCACTGTTTGGGGGCCTTATAGATGCTATCCGACGGCATCATATAATAACCGCGGGTCTGCAGGGCAGACACACTCTCGGAGAAGATAAACGGTTTGCCAGGGAAGTTCTTTGGCACATCCTTGACATTCTCGTGGTGATAATTGAAACCGATGATATCGATGGCACCACTCTTGAAGAGGTGGTTATTGGGCGAAGGCTCATTGCAACCAGCAGTGATGGGACGGGTAGTGTCGTAACGCTTGACTATCTCGGCAAGATGCTGGGTAAGGAGCGACTGCACAGAGAGTTCGCCATCCTTGGCCAGTGTAGAGGCATCGTGACCGGCATTGAGAATAAGGTTGGCCTGTTCGAGAGTGAGTGTATCAGCATCGGCCGATGACCACTGTTCGAGCACCTCATTGCCAATGCTCCACATCAATATCGAGGGGTGATTGCGATCGCGAAGCACCAGGTCGGTAAGATCGCGCTCGTGCCACTCATCGAAGAAACGTGCATAGTCGTTCTGGGTCTTTTTGCGACGCCACATATCAAAACTCTCGTCCATCACGATGAAGCCCATAGTGTCGCACATATTGAGCAACTCAGGAGCAGGAGGATTATGAGAGCAACGGATAGCGTTGACACCCATAGCCTTGAGTTTGACGAGTTTGCGATGCAGGGCATCCTCGCTGAGTGCGGCACCCAGACAACCAAAGTCGTGGTGCTCGCAAACGCCATTGATCTTGAAGTTCTTGCCATTGAGCCAGAAGCCGGTCTTAGCATCGAACTTAAAATCGCGGAAACCCGTGGTGGTTTCGACTTCATCGACTACCTGGCCGCCAGCAATCAGTTGCGTGCGTACCTTGTAGACATAAGGGTCCTGAAGGGACCACTTATGTAATTTAGAACATGAAACATTATTGGCACGGGCAATTACTTTGCCGGTGGCATCGAGTAATTCGTTGACCACTTTTACTCGCTGGTTGGTGGGGTTTTCGAAATCAACCTCTACCTTGCCATCGTGGATGTACACGCCCCAGTGCTTAACATGGATGGGGTTGGTCTTGGTGAGCCACACGTGGCGGTAGATGCCACAACCACTGTACCAACGGGAGTTGGGCTGGTCAGAGTTGTCTACACGGACAGCCACGACGTTCTCGCCCTCGTGAACATAAGGGGTAATATCGTACTCAAAACTGCTATAGCCGTAAGGGCGGAAACCTACCTTATGACCATTCACGAACACCGTCGAATTCATGTAAACGCCATCGAATTCCAGGAACACTCTAAACTCTAAACTCTCCACTCTAAATTGTTTGCGGTACCACCCTATCCCACCAGGCAGCGCTCCCCCACCGGCACCGGATGGATTACCGGCATAGAAATCGCCCTCGATGGCCCAATCGTGGGGAACATTGAGCCTACGCCAATGGGCATCATTGTACTGAACCGAAGCCATCTGCGCAGAATCGCCCAGAATGAACTTCCAGTCGCTATCAAAACAAACTCGCTCTCTAGCTGCGGCAGCCAGAGAGCAGAGTAAAGCAATTATTGCTATAAATGATTTCTTCATATCGGTTTAGAAGTTTCCTCCATATATCAGACCATAATAACGGTCGCTCTTATCGAATGTGCTATTGATGTTAGGATCGCGTTTGGGCTGCCAGGTACGGACCTTGATACACGGTTGGTCGATATCGTTAAGGTCGACCATCAGGAACAGGTAGCCGGTATCAGAATAGCTGGAGCTATAGTAGTCCTGGTGAATCTGGATGCCATACGTATCGGCTCCCACGCCCATCTTCTTAACATCGTTGTCAGTGAATCGGATGTTGATGAACTGATTGCTCTTGAAGCTGCGCTCAACATTCTTGATATACTCCTGCTTGCTGAGACGGGTGTGCTTAACCATCTCGTTGTCGAGATACTTATCGTTCTCGGCACTCCTCTGGGCCTTCTTGATGACGTGACCCACGATGATAATAGCATCGTCGTCGAAGATTGACTTGATATAGTCGGCACGCTTAAGTGCAAAGGCTGTCTTGTAGTTCTCGAGGAATGTGGCGATGACCATACGGATAGAGTCGGTCCAACCAGCAGCTTCGCGATTGAAGATATCATCGCGTGCAGCCTTGTCGAGACCAAAGGCGATAGACTCAATCTTCTTGTTGGCATCGAATGTAAAGGTGACATCCTCGACAAACGAACGGTTATTGTTCTTGAAAGCGAACTTCATAGGAACACTGCGGCAGATGACACGGTCGCCCAACTGATAGAAGTTGAGGTTAGGATTGCCCAGAATAGATGCAGTGCCATAGTTGATGAGACGTGTGAACATATCGTATCCGCCCTCGGTGAAGTAATCCTGCACAGAGCCGTAGTTCTTGGCCTTGATGGCACTGATAATGTTGTTTACAATCTGAGCGAAGTCCTCTGGCTGCTGCACAGCGGTAGCATGTTCGGCCACACTCATAGCCTTGACAGTCTGCTCGAACTGCTCCTGAGTGGCCTTCATCTCCTTCTTCTTAGGACCATTGATGATAACCGTGGCCTTAGGGAACGGTGTAGGATTGAACACCTCGGCAACCATCTCGAGCTCACGGTCCTGGCGCATCTGTCCGGCAAACTCGTATTCGTACTTGATCTGGAGCTTATCGGTAGGAGTACCAGGATGCAGGTCAATCTGCGACAAGCCGTCCTTGGCTGAGTTGACGAACGAGTAGTTCATGCCATCCATAAAACGGAAGTCGAGACTGGTGACAGGCTTATCCTTATAAGTAATCATCAGGTCGACAACATTATCCTCGACCTTAGCGATAGCAGTCTTGATACCTGCAAGGATGCTATTGATCTGCTCTGGAATCCAGACAGTAAGAGTCTGCTTGATACCATCCTGATCGATCTTAACGGCATTAGGATGCTGCAAGCTCTTGAGCAGGCACAGGGCCCAATAGTAATTGCGCAGGGCATCGTCGATACGGCACTCGCGCTCGGCATTCTGGGCTGTGTAGACATAACTCAGGATGCGATCCTCGCGCTCCTGGAAAACCTTTTCCAACTCGTCCTTATGGATGTAACGAACCACATAGGCCTCGGGCTCGTGGGTAATCCAGATGGTACGACAGTTGTTAAGACTACCAGCTGCATAGGTCTTGATGACAGCCTCCATAGCGGTCTTAGAGTCGATCTTATCGCCATCGTTGACCTGCTGCATATCCAGATTGGTCTCACTCTGAACAGTAATCGAAATCTTGCTGATAAGATCATTGAGTGCACCCTGGTTGGCCTTCGAGTCGGTGGTGTTGCGACCCTCACCCCAGATATAATTCTCGTCGGCCTGAATCTTGGCCAACTGATCCAAAGGACTCTGAGCCACGGCTAACAATGGCATCAGCATCAAAATAAACAAACCTATTATTCCCTTTTTCATATTCTATAGTTTTTTGTTTCTAAGATATCTCTATGGCTGCAAAGTTAACAAAAATATCGGAATAACAAAAAGTATAGGCCAAAAATTTTCGCTTTTCGGCTAAATTTCCGGTCTATACCTTAATTATATTAGCTTAACGCTGTATTACTTGACCATCACGCGCTTTCCGTTGACGATATATACACCCTTGGCGAGTCCCTTAAGGGCATCCTCCTTAGTGCTCTGCTTAACCAGAACACCCGAGAGGTTATAAACCTTAACCATATCGCTATCATCGATAGTGCGCTCAGTAATAGCAGTAGCCTCATCATCGGTTTCACCACCAAGACTTCCTACACTGATGTAAGCACGAGAGCGGGCACGACTGATAACGTATGCCTCGAACGGACGAACAGCACGACCGCTGTTAAGTACGAATATACTACCGGCCTCGTGATCGGCACTTGCCTCGGTGTTGAGCAGCAGCATATCAGAGGTTTCAGAGCTGTTCATGAAGTTAGCATACAGAGTAACATCACCCTTCTCGGCAGCCCCAGGAACTGTCTGCGGAACATATACATTAGATGCCGAGAAAGTAACCTTACCACCCACACGGTAGCGGGTAGCGTAACCATCATTGTTAGGCATACTGATGATATATGGCTTGTTGGCCTCAATCTGCTTAACATCCTTGAATCCGATGTCGGTCAGCTCACGCAGCCAGAACGGCTTATAGCTGCCCTTATCCGAAAGACCGTCATACTCAGCGAATGGCTTCAGTTCGCCCTTAGACTCGTGTACGAAGTAAGAGCAATCGAATGGCAAGCATATAGTCTCCCATCCAGATGCAGAACCTGTAGTAAGCTTGAAGTCGTGAGTATAGGTAATACTCTTGGTATAGAACTGCTTAGGACTATAGAAGTTGTTGTCGGCTCCATCGCTGAGATAGATGTGATCGGCAGTATTGTTGACAATGATGTTGCGGGCAGAAGAGTTGTTTGGAGCAGCATCTTCTGCAGGAACGAATACCAGCAGGTTCGGGTTAACATCCTTATCGAATGCATCGTTTGGAATCTTGGCTGTGGTGTTCCAAACCACTGCAGCCAGCTCCTTACATCCACTGAAGATATTATGACCAACAGACTGCAGAGCGTTAGGCGATGAGAACATAACCAGAGGCATGCCGGCAAATGCGTTGTCAGGAATAATACCACCATCGGCAGTAGCACCACTCAGATCAAGTGTCTGAAGAGAGGTCATCTTATCCTTGATGAACGCCATATCATCGGAGTTGATAGGACCAGTGATGGTGTAGTCTGTGATTGTACCAAGATCGCCCTTCCAAGCCATTGCATCAGCAAGACCACCAGCCTTATCAGACACAGCGCCAGTTTCGCTGGCAAACGACTTAATCTCGACCTCAGCAATATCACTCTGATTCTTATAGTCGCCAACTGCTATCGCACGTATAACTCCTGTATTAGATATCAATATAGAGTCCTTATAAAGGGTGCTGCGATAGTTGGCTTCAGGATAATCGCCATTAGTGGTATACCATATCTGTGCGCCAGGAATGTCCTTGAACACAAGCTTATGACCATCGAACGACAAGGCTTCGGGCTTAGCCCACTTAACCAGACCGCTTACCCAATAGTTGCTCTCTGTAGGATTATAGCCATCTCTGGATGCGCGTACATATATATAACCATTATACTCCATATCGAACGGACCGGTATATGTACGAGAGTATACCAGATTACCTGTAGCTTCCTCGCGCGGATCATTCTCATAACAGTAGTTGAATGTAACACCAGGTGTCTCGCTGGTTAGAGTCATCTTAATACCATCGAGAGCAAAATCGATATTCCTTACATTGAATCCGTTATACGACCTCTCTCTAATGCCAGAGTTCATCTTACCATCTTCGATGGCAATAGCCTTGATAGTGCCATTCTTCTGCAGTTTAAACTCGGATGTGTACTTGGTACTACCGGTGGTAGGATCTGTTCCATCGAGAGTGTAGTAGATAGTTGCACCCTCATTGGCACTAATCACAACTGCAGTATCGGCCTTGATGGTGATAGTAGGCTCACTACATGTATATTCACTGTAGTAAATCCAGCTATGAGTGCTCCAACCTGCCTCGGTATAACCTTCCTTCACAGCGTTAGCATAGATATAGTCACCATTATTAATCTCGAATGGCTCTGTATAGTTCATGTTGAGCGTAGTTGTAGGGTTATTCTCGTTGATAGCATAGTAGATCTTAGCACCTGGAGTTGGTGTAGTAAGCTTTACCTTAAGCTTGTTGTCGACAACAATAGGAGTGATAACCACAGATGATACTCTGAAACCGGTATACTCTCTAGTACGTACAGCCGAATTCAGTTTATCGGATGCTACAGCAATAGCCTTGATCACTGCATTTGACTGCAACTTGAACTTAGAAGTAAACATAGTGCTACTTGTGGTAGGATCGTCGCCATTCAATGTATAATAGATGGTCTCATTCTCGCCAGACGAAGCAATTGTAACAGTAGTATCGGCTGCAACAGTGATAGTAGGAGTGGCACATGTATAATTGCTCTTGTAAATATATCCAGACGAAGCCCAGTTGGCAGGGTCATAACCATCCTTTACTGCACTTGCATAAACTCTGGCACCATCAGGCACCTCGAATGGCTCTGTGTAATTAGCATTTGCAGTAACAGTCTCCGACTCATAATCATTAATACCATAGTAGATAGCATCGGCATCATCGCACTCCAGTTTTACCTTCAGCACATTGTCCTGAACAATCGGAGTAATCGTAACATCTGACACGCGGAACCAGTTGATATTATAGGTTTGAACTGAAGACTTTGTCATCCTATCTTTGACGGCAATAAACTTGTAATTACCATTTCTGACTATCTTAATGGTATCCTTTTCGACCTTAATTGTGCTGGAACTTGCCGGGTCAGGATCACTCTTATCATAAGTATAATAGATAGTGGAACCATAAGTAACAGGTGTAACAACCATTTCGTGAGTCACTTCATTCAAGTAAACATTAGGCTCCTTAACTTTATAGTTTTCGTCATTGATTCTAAATACTTGCTGATAAGAATCCACATATCCATCCTTCTTAGCCATAGCATATAACCAATCGCCTGCAGATACTGCAAAAGTATCAGTATATAAAACGGTGGGGTCCTGGTTAATACCATAGTATATTTTTGCGCCCTCCTCGGCTAGTAATGCCATCTTATACTCGCCTTCAGCATCGCCAAGAACAGGCTGGAAAATAACGTCAGGAACACGGAACCAATCATCAAGATTTCTTTCTACAACACTAGAATTTGCATATATTGTAGTAACTTCATCGACTGTCTCAGGATCACGGGCTGTGATAGCTTTAATCGAACAATTCACCTCAGAAGTAAATGGTGTTTCATACAAAGTGCTGGCAGTGGTTGGGGTTGTACCATCAAGAGTATAGTAGACCTTACCATTAGTCTCGCCTGTTGACATGGTGACAAGTTTATTCTCGTTATCCAGATAAATAGATGGTTGGGCACAGCGCACTGTACCATCTGGATAGTAGAAACGAGCGTCAACCCAGTTTGAGTTATTATACCCATCCTTCATGGCTATAGCATAAATATAGTCTCCATCGCTATAACCAAAAGGTTCTGTATACTCAGTATTATACTCTGGCGAATAATAATCACGGCCGTTAATTCCATAACGGATAGTTGCACCTTCGGTAGTGGTTGACAGACGGATAACAGCCTGACCATTTATTATGTCCTGAGCCATCACCACATCGGCACAAGCAAACCAATTAATAGATGTAGAAGCCACATCTGACTTGAACTTACCATCCTTATGTGCAATAGCGTAAACCTGACAATTACCAGTAAGGGAGATAACACCTGTATACTTTTGCTCTGCGGTAACTATTGGTGTTGTTCCATCGAGGGTGTAATAGATGTCGGCACCTTCATCAGAACTAAATGTCAGAGTATTTGCTTCCTGATCAATTGCTATTGTTGGCTTTGGTGTGGTAATATTTGAGCGATAAGTATATATGGACACAGAGCCTGATGGATTATAATTATCTCTTTCTGTATAAGCATAGAAATGAGAATCCTGACCAACTTCAACAGGAACGGTATAATCCAGATAGTCACCTGAGCCTACACGATATTTATAATGTTCATTAGCAGGATCAGTACCAGTTACAGTTACTATCACAGTATTGCCATCTGGTTTTGAAGCAACATATGAGATTGATGGCTGAGAGCAATTAAACCAATCAACATATTTATTTGCAGACGAAGATGTAAACATGCCTGCCTTCTTAGATATCGCCTCATATTTAAAATTACCATTCAGTACCAGCGGACTTGTATATGTCTCAGTAGAAACTAATGTAGTATAGTCTCCATCAGTACCCTTAGCATATTTCTTAACCTCAATAGTTGCGCCCTCGGTAGAATTAGATATTGTCATCGTAGTAGAACCACTCTCGCAAATGATTGTTGGAGTCTTGCAGCTCATAGATGCAAGATCGTAAGTCTTTGAGAAGATTTCAGAAGGATTCATTCCTGCCTTTGTAGCTATGGCTTTAACTGTATAGCCATTAGGATTCACATCGACTGCAGGAGCTGGTGTTGCACCTGATTCATTGTAAATTGGCCATTCCGAAGGATCTGAGCTGTCAGTACCACTAAACACCTTATATCGAATCTGGGCTCCTTCGACATCTGCTGCAAACGTCACCTTGATTAAAGTATTAACCTCATCAATAGTCTCGGAAGCAGTAAGCTTTACTGTCTGAAGCGAAGGGTCAACAGGTACAACCTCCTTCAGATTTCCCGGATATGTATTCCAACCGGTTTTTTCCTTATACGTGTCAAGTGTACCTTGCGGAACATAAATCCTAGACACAGAAGAAAACGCATAATAGTCTACATTAATTGGTTCTGTAATTTTCGAATCAATAGTAGAACAATAAAATGCATAATTACCTATAGCCGTTTCTTTTTGGTCCAACCCTAGAGATGCTGGAATCTCAACTGTTGTTGAACCAGGATTCTTAAAGCCATTAAAAGCATACTCTCCAATAGAAGTTAAAGATCCCGGCAAAACAAAATAATTGTTGGCAGGATTTAACCTACAGCTATAAAATGCATAGTTGCCAATTGTCGTAATATTTGCTGGCAACTCACATTTTTCCAGTTTATATGCATCACGAAATGCATAATTGCCTATAGCTGTCAAAGTGGTTGGCAATATACATTCATACAAATTTGAGTTCTGACGGAAAGCTCCCTCCTCAATTGTAGTAACTCCCTCAGAAATAGTAATTTTCTCCAGATTATCATTATACCAGAAAGCGTTTGACCCGATGGTTGTTACACCACTTGGTACTGTATACGACTTACCTGACTTAAGATAAGGATAGAAAACAAGCGTACTCTTTGTCTTATTGAACAAGACACCATCTATAGAAGCATAGTTGGGGTTATCTGCATCAACATCTACTGCACCTATCACTCGTGTTCCATATGAGGAGCTGTATTGCGGGATAGTAATAGACGTAACAGTTTTAGGAACGATTAATGTTCGAATAGCAGATCTTACGCTCACCAAATTAAACGAAGTAAAACTCTCTGGGAGTTTCAAAGAATTTAAAGCATGCACATACGACCAGGAAACATCTGATTCCTGTTTGATAGAACTAGGCAATACCAGATCGACCTCATTGCCATAGTACCATCTTTCGATCTTTGTAACAGGATATTCTTTTTCATTATATGTAATCGAAGCAGGAATGGTAACTGGATCGGTTAGTTTCTTAACACTGCTACTATCCTGATAGACAGTTGCATATGGCGTTTCGGCAGTAACGTATACTTTATAAGTAATCGTACCAGTCGGATACGTTTCAACCGCCCACATGCTAAGCGACGACAGCAGGGCAATCAATAAGAATATATATTTTTTCATAACGTTAATTCTTTAAAAGGTTAGTATTTCCGTTACTTTTTACGAGCGAGACTTGGTGAAACATTATCATCATTGCCAGGAGTGGCTCCCGGAAGGGTGATCGGATAGTCTTCGCTATAAGTAGTACCAACTATAGTTGTGGCATATGCACATATATAATATGTGTATCCATCTTCCTGCTTTGTGGTGGTAGAGAATGTGTTCTCAGTAGCAGAACCTCCTGATAACATTGATATCTTTTCGCGAGGATTAGGACTACGACTGATACAATAGCCATAGTCAGTAAGAGAGTACTTGCTTCCGGATGAAGCCTTACCATTAATAGAGATGGTAACACCATCCTGACCAACAGAGCCCTCAATAGTTGCAGTAGGCAATGGTGCTGCATTCTGCTCGACAATCATTGAGATAAACTCCTGCTTACCTGCTTTATTAGATGTTGCAACAATAATACCTGCCGAACGCTTAACACTGGTCTGATTATCGGTTATTACCATGGTGAAATGGCCATTTCCACTGCCCTTCTCATCAGTAAGATAACACCAGGGATTTCTTTCTTCATCTTCTGTATCAAATATAACGTCGGCCTCCCATGTGGTATTACACTTAATAGTAATCGACTTGGAAGTTTCCTCGTAAGGAGCAGTGAATCGCTCACCACTGAGGTTCTCAAACTCCAACTCAGCCACAAAGTCGCCTGCCGACTGAGTTACCTTACAAACACGAGGCAGATCGCCATCGATAGTAGAGAACTTCAGATCGACATAGCGGTCAGACTCTGTATTGTTGACTGAACTCTCGATAATAACAGTAGTACTGCCTGTGCCCGAAGTAGGGATGATAACCAAGTCGGTCCAGCTACCCTTATCGTAAGTAACCTTCCAGTCGCAGTTTGCCTCTAAGTCAACTTTAGTTGACTGAGAGTTTCCTGACATATTTACAGTAGATTGAACAACTAAATAGTTGTTGCTCACGATATTCTCATCGTTTGCATCATCATTCTTGGTGCAACCAGAGAACACACATGTGGCTGCAAGCAGTGCTCCTAGCCAATAGCCTTTAGTCTTTATATTCATAATCTTATATATTTAGCTATTAATAATTCCTGATCAGAAGGCGAGGATCAATCCTGCCTGGACTCCAATCGATGTCTTACTGAAACCTGCAGCCTCAGCTATCTTATCAAAGGTCTCATCGGCCTTCAGTCCGATGCCAAGCTCTGGTGTAGCAAAGAGATAGACGTGCTGGGTGGGTACAAACAACAACTTGGCACCAATGGTCAATGCCTGCTGCGTAGCACCATCGCCAAACATCTTGTTGCCTTTCTTCTGTACTCCCTTCAACTGGTTCATACTCCATCCTACCTGAGGCACAAATCCTATACGGCGCATCAGGGCTATCTGATAACCGTATTTAACCTGGATGGAGTTCATCTTATAAGCAATACGGTTAATATCCTCGGTAGATGTACTTGTCCAGTAAGCAACCTTTGACTCGCTGCTACCGAAAGTGTAGCTGACCTCAAAGTCGTTGTTGCCAAGCACCATACCCAGTTTAGCGGTGTATCCGCTCAGACTGCGAGCATAGATACCGCCTCCGAAGTAGAATGCACTGGGGCGAACGTAAGATATCGGCACCATATTGATGGTATCCGTCCTGGTCTCATTGTGCAGAATATCATAAGCTCTGGTCTCGGGTACATAACCTCTCAACGAATAGCTTACCTCGTGAGGACCTACCGGCAGAGTAACCGTCTCACCGGCAATCATCATGGTGGTTCCATCGAGCAGTGAGGTGGTCTGGACTGGGAAGGTTACGATGTTTAGGAAACCTGAGTGCGGGATAGGAGGAGCTGCCTTAAACTCGTTCATCTGCTGGCGCTTCACCTCGAAGGTGCTCTTCACAGAGTCACAGTCGGCCTTGCGGGTCTCAACGGTATAATGTCCCTCGCGGAGCTGGGTGCTCCAACTGCCTGTACCAACCAGACTCCCCTCGAAATAGATATCGGCCTTGTTGTCGACAGTTACCTTTACATCGCCAAACAGATTGCTGATGTTGTGCATCTCTACGTTGTAGACATTAGTCTTCTTCTCATCATTTGGCATGATGTAGATGGTATCGGTACCCTCGAATCGGTCATTAGAAGCCGTTACAATATGGCGACCGAAGTTAAGGTACTTGTTGTAGATAGGTGCACGACCAAGGTTCTCGCCATCGACATAAACCAAAGAACGAGCCATAGAGGTAGTGATGGTAGCATAACGACCAGTACCAATATCAAGCAGCATCTCGTAAGTACGACCTCCCTGGATAGAAACAGGATAGTAGTAATCACGAAGCACACCAAACACAGGGTGACTTATCGTAAGCTTCTGTGCTCTAGGGGGAACATACAACCACAACTCAGCGGCCTTTTGCTCTGTACCCACAATACCTAGCGAACCACCATCAAAGTGGAAACCCTTCTCGGGCGACACAATCTTGATGAGGGCAGCTTTATCACCATTCTGGTCTCGGCGTTCGGTACCGCGAGTATTAGCGGTAAGGTCGGTTTCCAACAGTTTAAAGCTAACGACATTCAGTCCGTCAGCCTTAGCACTGATGGTAGCCACAAACGCCATGATAATAAGTAGCAGTTTTCTCATAAGCATTTATAGTTTTTAAATTATTGATAACTTTTGGGGCAAATTTAAGAAAAATTTCGGAACTTAACGAACTTTTGACTAGAAATTTTCGGTTTTTACCCAAAATTTCTACAAGATGTCGTTTGTGAGTGTTAACAAGGCAAAATATAAAAAATTTCTCCGGCAGATTTTTTTTGTTTTCTGCCGGAGAAAAAAGATATAAGACTGTGTAACTACGCTCTTACCAGCGTCTTAGCATTGTCTTACTTGCGTCTTAGCACTGTCTTACTTGAGGCTTACAGATGTAAACTTGCCGGAGTATGACACCATCTTGCCCTCGGGATTATCGAGGTTAAGAGCCTTGGGGGCATCCTTGGTGATTAGCACTACATTGAAGCGGCGGCTTTTGAGCATGCCAGCAAACTGACCCTTGCGGGCACCAAAGGATACGGTGCGGGTGGCATCATCGTAGGTGATATCGATGGTGGCGTACTTACCCTTCTCGTAGTTGTAGTTGGTGCCCTCGTCTTCGTAAAGCTGGAAGCTGCCATTCTGACCGGCATAAATGTAGAGATTGATAAGTTCTGCAGGCTTCTCATCGCTCCACTCCATCTCAGGACCGAATGGGATGATAGCACCTTCGCGAACGAAGACCGGTATCTGCTCGTATGGGGCATCGACAATGAGGCGCTGACCGCCCTCGGTATACTCGCCGGTGTAGAGGTTATACCAACCGCACTGGGCGGGGAAGTAAACCGAGCGGTTGCGGGCCTTGTAATATCCTACAGGACAAGCCATCAGGGCAGGACCGAACATCCACTGGTTGCCGATATTCTCGACCTCGCGATCGCCATTGAAGTCCATGACCAACGGGCGCATCAGGGTGTAATCACGGAAGTGGGCCCAACCTGCCAGTGAATAGAGGTATGGCATGAGACGATAGCGCAGCTTATCGTAATAAACGAATGACTTATAAGCGGGATGCTCATCGGGTGCGATGTTCCATATCTCGCGCAATGGCCACTGACCATGCGAGCGGAACAATGGGATGAAGGTGCCAAACTGGTTCCAACGGGTCTGCAGCTCGCGCCACTCCTTGAGGTCCTCGTTCTCGACCTTGGTGCGGTCGTACAACTGCTGGGCAGCCACATAGCGGTTCTCAACACAGAATCCGCCCTGGTCCATGCCCCAGAAAGGTACACCTGAGATAGAATAGTTGAGACCGGCCGTCATCTGGGCGCGCATATCCTCCCAACGGGTACCGATATCGCCACTCCATGTGGCTGTAGAGAAGCGCTGTTCGCCGGCAAAACCACTACGAGTAAGCAAGAACACACGTGGCTCGTTGAGCTTGCCCTTCCATACCGAGCGCTGACCATTATAGATAGCATCGGCATTGACAGTAGAGTAGGCATTGAAATACTCAGTAGATGTGCCTAAGGCTGTGGGGCCAGAGAGGGCCTTGCGATACCACATAGGTGTGCAATCGCGGACATTAGGCTCTGAGGCATCCATCCACCAGGCATCGACACCCTTACCGAGGGCGGAATACAGATTCTCGTCCATCTGGCGCCAGAACATCTTGCGTGCACCGGCATCGTAGGCATCGTAGAAGCCATTGGTATAGCCAGGGCCTACCCAGTCGTGGATATCATCGGTGGGGCTCTGGATGTACATCCATCCCTTGCCATCGAGTTCCTTGTAGTTATCGGTATTGCAATAGAACTTAGGCCATACGCTGATCATGAAGCGACCATGCATCTGGTGAACATTGTCGAGCATCTGCTGAGGATTAGGATAGCGCGAAGCCTCGAACTGATGCGAGCCCCACTGGTCCTCGGGCCAGTAGTTCCAGTCCTGAACGATATTATCGATAGGAATATGGCGCTTGCGGAACTCAGCGAGGGTTCCCTCGATTTCATCCTGAGTCTTATAGCGCTCACGACTCTGCCAGAAGCCCAGCACCCACTTAGGATAGAGCGAAGCCTTACCGGTGAGGGTGCGATAGCCAGAGATGACCTGGTCGAGATTCTCACCAGCGATGAAGTAGTAGTCCATGTCCTTGGCCATCTCGCTCCATACGCTGAGCTGCTCGCGCTCGGTCTTGTTGCGTGGCTCGGATACGCGCAAGCCGCAATAGGCCTCGCCACCATCGGGGCGCCACTCTATGCGCAACTGCACACGCTTGCCCTTCTGCAACTCGGTAGAGAACTTGTAGGTATTGGGGTTCCAAGCTGTACGCCAGCGCTCTGGAACAACCTCCTTGCCATCGATATAGACCTTGACATAGCCTGAATAATACAGGATGAACTGGTAGAGCTGCGACTTGCCCTTGCAATGGCCGCAGCACTCGGGCTCGATAAAGCCCTCGTAAGTGACATTGGCACCAAAGAGATTGATATCCTTGGGGAAGTTCTTGATACCGCCATTGTCGGTCTTAAGGGCGATAGCTGACTTCTCGGGGGTGCCATACTCATAATAGATAGAGTCTTCATCTCGTACCAACTTCTTGCCACGGGCATCGACATAGGTACCAGTGAGATGACCCTCTTTGCCACTCTTATCATAAAGTTTGAAAGCACGGTTGAGCTGGAGATAGTCATTAGGATTGCCAAAGCGGCAATAGCTATATGAATCCCACAGAAGTCCGTAGTTCTTATTTGACAGTACGAATGGGATGCTGACCTTGGTGTTATACTGGAAGAGGTCCTCGTTCTTGCCCTTCATATTGAACTCCTCGCTCTGGTGCTGACCAAGACCGTAGAAAGCCTCATCATCGGGCGAGTCGAACTTCATCTGCCAAGACAGGCCGTGCTTCTGTTCCTCGGGCACGGTATAGCCGGTCTTGATACCAATTTCACGCTCGGGCACAGTGAAGTCCCAGAACCGCTTGCCGTCCTTAGCCTCCTTGAGCAACTGATTACCAGTGGCATCGTAGAACGTAACCTGGCCAGTGGCCTTTGACACAACGGCCTTTACGTTCTTAGCCTTAACTACCACATTGTCAGCATCCTCGGTGACGCTATAGCTGCCCTTGGCAGGTGCAGTCTGTGGCACAATCATAAGCGATGCCGGCTTGACTGGCAACGCATCTTTACTAGTAGCTCGCACTCGAATGATGTTATCGTTCATCACCTCAAGACTGATAACCTTGGCCTGACCACCGTCAGGACGGATAGTCACATTGTTTCCACTGGTCTGCACGCTAGCTGCCATCATGGTTGATGATAGCATAAGCGCAGACACCAAATTAAAAATTCGTTTCATTAGTTATTGTTATTGTTTAATGTTTAATCTTTAATCTTTAATGTTTAATGTTTAATGTTTAATCTCAATCATCGTCCTCCATCATCACTGCCTCTTCGGCTGAGTCGGCCTCATCTACAGGCAGGGTTATGGTAAATATAGATCCACCGCTAGGATTATTCTCGGCAGTGATGTTACCTCCGTGCATCTCGACGATGGCCTTGACGAAGAACAGACTGAGACCTGAGTCATCGTCGCTAACCATAGGATCGAAGATCTGCTCCTCGCCGCCCTCAGGCAGACCTACGCCATTATCAGAGATACGGATAGAACCAGAGGTAGAGGTCTTGTCGACAAACACCTTGATCTTACACTCGGTGGGCGAGAACAGGGCACAGCTGTTGAGCAACATCTGAACGGCCTGGGCCATCTGGTCGTGATCGAACTCGACAGTGAGATCGCTAGCCAACGGGAAGAACGAGAACTTGACATGCTTGCCAAGAGGTGCCTTGAACTGGGCGCACTGTTCCTTCATGAAATGCTGCAAATCGTGCGGCTTCTTGACAGTCTCCTCGATGCTCCAGGCCTCATTATACAGTTCCTCGGCCTGAGCCTTCTGATCGCTCTCCTGCTGCTGTTGCAACTCGGCACGCATCTCGGCCATCCACTGCTTCTTCATCACCTCCATACGCAGATAGTCGCGCTCGGTCTTCTCGGCCTGCTGCTTAAGGAACATACGGCGCCACAGGAAGATACCCAGGGCAACAATACCCAGGAAGATGACCATAATCCAACGGTTGCGAAGCAATGGCGGAGTGATGGTGATATTGAGCACTGCCTCATTCTTACCGATGGTTCCATCCTCATTGAGCATGCGGACATGGAGCACATAGCTGCCATGATGCAGCGACATATAGGTGATGTTAGGGTCGTTGGCCTCGGTGGTTATCCACTTATCGCTGAAACCCTCGAGCTGGTAGACAAAGCGTGATGTATTGTGCATCTCGCCCTTATCGGTGGCCAACTGGATGGTAAACTGACTCTCGTAGTATCGCAGCACCAGTTCGTGGCTGCTGTTGAGGTCTTCTTCGAGGATGACACGGCCATCATAGGTATCGCCAATGCCCATCTGCTGACCGAACAGCTTGAGTCCGCTGAAGAGCGGTGTCTCGTTGTTGTCAACACTGGTTACGAGTTTGGGGTTGATAATGTCCACGCCCCCTACTCCACCGACGAGTATCAGGCCATCGGGGGTAACGGATACAGAGCGCTGATTATATGGTCCCTGCTGCAGTCCGTCCTTGCTGCTGAAACTGCGAACGGTGAAGGTCCAGTTGCCTTGCTCGTCCTTCTTGGGCACAACGTTTGACACACCATGTTCGGTGATTACCCACATGTTGTGAAGTTTGTCTTCGGCCAAGCCAACCACACTGGAGCCCAACAGACCAGAGTTCATGTCGAGCATGGTCTGCTTGTTGGTCTTCCAATCGACTACACAGCAGCCTGCCGTAGAACCATGCCAGACCAGTCCGCGGCTATCCTCCATCACACAAGTGGTGCTGGCCATAGCGGCTGTCTGTCCCTCGACAACAGGTATCTTCATGTTGGCAATCTTGCCATTAACAGGATTGACAAGCGAGTAGAACTGCGAATGGCCAATCATCAGCCAGCCCTTCTTAGTCCAGCTGGCCTGGGTCATGAAGTCCTCGGGCAACGAGGAATTATGCGAATTGAATGACTGGAACTTGCCGTTCTGGGGGGTGAGCTTCTGGATACCATTACCCAGTGTACCAATCCAGATATTGCCCCATTTATCCTCGGTGACCGACCATACATTATTGTTAAGCAACTCGCCACCGGTATTGGCCATGGTGTAGTTCTTTACCTGTCCGTTGGCGATGTGAATAAGTCCGCCATTGTAGGTACCAAACCACACTGAGCCATCACGGGCGCCATAGCTGGCCACCATGATGTCGGACGCTATGCCATAGTGCTCCTGATTGATGAACGATGTCTCGCCAGTGGTGCGGTCATAACGGATGATACCACGGTTATCGGTACCGAACCAGTAATTGCCAGCGGCATCGACGGTAGTGGTGTTAACGTCGCCCAACTCAAGGGTATTGAATCCAAGGAGTTTCTCGATGTACTGGTTCAGACCGTTGCGGTAGCAGGCTATCCACATGTTACCGGTCTTGTCGAGCATCAGCTTCTTCTGAGTATTCTCGCTGATAGATGTAGCATCGAACTTATTGTTGACAAAGTTCTTGACCTCCTTATTCTTGGTATCGATAACGAAGATACCCTGGTGGTCGGTGGCAAGCCATATCCATCCGCGCTGGTCCATACATACGTCCCAAACCTGCATGCCATCGGGCAACGGGGCTATACCGAGACTGGCCAGATAGGAATTAAGGTTCTTGTACCATATCTTGTCTTTCTGGTCGAACACAAAGATATTGCCTGTGGTGAGCACCCAGTAGTTACTGTGCTTGTCGACATAGCAATAGTAGCCCTGATTGGCCTGTCCGCCATTGTTCTTCATGAAGTCGTCCTTCCACAGCACCTTACCGTTCTCGCCATCGATAGCCATCAGATCGCCATTACTGGAGGTAACGAGCAACTTGTCGTTCCACTCGGCAAAGTTGGAGAAGTAGTAATCCTTAGAAATCAGATTGTCTTCGTAGCCGTACTTAATCAGCTTGTATGTCTTCTTACGGGGATTGTAGCAGTAAAGGCCCTCATCGTAGGTCTTGACCCAGAATCGCTTATGAGAGTCGATATAGAAACGGTCGATACCACCCTTGATGCCCCACTTGGACAGAATGGTGGTGGGATTGCGGTTAACCTTCTCGGTGACGGGATCGAACACGCTGTAGTTCATACCCTGTTTGAGCCACAGCTTACCATCGCCATCCTCCCATATCTGGTCAACGTAATTATTACGCAGAGTAGTGGTGTCGCTGGGATTAGAGTAATAAGTGCGGAAGCGATAGCCATCGTAACGGTTGAGTCCATAGCTGGTGCCTATCCATATGAATCCACGCGAATCCTGGAACATATAGTTGATCTGCGAGTTGGACAGTCCATCGCGTGCGTCCAACCTGCGGAATTTCATATCGGGAATCACTGCTGTAGCTGCACTCGCTGTGAGGCAGACAAGACAGATGAAAGAGGTTAGCAGATGTTTTATATTCATATCTTATGGTCTTTATTTTTAGCAGAAGTCTCGCGTATAACGAGCTTCTGCGGCACTATCTTCTTGTAAATACTGTTATCGCCATTTATAGCCTTGAGCAACAGGCGGCATGCCTCCATACCCATCTCGTGACTCTGGTCGACAATGGCAGAGAGCTGCGGGGTTACATATTCGGCATGCGCATCATCGGTAAAGCCTATAAGCGCCACATCCTCAGGGATGCGCAGGCCTTCCTGCTTGATGGCTGTGAATGCGGCAAAGGTGATGATATCGTTGAACGCCAGGATGGCATCGGGCCGGTTCTCCATACGCAACAGACGGACAGTAGCCTCGAGCGCCCAGTCGTAATCGATCTTCTCGCATACCACCAGGTCGCGATCGATAGGTATGCGATTCTCGCGAAGCGCCTCAAGGTATCCGTGCTTGCGACGTATCACCATATCGAGGTGATTAGGACCGCCAATGAATGCTATCCTGCGGCTGCCCGTGTCAATAAGATGCTGGGTAGCCTCCTGGGCTGCCACATCGCCATTGGCTGTGACGCACGAGAACTTATCGGGCAGACAGGTGCGGCCAAAGAAAACCAACGGGATAGACATATCGGAGATCTCGATAAAATGGCTATAGTCGCGGGTGTTCTGAGACAGACAGGCTATGATACCCTCGACATGGAGCGAGATAAAGTTATCAATGGCCTTTACCTCGATTTCACTATCCTCGTGAGTGTTGGCACTGATGACAGAATAGCCTGCCTTGCGGGCCTCATCCTCAATGCCATCGAGCACTGCTGCATAGTAATGGGTAACAAGATTGGGCACCACCACACCGATAACCCTGGGGGCCTCCTTGCGGAGACTCTGCGCAAAGGGATTAGGTCGGTAGTTCATCTTTTTGGCCAGGGCCTTAACCTTCTCCTGCATCTCGCGACCTATCTCAGGAGAATTGCGCAAAGCTCTGCTCACAGTAGCTATGCTGACACCCAGTTCCAGGGCCAGATCTTTCAACGACGTGCGATGTTTATTTATACCCATAACGTAGTTTGCAAATTTGCGACGTTGCAAAGTTACATATTTTTTTGAAAATTGCAAACGTTTACGTGTATTTTTTCAATATAAAGTATTGATTTCGAGCATTTTTCTTCGTACCTTTGCACCAGAAAAATCAGAAACGAGTAATGAATAGTTGATAATAAGTTAGTTAAAGTTGTGAAGTAAGGCTGTCGTGATGACAGCCTTACTTTATTTTTTCTAGAATGTAGCACGAACCTTAAATCTGATGCCATCCTTATGTGCAGTAGGCAACTCGTTGTAGTTCAATCGACGCACATACTCTACGTGTACAATCTTGAAGATATTGTGTATTCCGATACTTAACTCCATATAAGGACGCTTAGGATCGAGCACATAACTGCCCTCAGGGAAATACATGAGCATAGGACTGCCTGCGTTCTTGTCGAGATACGGGTTGTTCTTATCAGACAACTCGCCCCACAGGATGCGGAAGCCTAACCACTCGCGCCACTTGAGTTTGCGGATAAGCGGTATGCGGTTGAGTATCTTGCCGTTCATATCCCAGTAGACCTGACCTGACACAAAGCGATCGGTGGGGAACTCCATATTGTTGATGGCCTCGAAAGTATAGTCCTGTACGATATACGAGAGGTTGGTCTCGGGCATGATGAGCAATGGGAAGGGGACCTTCTCCCACTCTATTCCACCCTTAACCTTGAAGTCCATCTTACCCCACGACTTGAGCCAGAAACGCTTGTAGAGAGAGGCCTCGGTATAGTTGTAGCTGTACTCTCCGCCAAGGACACCTCGGAGTCCAAGGGTATGACTGACAGTAAGCACCGGGGCATCGAGATTGATAGGCACTCGGCGCTGCTTGGTGTTGATAAAGGTCTCGCCCGGGGCAAAGCGCAACTCGGCACGAAGCTCTGTAGTACGGATCTTCTGACTGGGAATAGCATCCAAATAAGCACCACCAGCTGGCATAGGATTGCTATAATTGGTCCATCTGGTCTGGTCGCCACTCATCGACATAGGTATGAAATAGAGATTACCACAGGCCTCGTTCTCCTCGGTCTTCATCTGCAGAGTGGTGCGGAATCCCCAATCCTCCTCGCGCTCGAAGGTAAGTGTCTGACGGTTATAGAACATCATCTTATCGACCTTGCTCCACTTGAATGCGGTAAACACATTATCCTTATCGGTACGCATGAACTTATCGGATGGCGACATGACATCGTAGGTAGACGAGAAGGTAAGAGTGCGCTGAGGGAACTCGCGAGGCAGGTACTCCTTCTTGTTGAACGACCAGATGACATCGCCCTTGTAATACCATTTCTTAGAACCCCATCCACGGGCAACATAACCGCGCAGGAACAGGTTGGAATCGAGATTGGCTGTGGTCTGGGCAGAGATACGGGTACGGATACCATCGATGAAGTTCTTGGTGATCATAGTGTTGATAGGACCAATATCGACCTTGCTCGGGTGCTTCTTGGTGCCTGTCTCGACAAAGTTCTCGACCAGTGCCTTCAGTCCGAAGATGATATACTTGAAGCCCTTGATATTCTGCAGATTGCTTACAAAATCACCCATCGAGCTCTCGCTCTTGGTAAGTTCTACCTGACGGTACTGATTCCAGAACTCATCGCTACGCATCATCGCGTTAACATCCTTAACCTCCTTCTTAGAGCCTTTAAACAGCTGTCGGGGCAGTTCATCGAAGGCATAATCGTTGATACGCGTGTTACGTATCACAGCCAGTTTCTGCAGGAAGCTGGCCACCTTGATCTCGGTAAACATATCGTCGACACTGAGCACCCAACTGCCATCGGGCAACTGCGTAAACTCCTGCACTACCTGCATATTCTCTACCCAGTTTACATCGCTCTTCTTAGGAATGGTCATCTCGCAACGCTTAACCTGCCAACTGCTATCGGCAAGGATATAAAGGTCGCCACGGAAACCAAAGTCCTGCTGGTTATTGGGCAGGAAGTGAAGGTGATAGCACAGATCCTTGTCGACCATCAGGGTGTCCTCGATATAATAACGATAGAACCCTATGGCATCTTTGCCGATAGGCGATGTAAAGGGATGCTGTAGCATACGTATCTGATCATCGTAGATATTCACATCGGTAAACACATCTTTCATAACCGTATTAAGGATATCGCCCGTCTGGAACAGGTCGTTGATACCCTGGTTATTGATGCCCTTGATGATAGTCTTCTCATCGTGCGGCTTCTTGCGATATACCTTCTGCGATACAGTCTCGTCGACACTGATGGGCAGTATGAGTTTGTTGTTATACGGACAGGCCTCAATCTGGTCGATAAGCCACTGTTTCTTCTTATACTTAGGCGAATCGAGTATCTCGGGCTTAAAGTCATTAAGTGCCAGAGTGATCTTCTGGTACTTGTTGTACTGATAGAAGTCGCGATTATCCAGATCGGTCTGCTTCTTGGCAGCAATCACCTTCTTCATCATCTCGACCGCAGGATTGTTCTTGCGACTATATCGACCGCGCTTAGTCTTTACGGTCACTTCCTTAAGCATCTTAGTGTCGGTCTTCAGGGCAATCTTCATCGTGCTCTTGATACCCGAGTTGATCTGCACAGTGTGAGACACATAGCCTACCGAAGTAAAGGTAAGCGCCCAACCGTTATGGCGCGCAATGGTAAAGTTTCCATCGATATCTGATGCCACTCCCACTCCATGTCCCATATACTGGGCGCTGGCAAACGGGATCGGCTCACCGGTCTTGGCGTCAATGATCTGACCGGTAATCATATGCTGTGCCCATACGCTCAGGGTCAGCAGCATCATACTTAACAATAATGTTATCCTTCTGTTCATCCTTAAAATTTTAAGTCTATAATCTGATTGAGTGCGGTTATAACCTTATCGGCTGCACTCTCGTCTACAGGGTCGTTGGTCCAGCCCTCGCCCTTAAACCAAATGGTGTGGCAGCCTGCCTTACCTGCAGGAATAATATCCTTATCCATACTGTCGCCCACCACGATTACTTCGTCGGGGGTAAGACCAAGTGCCTCAACACCAAGCGTGAATATCCTGGGATCGGGCTTGCGAACGCCTACCACAGCACTCTCGATGATGGTATCGAAAATGCCATCAAGACTGAACTCGCCCAGCACAGTGGCGATGTTGCCATAAAAATTGCTTACCAGCACCATGGGGTAACGCTGCTTTAACTGCAGCAGGACCTCACGACTGCGGGCAGTCTCATCGCAGGTGATGGCATAGAGATCGTCAACCACAGCCTGCTGATACTCGGGCAGGCCCAGGAACTCAAGTTCGATACGTATCTTCTCCTCGAGCGTGCGCCTAAAGGTGAAGTCGGGCTTTATAATAGGATTCTTGCCCAGAGTACGCTCAGCATGCACATAGGCCTCGCGAAACTGCTCCTCGCTTACAGGCACCTGCTGGCGCTCGTAAGCATGCCATATCACCTTACCCCAGTGCTGTCCACCAGTGTCGAGTGTACCACCGTAGTCGAATATATATCCCTTAATCATAACTCAGCGCATAGTTTTTCGTGCTTACTGTGCATGTACATGTACATGGCCTGGAAAACAGTGATTTCAACCAGGGGGTAAACCCAAGGACAATCCAACAGGCAGGTGACATAGATGGTGATGGCACGGGTATTGAATGTGAGCAGGTTGGTGTACTTCATCAACGGGCGACTGCCAGCAAGCAGTCTCTCGCGTATATCCTCAGAAGGGTTCTGCTTCCATCGCTCAAAGAACTTCTGGAACTCAGGGGTGCGCTGTTCCTGACTCTTACAGTAGTTTGCGTAATTATAATAGAACACGCGCGCGAGCAGATCGCTCTTCGGAAGATTCTCGTAGGTAGCACGCTGCTGCTTGTAGTTATCGAGTTCGCTACCATCCTTACCAAGCAGGAAGAACAGGTGTATCTGACGATAATA
>Ga0310695_10004536_pt1 | contig 25420 bp, 18 predicted proteins | sample RumenRJG_04DNA_FD_203882 | JGI IMG/M metagenome (GOLD analysis project Ga0310695, IMG submission 203882) | Bovine rumen microbial communities from Lethbridge, Alberta, Canada - RJG_04 (v2) (version 2) | ecosystem: Host-associated > Mammals > Digestive system > Stomach > Rumen | place: Canada...
GTTTTCTTTTTCAAAAATAAAGAGATATCACCATCTTTGAATCGAATCTTTTTAGGATTTGCCTCTGGAGTCATGTTATCTGCTTCTTTCTTTTCTTTAATCAAACCTGCTTTAGAAACTAATGTTTCATATATGCCTAGTTGGTCAATAGTAGCAGTATCTATTGTTTTGGGTGGCGGTTTCTTATGGCTTATTGACAAATTGATACCTCATTTCCATGTGAATGAAAATAAAGAAGAAGGATTAAATGCAAGAAGATTATCTAAAACTAGTAAGATGTTTCTAGCTGTTACAATCCATAATATCCCTGAGGGGCTTTCTGTTGGCATTGCTTTTGGTGTAGCCTTAGCTAATCAAGGAAATCACGCTCTTCTTTTAGGTGCCTTGCTGCTTTCAATAGGAATAGGAATCCAAAATATACCTGAAGGAGCGGTTGTTGCTCTTCCAATTAAGGGAGAAACAGGTTCTTCTACCAAAGCATTTTTATTTGGTATGTTTTCAGGGGTAGTAGAACCTATCGCGGCAATTATTGGTTTGTTTCTTGCTATGCAGATTCAACCACTAATGCCATGGGCTTTAGCTTTTGCTGCAGGTTGCATGATTTATGTTGTTGGTGAAGAAATGATTCCAGAGATGAAAGGTGAGGAACATGATCATTTAGGGATATGGGCTTTTATCTTTGGATTTGTAGTAATGATGATTTTAGATTGTCTTAGTTTTTGAGATTATTAGAAAAAGGAAGATGATTTGAACCTTCGCATACTATATAATGGTGGGCAAAAAATAGAAAAGTTGTATTAACTATTGCGTTTTTTGCTAATGCAGATAACTTATTTCATAAATAATTTTTTGTGACATAGGTGTTCTACTTAATTCTCATCTTGGTGCTCAATAAACTGGGATAGTGGATATTGGAGAAGGCAAGGTTCTTTTAGTAAAAGAACTAATCGATAGCACACATTCAGAACTAATGATAACTTCTAAAGCTAGATTTATCTCTGAAATGTACGAAGGCAGAATTAAAACTATTTAAAGACTTGGGGATAAGATCAGAGATACATTTAAAGTTGGATTATCTCCTAACCCTAGAGCAATCGAACGTTTGGTTTATCTTCAAAACAAATGAGAAGACTTTGATAATAAATAGAAAATCATTTTCTTTTTATTACATACAAATTAAAATATTGACACTCAGGTATAGGAGAATAAGTATGAATAAATCAAAATTATTTTTATCTTCAATCGTTGTCATGTCTTTATTTTTGTCTTCATGTGGTGCAGATGGGGGAGGAGTTTCAGTAGAACCTGCTAGTAATACTCCCGCCAGTATACATACACATAGTGAAGAAGATCATTCAGGACATAGTCATAATGAAGGTAGTGAAGTATCCTCAGCTTCTAGCCATACCCATGATTATCAATTAGTAGAAACTGTTAATCCAACATATGAATCATATGGATATAAGAAATATCAATGTAAATGTGGTGAATCATATTTAGAATATATTGATCCATTAGAGCATCATTATCATAACTATTATTCACCTGTTGATGACTTTGATCATGCTTATTTCTGCTCCGATAGTGGTTATACCCATTTATACACTAACCCTGTTCCTCATTCATACTCTGAATGGCACGTTGAAGTGGAACCAACTGAATATGAAGAAGGTCTTAGATGGGCGTGCTGTGATGTATGTGGATATAGACATGAAGAATATATGCCTACAATAGATCATGTCCATGTAATGGGTGATGAAGGTTGGCATTATGATGAAGAAGCCCACTGGCATGAATGTAAAAACTGTTTTGAATCTTATGATATCGCTGAACATGATTTTGAATGGATAGTAGACCAAGAACCTCAAGAAGCACGTGAAGGTGTAGGTCATAATCACTGTAAGATATGTGGATATGACGCTGATAATGAAACAATTCCTGCTCTACCTCATAATGAACATACACCATGTGATTCATACGAATATGATGATACCCATCACTATTTATACTGTAAGTACTGCGGTGAATTACTTGAAAGTGAAGAACATACATTAGGTGAAGAAACATTAGTTAAAGCAGGTACATGTTCTTCTCCTAATATTGTTACTAAACGTCATTGTTCCGTATGTGATAATGATATCTATTATTATGGAACTCATGTATCTAATATTGGAGATAACTTTGAATTACATAATATTCAAGTCGATTATAATGATTCAGAACCATATTTCACTGCCACTTTGAAGGCTACATGTTTAGATTGTGGTGAAGTAATTGAAAGAACGATTAATTCAAATCAAACTAATATAATATCTAGTTACACCTCATATTTATCAACGGCAGATTTTGCTCATGCAGGTCAATATGACGCAATAATTTATGGTAGTGCGGTTGTAAGTGGTTCATACGATAATAACCCATCCATTTATAATATTAATTACACTGGTTATAACGTTAGAGATAACGATGAAGATACATTTAATGCAGGATTACAGCGTTTATTATATGATCAAGATAATTTCCCAGATAGATATAAGAATAGCGATGTTAAGGTAACTGCATATTACTATGAAGGCGTGTTACTCGGCTTTATCTTTGGATATCAAAAAGTCAATATGAGTACATATGAAGTACAAGCTGGCCAATTAGTGTTAAATAGATACGGCGAAATCTTGATGAGAATGTATATGTACGGTAATCAAAATCATGGTAGTACCACAATATACGCAGCAAGAATGTTTGACACAGTTGAAGAATATGACGCTCTTCTTGCTACTGATCCAGATATCAAAGTTACTATAGCCTCTCCAATCGAATTTGAAGATTATTATAGATATGATGAATTAACTCATTATCATCAATCTGTTGATTCATATGATTCTAGATATTTCCGTAAGGATGTTGGAGATCATGAATTTGTTGATAATATAATCGAACCAACATTTGAAAGTGGTGGATATACAAATCATAAATGTTCAGTATGTGGATATGAATATAACGATAGTTACACTGATAAATTAGAACATAGTTATGATGAGACTAAATGGCTAAGTGATGAAAATACTCACTGGCATGCATGTTTAGATGAAGGCTATGAAGATTTAAAAGGTCATGAAACTAGTCATACATTTATTGATAAAGAATATGTTGCTGCTACATTTGAAGCAGATGGATATCATGAGCAATTCTGTGATGTGTGTGGACATATTAAACACGAAGTATTACCTCAAATCCCTCATACATATGATTTAGATAATTGGAGTTATGACAATACTCAACATTATCATGCATGTTTAGATGAAGGATATTTAGATACATATATTGATGAAGCTCATCATAGTTTCGTTGAAACAGTAGTAGCGCCTACTATTAAAGAAGATGGATACACTTTACATAAATGTTCAGTGTGTGGATATGAATATAGAGACACTCAAACATTATCTAAATATCATGAATCCTTACCTTATTTATCATTTACCCTTTCTCGTTCTGGCGATAAATATGAAGTTAGCGAAATTAGAAATGGTAAGAAAGATATTTATATTCCTGATACATATGAAGGATTACCTGTAACTTCTATTGGCTATTCCGCAGCTAAAAATAATAACACCATGATGTATTTATATTTAGGTGATAATATCACCGCTATTTCTGGTGATACATTTAGCGGCAACACGTCATTAGTTCAAGTTAGATTAGGCAAAGCCTTTAATTCTAATAGCGCTAGCATGTTTTCTGGTGCATATAGATTAGTCGAATTCATTAATGAATCAGAATCAACGCTAAACTTCTCTAGTTTATCTAGGTATATATTAGGCATTGTTAATAGTGCGGCAGAAAGTAAATTATATGAAGATGAAAATGGTATGGTTTTGTATAAAAAGGATAGCGATACATACTTCATCTATGATCCAAATCATTCTCCAATGCTTGTAGTACCAGAAGGAGTTACAAAACTTGGTCCACGTGTATTCTATAATGATAAGGTTGTATATCAACTAACCTTACCTTCAACATATAAAACATCTCTATCTTCTGATTGCTTCTTCAATTCAGTGTTAGTAGAAATAATTTCTCCAAATAATTTTTATAACCCAATGAGTGGTAGAGTGGAGGTTATTAAACCTGACGCTACTCCAAGTGTGAGTATGAGTGAAGATAGTATTATTCAAACCACTGCTAGTGGTATCAACTTATTAAAATATAACGGAGGTGCCACTACATATGTAATTCCAGATAATACTTATAAAATATCTGCGTATGCATTTGATGGTAATGAAACAATTACAACGTTAACCATTGGTGAAGATGTTACTAATATTGATTCTATGTCATTTAGCAATATGAAAGAGTTAACTGCTGTTAACTACCTTGCTATAAATGCTATTTTAAATGGATCTCCATTCACTAATGACACTAATTTAACTACATTTAATCTTGGTGATAAGGTAACTAATATTCCTTCTAATTTATGTGCTTCTTTACCGATTAGCACTATATCAATTCCTGATACAGTTACTTCTATTGGTTATGCAGCATTTGATAGCTGTAAGAACTTAACAAGTGTTGTTATTCCTGAAAGTGTAACTAATATTGAACAAAAAGCATTCAATGGTTGTTCAAGTTTAACTTCTGTTAATATCCCTAGCGGAGTTACTTATATTCCTGATTATATGCTTTATGGTACAAGTAAATTAGAAACCTTAACTTTACATGATGGCATTACTGGTTTTGGTAATTATTCATTATGTAGATCAGGATTAACTACCATTACTTTGCCAGCCTCTTTAGTTAATATTGCTACAAGCGCATTTAGTTATAGCAGCATAACTACTGTTAACTTCCCAGCTGGAGTCAAGAGCATTGGTGCTTCTGCCTTTGATAACTGCCAAAACTTAACTAGTGTTACTTTACCTGATAACATTGAAACTATTGGTTCAAATGCCTTTAGATACACTAATATCAATTACACTGAATATGAAGGTGGTAAATATATTCCAAGTGCAACTAATCCATACATGTATTTAGGAGAAGTTAAAGCAGTAGATGGTAATATTACATTTGCACCTGGCGTTAGATTTATTGGTGGTAGTGGTATTTCATCAATTAAATTAGAAATAGAATTAGTAGTTCCAGAAGGTGTTACCACTATGGCAAGTAACGCTATTGAATACTGTAATTTCACATCTATCACTCTTCCAAAATCATTAAAATACATTAGTAGTGGATTTATAAATAGTTGTAGTAAATTAACCACTGTTACATTTAATTCAGAAGAATTAGTATTCTCTACTTCTTATAATGGTCCTATTACTAACGCTAATAATTTAACCACTATTATATTTGGTGATGATGCTACTATTGTACCTAGCTATTTAACCAAAGGATTAAAAGGATTTACCACAGTTGTTCTTGGTAATAACATCAAAACTATTGGAGGACACGCATTTGAAAATGTCACCGCTATTACATCTATCACCTTACCTTCCTCTTTAGAAGTTATTGAAGAAAATGCATTTGCAGGTACTGGATTAACTTCTATTACATTAAATGAAGGACTTAAGATAATTAAATATCGTAGCTTCTATAACACTCCTATTGCTGGTAGTGTTACTCTTCCAAAATCTTTAGAGATTATTTATAGTGATGCATTTGCAGCTTGTAGAGGTATTACTGAAGTTACAGTTAATTCTGAACACTTAACCGCTAACACATATAACGGGGCTAATAATTCTCCATTTAATGGCTGTCAAATTGCAAGTATTCATCTTGGTAAAGATGTTAAGGTTATTTCAGATAATTTTGCTAAAAAACTTACTACATTAATAATTGTTGATGCTGACCCAGAATGTGCATTAGAGGTCGTAGGTGTGTCTAGCTTTGATAGTTGTACTAATTTAACAACTTTCCCATTCTTAGATTCTATTACTACTATTAAAGATTATGCATTCATCAAATGTTCATCATTAAGCATTGTATCTTTATCTAAAAACCTCACTACAATTGGTAGTAGAGTATTTGAAAATTGTAGTGGTATTAAATCATTAAGTTATGATGTTGCTATAGAAGTAGCAGTTAGTTTCTCTAACTCAAGCATCACATCATTAACAATTGGTGAACATGTTACCGTTATTCCTAGTTCATTTGTATACGGCAACCCAATCTCTTCTAGTATTGTTTTAAACGAAGGAATTACTAAGATTGGATCTGGGGCATTTGGTAATACAGGTATTACTTCAGTCACAATTCCTAGTACAGTTACCTCTTTAGGATATAATGCATTCGCGTCATGTAGTTCGTTAGAAAACATCTATTTCAACGCTAAACACGCTGAATCTACTAGAGAAATTAGCAGTGGCCCATTCTATGGAGTAAGTGGTGTATCTAACTTGATATTAGGTGATACTGTTGAATATGTAGAAATGTATTTATTTAATAACATGGGCACTATCAATTATATTGAAATTGGTAAAGGTATCACTTACATTAGTGAAGCGGCATTCAATAAAGTAACCGCTAATAAAGTAGTAGTGAAATCTAACCTTAATAATGAACATTATTTCCAATCATTCACAGCTTATGAGGTCATTTATAGTGATGATGTAACTGCAATTACTAATAAAATGTCTAACGCTATGACTAGTGTTACCATTGGTAAGAATGTTGCTAGTATTGGTAATAACGCATTCACAAATACTAAATTACAAGTAGTGAATTATAATGCGATTGATTGTGCGGTTACTGCTGATATATTAAGAGCACCATTCCAGGAAATTACCACGATTAGAGAGATTAATATTGGTAAAGATGTTGCTAAACTATATTCCTATATCTTTGCTTGTGATAGCGAATCAACATTATCTTCTTATGATTACGATGGCGATAGTGCTGATTGGGCTAATATTGAATTACAAGACAACTGGAATATCATTGGTAGATTTGGACATGGTATCAAGACTATCAACGCTACAGATGGTGTGATCAATCTTTAATTAATATAATTCTTAAAAAGTTTAAGAAAGGGGTGTCCTTTCACTCATTTTTCATTCATGAGTTTTCGAACATCCCCTAAATCGTTGTTCTGTCTCTAATTGTCGATATACATACAGGTGCTTAAGTCCAATTGTTGATACATATACTTCTTCGACTGAAATCGCATTGCACTGTTATTTTTGTTGATTTTTATAAACCTATTTTTGTTTAAGAGAAATAACATGTTTAATTGTAAAAGAAAGTTTGGGAAAACATTTAAAAGAAAACCTGGGGATAATTGCACACTAATATCTTTTATTGATGGATTCTTTTAGTTTTATTTTGATTATTTAGTCCGTAATCTTTCGGTTATTTAATCCGTAATCTTTCGGTTTTTATATTGAAAACATTAAAACAAGAAAAAACACGTATTTTTACGTACGTGTCTCGACAATCAATCGTGTCTCCAATTGTCGGCACCCTAATATGTTTTAAGGTCCAATTGTCCGTACACGAATTTTGACTATTGAAGGAAAAATTAGAATTAACTATAGTAAAGAAGAAGAACATTATTTTTAATAAAATTAATAGATGAGTGAAAGACAATTTTGTTAGGAGAAAAAAAGTATGAATCCTCTTAGAAAAATTTCCATATTATTAACTTTATTTGCTTTTTCTATTACAGGATGTAAAGATTCGCAAAATGGTGATGGACACAAGGAAAATGCTGATCCTAATCCAATTCATTTCGTATATAAAGATGATCAGGGTGCGAATGATGATGATTATCTATATTATCTTGATGATTATTTTAGAAACCCATCGACCACATATAATCCTCATTTAGCCACTCTTTCTATTTACATGTCTAAATATTCTCAAAATCCAGGAGGACCAGATAGCGTTGATGATTATGATTGGTTTACTAACCAACCAAATAGAGTAAAGAGCTTTCTTGATGCGATAGGATTTGCTAAAAGCACGTTTGTTGCTAATGACGATTACACATCACGAACAGATTTTGACACGATCGGAATTGCTGCAGCGTCCAAGAAAGTAGATGACTTTACAGTAATTGCCTCGACCGTTCGTTCAGGTGGATATTTTAACGAATGGGAAAATAATGTTTTCTTAGGCGATGGCACTGCGTCTGATTATATGCATGAAGGCTGGTATAACGCTGCAAATAAAGTAATTAAATTTATAGGCAATTATATTAGCGGACATAACATTACCGGTAAAATCAAACTATGGGTTAGTGGATTTAGCCGTGGTGGTGCAACGATGAATTTAACCGCAGGATTACTTGATAACAAAATTAATAGTCTTGGTAGCGATAAAGTTTTTAATGGTGTTACTTTAGAACTTAAAGATCTTTATGCTTATACGTTTGAAGCTCCTCAAGGTGCAAATGTCTATTCGACAACTGTTGAATTTCCAAATTCTAGCATCTATAACAATATTTTCAATGTCGTAAATCAAAATGATTTAGTTACTAAAGTTGCAATGGGAGGAATGGGATTTACCCGTTTTGGAGTTGATAAGTTTATTACAACCAAGTTCTTTGACCCCGCTAACTTTAGTAATAATCGTTATGTTGTAAAGCATCTTTATGGTACTGATAACGATTGGTATTGTGATGATCTTCAAATGTTCACTATTCCTGGTGGACTCGCATCTTTAATTACTGATGTTTATGATCTTCCAGGTTTAGTTGTTGATGTTTTAGACGCTGTCATTGAGATTGAAGGGTTTGATAATCTTCCTGATTGGATTGCAAAAGATGAAAATAAAGAAACATATGACCCAAATATTTTAAATACTTTGGTTTTAGATGAAGTGGTTGCTCAAATGGATAATGGAGATCGTCAATATTACGTTGCCTATGTACAACAAATTGCCCGTGACTTGATGAAAATTTCGATGGCCGATATTAAAGAACCTGACGCACCATCTATTCAAGAATTTGTTATTAGACTATTATTCCAAGCTTTTGCTTTTTATGTACTTGGAAATACTAGTGCCTTATATGGCTGGTCAGACTTACCAGGTGTTACAGCTACTATGATTGAAAAGGTTCTTAGCCTTATTATTTCTATGTATAACGAAATTCCTAACGAAGTCCTTTCTTTAGCGCTTAATATGGATAATATCTTCACTAACCACAGTACAGCGATTAATGTTTGCCATTTAGAAGCTCAAGACAGTTATTACATCGATAAATATAACAATGATCATCCTGATCTTGATACACCTTTAGTAGAAGTACCATTAATGAAAAACGCTAGTATGTGTCGTATTAAATTAGATAATTTCAATGAATCTTACTTGAAGGATTTGAGAATTCCAGATACCTATTCGGTTGAAATTAAAGGATATGATGTCGGAACAAGTGATGTCGTTAAAGTTGACGATGGATATGCTGCCGGGTATTATCATTTTTCTGCTACTACGGAAAGAATTGAGCTCTTCTTCTCAAGCTATAATAATTATGAATTAGAATATACTTCACACGCCCTTGATGCTGTGACTCATAATACTGTAGCTACATATTATTTCTATCCAACTAATAGCACTTTTACAGATGCGAGTAATTATTATCGCTATAGTAATGAATGGTATCGCAGCGACCATCATTCTGGAGACGATGGTCCATATACTCACGATTTTGTAAGAGGAGATTCACTTTTACCTCCTCCAGATGATTTAAGTGGCACTACTTGGTGGATTTATAGACTCGTTAGTGAAAGTGATACTAAACATATTAATTTCACCTCAAACGGAAGAGATTACACATCATTCACAGTTGATACTACCGAAGCTTATGGTGAAGAGATCTGGTGCATTTATTATGATGATGTTCCTATCGCAACAATGGAATTAGATGGAAGCAATTTCTTCTTCTTTGATGATAATGAAAGATTTGTGACAATCACCGGTGGCGATGACGCTCGAGGCGCAAAACTCATTGATTGGTTCTACGAAGATGCTTACATCATTAGATAAATAAAACCTATTAAATTAAAAATCCCCTTGGACTAATTCCTTGGGGATATTTCATATAATTGTGGCGGAGGAAGAGGGATTTGAACCCTCGCACACTGTTACATGTCTATGAGCTTTCCAAGCCCACCCCTTCAGCCTCTTGGGTATTCCTCCATGTATTTAGTTTGTAGTGCGGATTATATTATATCAAAATAAATTTCCTTTGCACTCTTTTTTAAAAGAGGATTAATATTAGTGCGTATGCAAGAATACATAGTTTTGAAGGAAGAAGAAGGCCAAACGCTTGAAAAGTATATAAAAAAGAAACTTAAAAGTGTTCCTTTATCATACATATATAAACTATTTAGGAAAAAAGACATTAAGGTCAATGGCATTAGAAAAGATATGAAAAGCATTGTGCATGAGAATGATCAAATTTTAGTCTATATTCCTGATAATAAATTAGATAGTTTTGTCAATGAAGAAAAAGATATATTTCCATCTATAGAAATTGAACCTTATATAATTTATGAAGATGAGAATATTCTTTTAGTAAATAAACCTCGTGGGATGCTTGTGCAGAAGAATGAGAAAAATGTTAAATCTCTTGATGATTTAGTTCTTTCTTATTTATTAGCCAAGGGCGAGTACGATCCATCAAATAGAGCGTTCACTCCTGGACCCTCTCATAGGCTTGATAGGAATACTGCAGGAATAGTTATATTTGGGAAAAATACCTTATCTTTGCATTGTTTAATGAAGAATATGCAGGATAAATCAAAAATCCAGAAGAAATATTTAGCTCTCGTAAAAGGCGTTATTAAAAGGCCTGGAGAAATTAATGCATCTCTTAAAAAAGATAGCATAAATTCTCTTGTAAAAGTAACTCCTGTTGAAGCTGGAGGGAAAGAAGCTATAACATTATATAAACCTATAAAAGTATATGGTGATTTTACATTACTTGATGTCACTTTATTAACCGGTAGAACCCATCAAATTAGAGTACATATGTCATATATTAATCATCCTATAGTTGGAGATAATAAATATGGGGATTTTGTCTTAAATAAAGAAATGGAAAGTAAATACCATTTTACTAATCAATTTTTGGTTGCCTATCATTTAAAATTTGGAGAACTCGATTTTCCTCTTTCTTACTTAAAAGGAAAAGAGTTTGAAATAAAAATACCAAATGATATGTTTCAAATATTAAATAATATTTGCTAAAATGTAGTGCGGGAGAAATATATATATGAATACATTAGATAACTACAACAGATGGCTGAATTCACCATTAGTAAGCGCTAAAGACAAAGAAATTTTAAAATCAATGACTCAAGAACAAATTGATGATGCTTTCTTCAAGAATGTTGAATTTGGTACCGCAGGTATGAGAGGAGTTCTTGGACCTGGTACAAATAGATTAAATGATTTCACTGTTAAGAAGGCTACAGTTGGTTTTGCTATTTATTTATTAGAAAAATATAGTGACGCTAGTGAAAAAGGTGTAGTTATTAGTCATGATAATAGACACTGTTCTAGAAGTTTTACTCTTCTTTGTGCTAAAACATTAACTGAATTTGGTATCAAAACATATATATTTGATTCTTTAAGGCCAACTCCTGAATTATCATTTGCAGTACGTTACCTCCATTGTGTTGGTGGTATTATGATCACTGCTTCTCATAACCCTAAAGAATATAACGGTTATAAAGTATATGATGAAACTGGATGCCAATTAGTTCCTGACAAGATTAAACGTTTAGTTGAGGTTATTGGTGAACTTCCAAATGAACTCGATGTTACTTATGAACCAGTAAAGGTTCCTGCTCAAGTTATTGTTATTGATTCTAAGCTTGATGATGAATATGTACGTTTATGTGAATCAATTCAGATTAATCCTGATTTAGATAAATCTAAATTCAAGATAGTATTTACCCCAAATCATGGTACAAGTTATGTTAACGCTATGCGTATCTTTAATGATTTAGGTTACAACATTATTCCTGTTAGATCACAATGTGATCCAGATCCAGATTTCTCCGGAACATTATCTCCTAACCCAGAAGACCCAAGAAGTTTTATTGAACCAATTAAATTAGCAAAAGAAGTAAATGCTGATTTAATTGTTATGACTGACCCAGATGGAGATAGAGTTGGATTAGGATATAAAGATAAAGATGGTGAATATCAAACATTAACTGGTAATCAATCCGCTCCTATGTTGATGGATTATATCTTTTCTATGAAAAAGGCTAGAAATGAATTGCCAGCAGATGGAGTCATGTATAACACAATTGTTACTAGTAGCTTAGGTGCTCAAGTAGCAAAAGCTTATGGTGTTAAAAACGAAGCATTCTTAACTGGATTTAAATTTATTGGTAATCGTATCGATTATTATGAAAAACATGGTGGACCTACATTTGTATTCGGATATGAAGAAAGCTATGGTTGTTTAGTAGCGCCATTTGCTAGAGATAAAGATGGATGCCAAGCAATTCTTCTTTATGCAGAAATGGCTTTATACCATTACTTACATGGGAAAACTTTAGATGTGGTATGGGATGAATTAGGTAAAAGATTTGGCTATCATGAAGATGTTGTTTATTCGATGAACTTTGAAGGAAGCACAGGTTTCAAGCGAATGAATGATTTAATGAATCAGCTTCATAATAACCCATTTAAAGAATTTGCTGGTTTAAAGGTCAAAACAGTTGAAGACTATTTGAAACAAACATCTACAACTGGTGACAAAGTTAAGAAAATTACTTTGCCTAAATCAGATGTTGTTAAGTTTATTTTCAAGAATGGAACTACTATCGCGGTTAGACCTAGTGGGACTGAACCTAAAGTTAAGTTCTATATTGGTGTAATTGGTACTGATCCAGAGAAAGCAAAAGCTAAACCTGCTAAATTATACACCAAGTTAAAAGAATTCCTTGGCATATAAAAAAACATTTAATTTGCAACAAAAAAGTCTCAAATTCGAGACTTTTTTAATTTAATCGATTGATAATAATCCAACTGCTTCTTTTACTCTTTTGAGTGTTTGATTGGCTACTTTATTCGCTTTAACAGCTCCTTCTTTGAGGACTTTTTCATATTCTTTAGATTCGATAATTTGTTTATATCTTTCTTGGAATTGTCCTAAATCTTCGCATACTGCATCAGCTACTTCTCGTTTGAAATCACCGTATCTATATCCGACAAATTTTGCTTCGGCTTCTTCAATGCTTATTCCTTTAGTTACTGCATATATTGTTAATAAGTTAGATATGCCTGGCTTATTTTCTTTATCATATTTAACTTCACTACCTGTATCTGTTACTGCAGACATGATTTTCTTTCTTACGACTGCTAAATCATCTTTTAAGAAGATATCTCCTTTTGGATCACTCTTGCTCATCTTTTTACTTGGATCACTTAAAGACATGATTCTAGCGCCTACTTTACGGATTTCAGGGTGAGGAAGCTTTAATATATCTCCATACTTATGATTGAATCTAACAACCAAATCTCTAGCTAATTCAACGTGTTGTTTTTGATCTTCTCCAACAGGTACTACATCAGCATCATAAAGTAAAATATCACATGCCATTAATACAGGGTATGTGAATATACCTAAACCGATGTGAGAGTCTTTTGCATCACTTTTGGCTGCGATTTTAGCACTTATATCTTTGAATTGAGTCATACGAGATAATTCACCCATGTACATATAATTCTGCATAATTGCATTTAATTCAGCATGTGCAGGAACACTACTTTGGAGGAATAATGTAACTCTATTAGGATCTAAGCCTGCGGCTAAATAAAAAGCTGCAATATCCTTTGAATTTTCTCTTAAATCGTTTGGATCAATAGGGAGAGTCAATGCATGTAAATCTGCAATAAAAATAAAACAGTTACCCCTATTCATCATTTCATGAAGATTTTTTAAAACCCCTAGGTAATTACCTAGAGTAAGTTTTCCAGTTGGTTTGATACCTGTAAGAATGTTTTCTGCCATAGTTGTTTCCTCATAATTATGATAGAGAGTAAAAATCATATTTTCAACTTTTGTTGAATGATAAAGTCTTTTGCCTATATACTAAAAGCATGATTAAAGTGTATACATCTCCTAGTTGCTCCAGTTGTAGGAAAGTTAAAAAATGGTTTATGGATAACGATATTCCTTTTATTGAAAAGAATATTTTTGGACCTACTTTTACTGATAAAGACCTATATGACATATTATCTAAAACTGATAATGGCACAGATGATGTAATATCTAAAAGAAGTAAAGTGATTCTTGAAAGTGGAGTAGATATTGATAAATTTACTCTAAAGCAATTAGTTAATTTTGTTATGGAGAATCCGTCAGTTATGAAAAGACCAATTATTGTTGATGATCATAGATTGGTTGTTGGTTTTAACCCAGATGATATAGCTTCATTTATTCCTCGCGCTAAAAGGATTGCTGATTACGCATGTACTTTAGCGGCTTGTCCTTTATATATAGATTGTGAGCATAAAAGAGAAGATTAATCTTTTAGCGCTTTATTAATAGCTCTTCTGCTTTTGCTTTCATAATTCGGAGAGTAATTGAGATTATATTTATTACAATAAGCGAGCATTAATTCCCTCGCTTTTTTAATATTTTTTGCTTCTATTTCAATATTATAGTCGATAACATCGCCATATTTGTTCTTATCAATGACTAAAAGATAGTCTTCAATAGGGATTTCTAACCTTTCAGTAACTAGCGATGTAATAAACCTAATATTGGTAAACTCCCTTAAATGAGAAGATATTTCACCTTCTGGAAATATCAAAGTTTTTAGAACTTTATCGACTTGATTTTTGGATAAAGGTTCGTTTATTTCTAAATCGCCATTCTCACCTTTTATCTTTAATGTTAATTCAAAGTTATCATTGTCAGTGGATCTAATTCTTAGCATTTTATGACTATTCCTAATCGAGAGATTATCGTCATCAAAATAATAGTTTGTTAAGACTAAAAATTTAGCATTTGAATAATCTTTGTAATCGTTAAAAATCCGAACATAATCAGATTCACTTATCATGCATCTATCTTCTGCTTCGATATTTTGACTCATATAATGTATTTTATGCTAAAATAAATCGGAAGGTAAACAGTATGGATTTCTTTTTAAGATATTTGTGGTTATTCATTATATTAGCAGTAATAGTGGTTTTGATTCTTACATTTACTATTGTTATGTTGATAAGAAACAAAAAGAAAGTTGCAACAGAACCTAAGAAAAAGGTTGTTGTTCAGGATGCTAATGAATGGGTAGATGCTTTTGGCGGAAAAGATAATATTAAAGGTGTTGAAGCTAAAGGAAGTAGGCTTGTTGTAAATGTTACCTACAAGACTTTAGTTAAAAAAGATGCCCTACATAATATAGGAGCAAAAAGCATAATAGTTGGCGAAAATAAAGTTACTGTAGTTTTAGATATAGAAGCTGAAAAAGTCGCTAAATTACTTAAATAAACCTGCAAAAATCTAATATTTTAGACCTTCAAGGTCTTTTTTTATTTCTTCGATAGGCATACCAATGATATTGCTTAAAGAACCTTCATATTCTTTAACAAGTAGTTTTCCTGAAGGGTCTTGTATACCATATCCGCCTGCTTTATCAAATGGTGAACCGGTAGCAATGTAGGAAGTAATTAACTCGTCTGAAAGGCAGTTAAAAGTAACTTTTGAAATTACATGATTGTTTATAACGTTGCCTTTATAAAATATTGAATAAGCAGTTATTACTTCATGGGTTTTATTACTAAGTTCTTTTAAGAAAACATAAGCTTCTTTTTTATCTTTTGGTTTTCCATATATTTTATTATTTAAAGTAACGATGGTGTCGCAACTTAAAACGATATCATTAGGATGTTCAGTAAATACAGTTTCTCCCTTTTTATAAGCTAGTCTACATACGTTATCTAAAGGGGTTTTATTTATATCCAATTCTTCTTTGTAAGAAGAAGAGATTATCAAAAAAGAAGAGTTTATGTTCTCTTCTAATAATTGTTTTCTTCTTGGTGATTTCGATGCTAATATCAACATATTAGTTTTTAGTTAGAACTACAGGAATTATCATTGGGCGTCTATTTGTTTTAGAGAATAAATAGTCACTAGCTATAGTTTTTACTAATGTCTTAAGGTCTGCAAAATTAGTTTTCGTTTCTAATTTTAAAGCTACAGCCTTACTTATAAGGTCTTTACATTCTTTAGCAATTGTTTGAGAACCTTGAGAAATTGTTCCTTTGTTATAGAAGATAGGTTCACTTAACATTTTGTTAGTTTGACTATCAATTGTTAAAACAATTGTCATCATACCATCTTCTGTTAAGATTTTACGATCTTCTAAAACGCTAGTTGAAAGACCATTTATATCTTTGCCATCAATGTAGATGGCGCCGCTTTCAACATGGTATTCTCTAGTAACTTTATGCTTGAATAATGAAAGCACGTCCCCATTATTTAATACAAAACAGTTTTCTTTATTAATACCTACTTCTTGAGCTATTTCAGAATGGATTCTAAGCATTCTATATTCACCATGCATTGGCATAAAGTATCTTGGTTTTGTTAATTTTAAAACTAATCTGAGTTCTTGCTTGGATGGGTGACCAGATGAGTGGATATCACTTAAAATCGAGTTGGTTACAACATCAGCGCCGCTACGTGTTAATAGGTTTACAACGTGGTCAATTAAGATACCATTTCCAGGAATTGCGCTACTTGAAAAGACAACAGTGTCTCCAGGAATAATATGAACGTCTTTGTGTTCGCCATTAGCAATTCTAGCAAGCTGAGCCATAGGTTCACCTTGAGAACCTGTGCACAAAATTAATAGTTCATTATTCTTATATTGTTTGATATCTTGAGACTCAATAATTTCACTATCAGGAACCTTGATATATCCAAAAGCGCGGGAGATTTGCACGGCATTTTCCATACTTCGACCGATAATTACAATTTTCCTTTTGAATTTTAAAGCCACTTCACATATTTGTTGGATACGTGAAATATTACTAGAGAAAGTAGACACAATTAATCTACCTTCAGCGTTTTCAAAAGTAGAAGTGATTGAATCATAAACGTTCTTTTCGCTAGGTGTAAATCCTTCGTTTTCTGCGTTAGTGGAGTCACTTAAAAGTAAGTCTATTCCTTCTCTTCCTAATTCAGCCATTTTGACAAGTTCAATATCTGGTCCAACTGGAGTAAGGTCAACCTTAAAGTCACCAGTAGAAACAATTCTTCCTTGAGTGGTATCAACAACTACGCCGAAAGAATCTGGTATAGAGTGAGTAACCCTAAAGAAAGAAATCTTGAAGTCCATAATGTCGATTAATGAATTTCCAGTATATTCAACAATATTAAGTTCTTCTTTAATACGATTGTCTTCTAATTTTCTTTTAATTAAAGCCGCTGCTAATCTAGGAGCGTACACTACAGGAAGGTTGATTGCTTGCATTAAGAAAGGAATACCGCCGATATGGTCTTCATGGCCATGGGTTATAATTAAAGCTCTGACTTTGTTACGATTATTCTTTAAATGAGTAAAATCAGGAATGATATAGTCAATTCCTGGGAGGTCCATTGAAGGGAATCTAACACCACAGTCGATGATGATAATAGACTTATCATCTTCGATGCAGTACATGTTTTTTCCGACTTCGCCTAAACCGCCTAATGCATAAATAGAAATAGGATTATTTAATTTTTCCATAATTCTTCCTTTGGTATACTTATGTAAGTTTTGATACCTTATTATAATACATATGTATATAAATACAATGTAATGATTAGATTAATTCTTCGTTTGGTAACTGTTGTTGGGGTTTTGTTTTATCGATATGATCGTAGAAAAGGATACCATTGAGGTGATCATATTCGTGTTGTAGCACAATTGCGTCATATCCAGTTGCGGTTATTACAATGTCTTTATCTTGTAGTGCATCATATGCTTTCATTACGATTTTGTAATATCTATGAACAAGACCTTCGTGTTCATTATCAACAGATAAACAACCTTCTCCGTTACTTAAAGCAGCTTTTCTAATACTAGTCTCAATTATTTTAGGGTTAACTAATTTATATTGAACAGTGCTATTTTCTTTTTGGTAATAGATTACAAACATTCTTTTTAAGAATCCTGCTTGAATTGCGGCCATTCCTACCCCTGGTCTAATATTATGTTTTGAAGCATATTCATCATCTTGGCTTTTAACAAGATAATCGAACATACTATCTAGAATTTCCCTATCTTCTTTTAATAAAGGTAAAGGAACTTCTTCACTCTTTTTCCTAATTTTAGGATTATTATCTTTCACTATCTTTAACTTCATGATTTTACTATAGCATTAAGATTTTAAATTTTCAATTTACTGATATAATTAATGCATGTGTTCTTATATTTATAAAGCATATGAATTAAAAACTTGTTTAGAGAATGATTCTCGTGTCAAAAGGCTAAATGAAATTGAATCAAAAATGTCTAATGATGAAGAGGTCATAAAACTTGCATATTTTAAAGATTTAAAAGAAACTGAATTGAGTGATATTTTAAAATACTTTTCCAAAGATTCTCCTGAAGTTAAAAAAGCTCAAGTTGAATTATTTAAAGCTAGTAGTGAATTGGATGGTCATCCTTTAGTTCAAGAATACGAGAAATTATATAAAGAAGTAGAAGACATTTATAAAAGCATAAATAAGATACTTTTTAGTGAAATTATGGGGGACGTGTATGCGAATTGTCTCAGGTAAGTACCGTCATAGACTAATAGAATATCCTGAAGATTCTCTTCATATTAGACCTACAAAAGATAGAATAAGAGAAGCCTTATTTTCTGCTTTAGGTAATTTAAATGGGCTTAATGTTTTAGATTTATATGCTGGTAGTGGAGCAATGGGAATAGAGGCTCTTTCTCGAGATGCTTTACATTGTTCTTTTGTGGATAATAATCCAATTGCAATAAAAACAATTAAAAACAATATTAACAATCTTAAAATAGATAACGCTGAAATCTTGTTTTTAAATGCCCAAGAAGCTTTGGATAAATTTAAAAAAGAAAATAGAATATTTGATTTAATAATTTTAGATCCACCTTATGCTTTAGGAGATTATGAAGGAAATATCTTTTATATCCTTGATAATAATTTAATAAATAAAGGATCTAGAATTGTTACAGAATGTAATAGAGAATTAGATTTCTCTAAATTTAAATACGAAAAGATTAAGTCATATCGTTATGGCGAAATTTTTGTTAATGTCTTATACTTTTGATATGAAAATTGCAGTATACCCAGGAAGCTTTGATCCAATTACAAATGGACACATGGATGTCTTAAAAAGAGCTTTATCTGTTTACGATAAAGTAATTGTTTTAGTTGCTATTAACCCTAATAAGAAAGGTAGATTTACTATCGAAGAAAGGGTTGAGATGATTAAGGAAGCAGTTAAAGATATTCCCAATGTAGAAGTAGATAGTTATAAAGGATTAACTGTTAACTATGCGAAAAGAGTTGGCGCTAAAAGCTTGATTAGAGGCTTAAGAGCAGTTACTGACTTTGAATACGAATATCAATTAGCTAGTGCAAATAATATTGCAGATCCTAATGTAGACATGGTTTTCTTTATGTCTAGAGGAGAAACAAGTAGCTTAACTAGTAGCGCTATTATGGAACTTTATTATAATGGTGTTGATATTTCGCAGTTAGTTCCTGAATCCGTTTATAAAAGATTGAAAAAATAAAAAAAGGGAAAGAAAAAAGCCCTAGCGGGCTTTTTTAATTTACTAAGTAAATTATTTATTTGGTTGGTAGTTAGGACCGAAGCAGTCTTGATGATACCAACAATCGTATAAAGTACGAGCGACTGGATAAGCACCTGTTTCGCCATCTTTACCTTTTACTGTAAAGAGACATTCACTAACTCCGAAATCAGTTTTAATTTCACCATTTCTATCGAATAAGAAGCATGTTGGTGAAGCAAATTGTGAGACGTCTTCGAGACTCTTTAAGTCCTTTTCATAATTGCTATCTACTCCATTTTTAAAGTAGTTACAGTCTTGCATTTCAGCGCTTACATTTTCAAAGTTAAAATCGTATGTATTGTAGAAATAGTCTTTAAATAAATTCTTTTCTGTATCATCAACTGTAGCAGTAGAATCTATAAAGATTGTATAGAATTTGAAGTCTTGTTTTTCTTGTCCTTCAGGAGTGATAAATTCGCTATCTGGATTATTCCATTTTTCATCTAAGACTTTGAAGCCTTTATAGATATCAGTACATCCTGAACAATTTTCTTGTACAAAAACGACGTAGAATTTTTCTCCCCATCTATTTTTATCATCTTGAGAAGGATTTTTATCGAGCATGTAACTAAACAATTTGTTAGCGTCAGAATTAGGATCATCGTTTTGGGCGCCTGAAAGAGATACCTCATGTGTTCTATAGTATTTTGCAGCTTCATCACCAGGTTGGAACCAGCTTTGAACCCATCTAGTGATAGGTGGGATAGCAAAAATTAAAGCAAAGATACCGCCAACGATTAATAATGGTTGTACCCATGCAGTTTCTTTAATCCAGCGACCAATTCTTGCAAAGAATCTTCCAATTGCTCTTAATAAAATCATTAACAAATCCTCCTAATTACGGATAACGAACATATACTACCATAAACAATTATTTATTTACAATAAAATTGTTATGATTCCAAAATTTCTCAAATTACCAAAATTTTCGTATTGTTTTTATCTCAAAAGATAATATGATATTTTTATGAGCAAAAAAGGTAAGTTGAAGAAAAAAATAAATAATTATTTTTTCGATCATCCTATCCAAAGACAAATCTATAATTATTCTTTTTCTAGTGTAGCTTCTGCTTTAAGTGGAATTATTTTTGCTTTAGGATTCGCTAGCTTTATTACTGTTTATGATGATAGCACTATGAGGCTGGTCACGGGAGGTTTCAGTGGATTTATCCAAAGCATTGTTAGGATCATGAATAGTGCGGGAGTTGCAATGTCTCCTTCGACATTACAATCATTATTTTACTTTGGCTTAAACGTACCTGCGATTATATTTGCTTTCTTTAAAATAGGAAGGCGTTTTGCAATTACAACTGCAGTAAATGTAGGTTTAACTTCTTTGTTTATATCTATTTTCTCAAGCTTAGGTGTTATACAAAATATTGCTTTAAGTGATGTGATTCGCACTTCTCCTTTAACTAGGGTCTTATTTGCAGGTGTTTGTACTGGTATAAGTAGCGGTCTAGCTTTGAAGGCTGGAACTAGCTGTGGAGGTATGGATATAGTTACTTATTACCTCTCTTTAAAGAAGTCAACAGGTGTTGGTAAATATAATCTAATCTTTAACTGTTTTGTTATTGGTTTCTACACAATTATTAACATCACTTATAATCCAGAATCCTTAACTTTGAGCTTGTTAATTATTCCATTTGCAATGGTTTATTTACTTGTTTCTTCCTTGGTTATCGATACAATCCATGTAAGAAATAAAAAGATCGCTATCGAGATAATTACTAAAAATGATTATATGTCTGATGTCCTTGTTTCTATCTTTCCACACTCTTGTACAATAGTTGAAGGGAAAGGTGCATATAGTCATGAAGGACGCCATATTATTAAGATGGTTGTTAGTTCTTTTGAGTCTAGAAAAGTTGTTAAAACTTGTAAGAAAATAGATCCAGATGCTTTTATCTCTTTAACCCCTTTACAACAAGTTTACGGTAATTTCTTTATAAATCCTATTGATTAATAGTAGGGTAAATAACTAACAAAAAAACATACTCCCGGTATGTTCTTTTTATTATGGCGGAGAAAATGGGATTTGAACCCATGCGAGACTTACATCTCCTAGCAGTTTTCGAAACTGCCCCCTTCAGCCGCTTGGGTATTTCTCCGTGAATGAGTATATCATAAAGTTTATTTTTGTTGGTTAAATTTGATAAAGTTTAATTCGTCTTGTTACTATATGTCACTCATATAAGAAAATAAGTTATTTTAATATAACTTGAGGGTGAGTATAATAATCGCATATGGATATTTGGAATTTTGCTGATTATAGATTCGTAATATTCTTCACAATTATGGTTGTATTGCTTGCTCTTACTGGACTTGTAATCTCTACATTTGTTATTTCAAGAAAGAAAGAATACACCATTGAAAAGAATATTAAAAAAGAGGCAAACACTATTGTTGTATACGTTGTCGACTTTAAAAATAGTTCAGTATTGTTTTTCAATAGAAGTGCAATCCATGTAAAAAATAAAATCACGTTATCTCAGTTTTATTTGAGGTTTAATAGTACAGATATTGAAAAACTTAAAGAATGGCTCTATGCAATATGCGTTGAAAATAGAAGTGTAGATGATTTTATTGAAGTTGATATGGTTACATCTAAATCTAAGAACCATTATTATTCTTTACTAAGAAAAATAAAATATGATCAAGCCACTGGTTATTTGCATTTAGAAAGCCACTTAATGAAGTACACTTCACCTAACAATGTAGCTGTTCATAAGACACGTGGTATCGAATCTGGTCATGTAACCCAAGAAACAATGAAGGAGCTTGTTGAAAAACAAAAGTCTTTATCTGGCTATACATTTTGTATTCGCTTTTTCTATATTCGTAACCAAATCGTTAACGAGGACAAGATTGATAAAGTAATTGCTGCTGGCTTAAAAAACGTTGTTTACCGTTTCTGTGTTCAATCAAAAACCCCTCGTCAAATCATTGATGAAACCAATAGTGAAATTATTCTTTTCGATTTAACTATAAATGATAAAGAAAAAGCTATGAAACTTTTGGCTAATATTTCTCATGAACTAAGAAAGAAGATTTCAATTGGTGGGTATAATGACACAGTTGGTTTTGCTATAGGTGTTGTTGATAACGCTCAGTATTATCAAGATTACAGTACAATGATAAGAACTAGCCAACAAGCTTGTATCTACGCTCAGCAACATGACTTATCATCATATTTCTACACTCGTAGTAATAAACTAATTCTTTCTGAAACTGGTAAATATTCTCAAGAGATTACTAGACTTCTTAAACCTGGAATTCTTAAATATACTTTCCGTGCAATTGTTGATGCTGCTAGTGGTAATACAATTGGTTTCTTCAACTATGTAAATGAACCTATTTCTCCATTTAAAAACTTTATGGAAATGAGCAAATACAGTGCAAAAGTCCACAGAAATAAAGAATTTTTCGCTTTTGTATGCAAAAACATAATGGCTACTTATTCAAGTGAGAAGTTGAATAATAATGACTTACTTTTTATGCATGTATCTTTAAGTGACGCTGATTTCTTGTATGAAATTATCAGCACTCAACTTCAAATTAATAAGTGCCCTTTGGTACTCGTATTTTCTGAGAGGGATTTTGATGAAGAAGAATCAGGTTCCACAAGCATTTATGAATTAGTAGGAAAATTACGTAAACACAATGTTAAGTTTGCTTTAGATATGCATGACCAAAATCTCTTATTGGAACCGCAAATATATACAAATTTTGATTACTTCATTGTAGGTAGTTCGATGGTCAAAGAAATTAGAAAATCTAAATTTATTAGACTTTCTATTCACACTTTAGTTGAACAACTACTAAAATATAAAAAGCCTATTATTGCTACTGATATGGAAGGGTGGCAATCAATAGAGCTTATTGTTAACAGTGGTATTACCTTACTATCCAGTGAAACAATTGCTCCATCTAATGCCATGATTAGGCCTTTAGATAAGAAAGTTGTTGAGAAACTTAAATCGATAGCAAGTAAATAAATAAGGAGAAAAGATTATGGCACAAAATCAAATTAAAAACGAATCCATTACCCGTCAAGAAGATGATTTTGCTCAATGGTATACAGATGTGTGCAAAAAAGCAGAATTGATGGATTACAGTAACGTTAAAGGTTTTATTATCTATCGACCTTATGGTTTTGCTATTTGGGAACAAATCAAAAACTATTTAGATAATAGATTTAAAGAAACAGGTCATGAAAATGTATACATGCCTAGCGTAATTCCTGAATCTTTGTTTAATAAAGAAAAAGAACATATTGAAGGTTTTGCTCCAGAAACATTGATTGCCACTATTGGAGGAAATGCTCCAATTGATGATAGATTAATCATTCGTCCAACCAGTGAAGTTTTATTCTGTGATCACTTTCAAAAAATCATTAACTCTTATCGTGACTTACCTAAGTTATATAACCAGTGGTGTTCAGTTGTTCGTTGGGAAAAGACTACAAGACCTTTCTTAAGAGGCAGTGAATTCTTATGGCAAGAAGGCCACACAATGCATGAAACTGAAGAAGAAGCTCGTACTGAAACATTAAAGATGCTCCAAATCTATGATGATTTAGGTCGTGATATTTTAGCAGTGCCTTTTGTTAAGGGTCGTAAAACTAATAAAGAAAAATTTGCTGGTGCTGAGGAAACTTACACTATTGAAGCTTTAATGCCTGATGGAAAAGCTTTACAAAGTGGTACTACTCATTATTTTGGAAATGGTTTTGCAAAAGCATTCGGCATTCAATTCCAAGGTAGAGATGGTAAACTACAAGCTCCATATCAAACTTCATGGGGTGTTTCAACACGTTTGCTTGGTAGTGTTATCATGGTTCACGGTGATGATAATGGTTTGGTTTTACCTCCACGTGTTGCTCCAATTCAAGTAGTGGTCATTCCAATAGCCGCTCAAAAGCCAGGAGTTATACCTGCTGCTAGAGAAGTAGCCAAGACCTTAAAAGATGCTGGTATTAGAGTTAAGATTGATGATTCAGATAAATCCCCAGGATGGAAGTTCTCTGAATATGAAATGAAAGGTGTCCCATTAAGATTAGAAATTGGTCCACGTGATATTGAAAATAAACAATGTATGTTAGCTAAGCGTAATGATGGCACTAAAGTTGCTGCTAGTTTAGAAGGTTTGGTCGATACAGTAAAAGCATTGTTAGATACTATTCATGATGAAATGTATCAAAAAGCAAATGCATTTGTTCAATCTCACATTAGAGAATGCCATTCTATTGAAGAGATTGAAAAAGCTCTTGATGATAGATGCTATGCCAAAGTTATGTGGTGTGAAGATGAAGCTTGTGAACTCAAGATTAAAGAAATGTTCCAAGCAACTGCTAGAGCAATCCCATTTAATCAAATCGCATTTGATGAGACTTGCCCAATATGTGGTAAAAAAGCTAAAAAGGTTGTCCTATTTGGTAGAGCGTATTAAGCCAAAATAACCTAGTAAAAAATCTTTAATAAATTATTAGCAAATTTGCCTAAGTGTGATAATCCTGTTTTTTACAGTTCTATAAGATCAATATTCAAATAAATGTCGATTAGTTCGGCATTTTTTGCTAATCAGTATGGTTTTCTCAATGTAGTTAATTCTCTTTAAACTTTACTTTGATTAATAA
>Ga0310695_10004540_pt1 | contig 25403 bp, 24 predicted proteins | sample RumenRJG_04DNA_FD_203882 | JGI IMG/M metagenome (GOLD analysis project Ga0310695, IMG submission 203882) | Bovine rumen microbial communities from Lethbridge, Alberta, Canada - RJG_04 (v2) (version 2) | ecosystem: Host-associated > Mammals > Digestive system > Stomach > Rumen | place: Canada...
GAAGTGTCGTTCCAGTTTGACGACGACATCTTCGACCAAACAGACGCAGACTATCTGGTGCTGGACATTGATGGCATTCTTGTACCTTTTTTCATGGAAGAATACCGGTTCCGCAACGACAGTGTATGTCTGGTCAAGTTCTGCGATATCGACACCCAGCAGCAGGCATCCGAACTGACAGGCTGTGATGTCTACTTCCCACGCGCCTTGGCAGACGAAGCAGACTCCGTTCCCTCCCTGAGCAGTCTGGTAGGCTTCCAAATCGTGGATGCAAAAGGGAAACAAGCCGTTGGCCGTATTGCTGCCATTGACGACCAGACTGCCAACATCTTGTTCGAACTTGAGGACGGGCTGCTCATCCCCGCCAACGACGACCTCATCACAGACATCGACATGAGCAAGCAACAGATTACCATGACCATCCCAGACGGATTACTGGATTTGAGAGATTAAGAACATGAAGAAACGACAAATAGCCATCCTCGGCTCTACGGGGTCGATAGGCACACAGGCGCTACAGGTCATCGAGGAGCATAGCGACCTCTACGAAGTATATTGCCTGACCGCCAACAACAAAATAGAACTATTGGCCGAGCAGGCTCACAAGTTCAAGCCCGCAGCCATTGTCATTGCCAACGAGCAACGCTACGACGAGCTGAAACGCCTTATGGACGACCAGCCAGACACAAAGGTATATGCGGGTCGTCAGGCTTTGGACGACATCGTAGAGGCCGGTCCTATTGACATGGTACTGACGGCCATGGTAGGTTTCGCCGGTTTGTCACCAACCATTCACGCTATCAAGGCCCGCAAGACCATTTGCCTGGCAAATAAAGAGACGCTGGTAGTAGCCGGTGAACTGATTCGTGATCTGGCTGCCGAGTACCATGCCCCCATCCTACCAGTCGACAGCGAACACTCTGCCATCTTCCAGAGTCTGGTCGGCGAAGACCAGAACCCCATTGAGAAGATTCTGCTGACAGCCTCAGGCGGTCCGTTCCGTAACTTCACGATGGAGCAGCTGGAACATGTCACCAAGGCCGATGCCCTACGCCACCCCACCTGGGACATGGGTGCCAAGATTACCATTGACTCTGCCACGATGATGAACAAAGGATTTGAGGTCATCGAAGCCAAGTGGCTCTTTGGTGTCAAGGCTTCACAGATACAGGTGTTGGTACATCCGCAGAGCATTGTCCACTCAGCCGTTCAATTCCAGGACGGTGCTGTCAAGGCTCAACTGGGCGTGCCCGATATGCGTCTGCCCATCCAGTATGCTTTTTCGTTTCCCCAGCGTCTGCATCTGACTGGCGACCGCCTGGACTTCTTTGCGCAGAAACTGGAGTTCTTTGAGCCCGACTTGAAAAAGTTCCGCTGTCTGGCTCTGGCTTTCGAGGCCATCCAAAAAGGCGGCAACATGCCATGCATCGTCAATGCGGCCAACGAGATTGTCAACCGAGGGTTCCTCGAAGACCGTTGCTCGTTCCTCCAGATGAGCGACGTCATTGAGCAAACCATGAACAAGTGTACCTTCTCGGCAACCCCAGATTACGACACCTATGTGGCTACCGATGCCGAAGCGCGCCGTATTGCAAGCGAATTATTGAATAAATAGTATTATTATGGAAATATTTTTAATCAGAGTATTACAATTCATGCTGGCCATCTCGCTGCTTGTGTTGCTGCACGAGGGCGGTCATTTCTTCTTCGCCAAGCTCTTCGGAGTACGTGTGGATAAGTTCTACATCTTCTTCGACTGGAAGTTCAGCCTATTTAAGTTCAAGCCCAAGAACAGCGACACGGAGTACGGCATAGGCTGGCTCCCCCTGGGTGGCTACTGCAAGATAGCAGGCATGATAGACGAGAGTTTCGATACGGAACAGATGAAACAGCCCGTCCAAGACTATGAGTTCCGCTCGAAGCCCGCTTGGCAGCGTCTGCTCATCATGATTGGCGGTGTGCTGGTCAACTTCCTGCTGGCCCTGTTCATCTACGGACAGATTCTCTTCTGGTGGGGTGACACTTATATTCCCGTCAAGGACATGACTATGGGTATGAAGTTCAACCAAGAGGCCAAGTCGTATGGTTTCAAGGATGGTGACATCCTTGTGGGTACTGATACAAAGGCTTTCAAGGACTTCTCTGCCGATCTCTACCGCGACATCTCCGAGGCTAAGCGTGTCGACATTCTGCGTGACGGCAAGCCGATGAGCATTTCGCTGCCAGGTGACCTGAACTTGCTGAACATGATCAAGGCCGACCCTGCGTTTGTGCGTCCTTTGTTGCCTGCCCGTATAGACAGCGTCATGGCAGGTTCACCCGCTGAGAAAGCAGGATTGAAGGCTGGCAACCACATCCTGGCCCTCAACGGAGCTCCTGTTGACAGCTACAACGAATTCATAGACCTATTGGGGCGTCGTGAGGACCTGCTGCTGACGGCCAAGACACCGGCAGACTCACTGAAAGCCCGCACTGTAACCATCGTCTTTGGCAGCGATGCCAAAGCCGATACGGCTACCGTCGTGCTGACTCCTGAGTTGAAACTGGGTTTCTTTGCCCCCAACCTGACTGCCATCTATGAGCCCGTCACCGTAGAATACGGATTTCTGGAGAGCATTCCTGCAGGCATCAAGTATGGTTGGCACGTACTGGCATCTTATGTCGACGACATGAAGTATGTATTCTCTGCCGAGGGTGCTAAGTCACTGGGCGGATTCGGAGCCATTGGAAGCCTGTTCCCACCCATGTGGGACTGGTATATGTTCTGGAAGATGACCGCCTTCCTCAGCATCATCCTCGCATTCATGAACATCCTGCCCATCCCCGCCCTGGACGGTGGTCATGTGCTGTTCCTGCTGTACGAGATGATTACGCGTCGCAAACCGTCTGAAGAATTCATGATACGTGCCGAGTACGTTGGTTTCGGTCTTCTCATCCTGCTGATGGTGGTAGCCAACCTGAATGACATCCTGCGCTGGCTGGGATACCTATAATATATATAAAGGTAGAAAGAAATGCCGGGCTCCAAACGTGAGCCCGGCATTTCTTCTTTTGTTTACTCAGTTCTTAAATAAACTTTGCTATCGTTTCCAAGCACTTCTGTGCATTGACTGGCTTCGACAGGAACCCGTTGCAGCCTGCATCAAAGGCTGCCTGGCGGTCACTGTCAAAAGCATTGGCAGTCAGTGCGACGATGGGCATGTCAGGCATCGCTGCCCTGATCAGCCGCGTAGCCTCCAGTCCATCCATGATGGGCATCTTGATGTCCATCAGCACCAAATCCGGAGTTTCCGCCTTAGCCTTCTCCACAGCTTCTTGGCCGTTCTTGGCACGGAAGAACTCATAGTGGCTCTTCAATATGTACTGCATCAGCATGTAGTTGCTGTCATTGTCTTCGGCTATCAATATCCGTTTCATTTTCCGTAATAATTAATTATATGATTACTCAAACATCTTTCCTACACGGCGAACAGGGTCGTAACCCTTCCACTTCCACAGCTTGCTCATATCCTCCAGCGTCTTACCTTTGGTTTCCGGCACCAGTCGCCATACAAACAATGCCGCGATGACGCAGATGCAGCCGTACAAACCGTAGGTGAACCAATGGCCGAAGTCATCGCCCTCGGTCAAGTGCATATTGAACATAGGCACGAAGGTGGAGCTGACAATGAAGTTGAAAATCCACTGGAAAGCCACTGCTACAGCCACTGCCTGACCACGAATGGTGTTGGGGAATATCTCGGCAATGAGCACCCAGCAGATGGGTCCCCACGAGAACATGAACGAAGCCGAATAGATGAGCAGCGATGCGGCAGTGAAAAGTTCCATTCCAGCATGTCCGAACGTAACAGCCACACCAAAGGCTCCCAACGCCATACCCAGCGAACCGTAAATCAGCAACGGCTTGCGGCCCCACTTCTCGACAGTAAAGATGGCCACCAGGGTAAACAGGATGTTGATGACGCCCATGAAGACGGTAATCATCATCGGGTTGTCCATACCCATATCACCAAAGATGCGTGGTGCATAGTACAGCACGGCATTGATGCCTACAGCCTGCTGGAAGACGCTGAGCATAATACCGATAAAGATGCACATGGCGCCATAGGTCATAATAGGCTCTATCTTGATAGTAATGGTTTCCTTGATACACTTCAACACATAGGCTCCACGCTCACTGCCATTGATGCGCTGCAGCACATGAAGCGCCTTGTCATCCTTGCCAATAGAAACCAGAAAACGCGGTGTCTCGGGAACGAAGCAGATGAGCAAGGCAAAAAGTCCTGCAGGCACAGCCTCACTTCCGAACATGTAGCGCCAGCCTGTGGTCACCGTCCATTGTGCAGCGGGCGTGATGGCTGCCAGTCCCTTGCCCATCTCCTCGACGAGCGGCTGAATGTGGTCGCCCAGGATGAAGAAGTTGACGAAGTACACAACCAACTGACCGAAGATGATGGCAAACTGGTTCCAAGAGACCAGCATACCTCTGATATTGGAAGGTGCTACCTCGCTGATATACATAGGGCAGATGGCAGACGCCAGACCTACACCGATGCCTCCAATGACACGATAAATATTGAACATGATGAGCAGCGAGTACGTTGGCACGCCATAGTCGAACAGCAGAAACTCTGGATCCATGGAGCCCAGCGCCGAGATAAAAAACAAAAGACCTGCAATAAACAGCGAATTCTTACGTCCCAGTTTAGTGGCAAGCATGCCCGAGAAGGCAGAACCGATGATACAGCCTATCAGTGCCGACGACGAGGTGAAGCCATGCCAGCCGTCTGTATAGGTGAAATCACCCGCATTCTTGAAGAAAGCCTGAAGACCTTTCTCCGCACCTGAGATAACGGCTGTGTCGTAGCCAAACAAGAGGCCACCAAGCACGGCGACCATCACAATTCCAAAAAGGTAGGCTTTGCTACCCGACTGTTGTTGTTCCATATTTCTGTTTTAGTTAGTTCCTGTCAAATTGCATACAAAAGTAATATTTTTCTTGCAAAATCCTTACATCCGTCCAACTTTTTAACTAATTTTTTCGGAAACCTTCGCCTTATTTAGAGAGAAATGACTAACTTTGCAGCCCAGAGCCACCAGTGGCCTCATAATTTCAACATAAGCAGATATGACCGTAGCAGACTATATCAACCACCCTGAGTCGGACCAGCGTCGCTTCTCGTTCGAGGTATTGCCACCGCTGAAGGGCAACGGCACTGAGGCGCTGTTTGCCACTATTGACAAACTGGCCGAACTGAACCCAGCCTTCATCAATATCACTACCCACCACTCCGAGTATGTCTACCGCGAGTTGGACAATGGCCAGTTCGAGCGTCAGCGCATCCGCCGCCGGCCAGGAACCATAGCTATTGCCGCAGCCATCCAGAACCGCTATCACATACCCGTCGAGCCACACATCATCTGCAGTGGCACCACCATTGAACAGACGGAGTACGAGTTGCTGGACTTGCAGTTTCTGGGCATCCGCAACCTCATGCTGCTGCGTGGCGACAAGGCTAAGGAGGACGCACGCTTCACACCCACCAAGGGCGGTCATGCCCACACCACCGACCTCATCCGTCAGGTGGTCCGGTTCAACGAGGGCTTCTTTGCCGACGGCACACCTATCAAGCATCCCGGTCCGAAGTTCGACTTCGGTGTGGCCTGCTATCCCGAGAAGCACGAAGAGGCGCCCAACCTGGAGCGCGACATGGAGTATCTGAAGCAGAAGCAGGACCTGGGGGCGCAGTATGCCGTCACGCAGCTGTTCTTTGACAACGAGAAGTACTTCCAGTTCGTTGAGAAAGCCCGCCAGATGGGCATCACCATCCCCATCGTGCCCGGCATCAAGCCTTTTGCCAAGCTGAGCCAGTTGACAGTAGTGCCCAAGACTTTCCACTGCGACATCCCCGAGGCGCTGGCCAAGGAAATCGTCAAGTGCAAGACTGACGAACAGGCCATGCAGCTGGGCGTGGAGTGGACCACACAGCAATGTCGCGAGCTCTACGAGCACGGTGTCCGCAACATCCACTTCTACACCGTCTCAGCCGTCGACTCAGTGGCCGAAGTCACTAAACGGTTGTTGTAAACAAGGCATCACCAGGCTAATAGATAGTGAATAAGACCCTCCATATCAAACAGTCGCGACGTGGAGAAGGGCCACAGACCAGAGAACATCTTGTCCTGCTGGAAGTCGCGACGGTCCATGACGATGCGCCACTCCGTCTGGTTCCACAGCACCTTCTCCGTATGGGGATGCAGGCTCTCCTTCTCCAGCTCGTACTCGCGGCGGAATGTCACCACCTGCGACTGTGTCTCCATCATCTCACGTCTGACCACCTCTAGACAGTCGGCCGTATAGCTGTCATCGCCATCGAGAAAGCCCAGATATGGCGTTGTCACGAACTGCATGCCGTGGTTGCGGGGCATGGCCGGCGAACGTATGCCGTCGTTCAGTTCCTTGACGATGACGTTCCCGCCGTCCTTGAACATCTCCGTTAGGAGCGGCATTTATTTCGGTTCGCAATTATGAACCACGATTATCCACTAGATGTTCTCAAAGCCGATGGTCTGGGCGCGCATCGACTCAGCACACTTCTCAAACATACCCATGTCCACATTATGGAACGGCGTCACAACTGATACTTTATACATACTGTTTGGTTTTGCCTGCAAAGATAGTGCATACCGAACGAAATCCAAAACAAATTATGATATTTTATAAATTAGCAGAATCGTATCTCAAGCGAGCCGTAATCATACTCAGCACTGGGAAATGAAAAGAAAAGCGGGCTTTCCTTTTGCATTTCGCTCGTTTTTTCGTAACTTTGTGGCCGATTATGGCTTTTGAACAGGTGATAGGACAGCGGGAGGTGCAGCAGCGTCTGACGCAGATGGTCAGCGAAGGACGTCTGCCTCATGCCATCATGCTGTGTGGGCCGCAGGGGTGCGGCAAGAAGGCTCTGGCCGTCGGCTTTGCCCAGATGTTGCTGTCACGGACGGCCAACGACGAGGCCATGCTGCGCAAGCTGGAACATCCCGACCTGCACTTCACCTACCCCACCATCAAGCTACCCTCAATGGGAAGCGACCATAAGCCCGTCAGCGATGACTTTGCCAAGGAATGGCACGAGTTGGTCATGGGCGGACTGTATTTCACCATGACAGAATGGCTGGAGCAGATGGGCGGCGAGAACCAACAAGCCATCATCACGGCTGGCGAGAGCGACGAACTGGTGCGCAAACTGTCGCTAAAGTCAAGCCAGGGCGGATACAAGATAAGCCTGGTGTGGCTGCCGGAGCGCATGAACACAGAGTGCGCCAACAAAATACTGAAACTGCTGGAGGAGCCACCCTCACAAACGGTTTTCATCATGGTGTCGGAAGAGCCCGACCGGCTGTTGGAGACCATCCGCAGCCGCGTACAGCGCATCGATGTCAAGCGGATTGACGACGACGACGTCCGCAAGGCTCTCGTCGAAAAGCGCGGACTCACAGAGGACATGGCTCAGCGCATCACCCGCATGGCGAACGGCAACTGGCTGAAGGCCCTGCAGATGTTGAGTGCCGACTCGGAAAACGAGCTGTTCCTGGACATGTTCCAATCGCTCATGCGACTGGCTTACCAGCGCAAGGTAAAAGATCTAAAGACATGGTCGGAACGTATGGCAGCCATGGGACGCGAGCGTCAGAAGCGATTTCTGGAGTACTTCCTCCGACTGGTACGCGAGAACTTCATGTACAATTTCCGGCAGCCAGACCTCTGCTACATGACGCAACGCGAGGAGGACTTCGCACGCAACTTCGCCCGATTCATCAACGAGGCTAACGTACTGCCCATCACCGACCTGACCAACGTGGCCATCCGCGACATAGGCCAAAACGCCAACGCGAAGATTGTCTTCTTCGACTTCGCACTGCAGATGATTGTCCTGCTGATTCAGAAATAAACTATCGAAACATCGAAACAACGAAATAACGGAATAACGAAATAACGAGAACAACGAAATATATGGAAAAAGACTATCCTATAATGACCGGCTGTGACCGCGGACTCTGCCATCAGGCCATAGGGCGCCAGGACCGACAACTGAACACCTACGATTGGCTGGCCGATGTGCCAGACAACATTGAAGACACCGACCTGGTGGAGGTTCAATTCAAGCACACCCGCAAAGGATATTACCACAACGTCAACCACCTGGAGCTGAAGAAAGGCGACGTGGTTGCCGTCGAGGCCAATCCTGGCCACGACATCGGTGTGGTAACGCTGACCGGACGACTGGTAAAACTGCAGCTGAAGAAAGCCAACCTGAAAAGTTCGGAGGAGATTCGCCGCATCTACCGCATAGCCCGTCCTGTAGACATGGAGAAATACCATGAGGCTAAGTCACGCGAACATGCGACCATGATTGAGAGCAGACAGATAGCCAAGAACCTGGGACTGGACATGAAGATAGGTGACGTAGAATATCAGGGCGACTGCAACAAAGCCATCTTTTACTATATTGCCGACGGACGAGTAGACTTCCGACAACTCATCAAGGATCTGGCAGCCACCTTCCACGTACGCATTGAAATGAAGCAGATTGGTGCCCGACAAGAGGCTGGACGCATAGGCGGAACCGGTCCTTGCGGACGCGAGCTCTGCTGTGCCACGTGGATGAAGAACTTCGTCTCGGTTGGTACCTCAGCAGCCCGTTATCAAGACATCTCGCTCAACCCCCAGAAGCTGGCAGGCATGTGCGCCAAGCTGAAGTGTTGCCTGAACTACGAGGCCGACAACTACGTCGAAGCCAGCCGCAAGTTGCCCGCCAAGGATATTCTATTACAAACCATAGATGCCGACTACCACTACTTCAAGGCAGACATTCTGGCAGGTCTCATCACCTACTCTACTGACAAGAACATTGCAGCCAATCTGGAAACAATCACAGCGCAGCGTGCCAAACAAATTATCGAGATGAACCGCCGCGGTGAGAAACCCGAATCGCTGCAGGAGAATGGCAAGAGTGAAAAGCCACAAGGTCCTATGGACTTGGCTACCCAAGAGAACATTGCCCGCTTTGACCGTGCCAAGAAGAAAAAGAAGAAGAGAAAGCCCCAACGAAAGGACAACAATAAAGATGCCCAGGCGTAAATACACCTTTTTATACTTTATAGCAGTATTCCTCGTGCTGCTGTTGGCATCGTGCGACGAGAACACCGTCTATAACCACTTTGAGCACTTGTCGCTCAGAGGCTGGGAGAAGAATGACACTCTGAACTTCCAGACGGACACCATCAGACGGACGGGAGATTATCTGGAAGAGGTCGGCATACGCATCAGTTCCGACTATCCCTTCACGGGGCTTCAACTGGTGGTAAAACAAGAAGTACTGCCCTCGCACAAGCAACGCTCCGACACGCTCGACTGCAAACTGATAGACCACTTAGGAAACGCCATGGGAAAAGGCATCAGCCACTATCAGTACCGCTTCCCGCTGACCACACTGTCTCTGGCCACAGGTGAGCGTCTGCACATCGTAGTCCGCCACGACATGAAACGTGAAATCCTGCCCGGCATCAGTGATATCGGCATCCGCCTGAGCAGAAAGTAAAACGATGGCAACTATGAACGCACAAGGTTACGGCTTGCGTCGATTCTCAGGAAAATAAACAACAACAGGGTAAAGCCCCATAACGACGAACCGCCATAGCTGAAGAACGGCAACGGAATACCGATGACTGGAGTCAGTCCCAACACCATGCCGACATTGATAAACACATGGAAAAGGAAGATGCTCAGCACGCAGTAGCCATAGACGCGTCCGAAACGGAACACCTGCCGCTCAGCCAGATGTAACAGCCGGAGTATCAACGCCAGGAACAGCAACAATACTCCTGCCGAACCCACAAAACCTTCCTCCTCGCCCACAGTACAGAAGATGAAGTCGGTATCCTGCTCTGGAACAAACTTCAGCTTGGTCTGCGTACCATTCAGGAACCCCTTACCCTCCAGTCCTCCGGAACCGATGGCAATCTCCGATTGGTGAACGTTATAGCCTGCACCACGCAGATCCTCATCCAAGCCCAGCAGCACATTGATGCGCGAACGCTGGTGAGGCTCCATCACGTTCTGCATGATGAAGTCGGCAGCATAGAAGAACGAGGCAGAGCCTATGGCAAAAAGGGCAATGAAGAAATATTCCCTGATACGGGTACCAAGTCCCAGCCATAACAGATAAACCACCAAGACTACCAGCATGCCTAACTGAACATACACGATATTGAAAGACAACTGCAACAACAGTAGCGATACCAGTGTGACGCCTATGCAATAGAGTGCCAGACGCCAGGCTATGCGCTGGTTGCAATACACCCATACCATGCCGATGGAGAACAGCTGTATGAGCAATAACACTGCGAACTTACCCACTGAGGCTGGCGAATCGCCCATATAGACCCCGGCATAGCGGATGCCCACCACAAAGTATACCACCATGGCCACACCAGTGAAGAGTATACTACCCGGCATTCCTTCACGATAGAACATGAGGAAGAAAGCCAGATAGACCAGTGCAGAGCCGGTCTCACGCTGCAGCACGATGCACAACATGGGCAGCAATATCAATGCCAAAGTGGCACCAAAGTGTTTCCACTGGTTGATGTTATAGCCGTAGGTTGACATCAATTTAGCCAGCGCCAAAGCTGTGGCAAACTTGGCAAACTCTGCGGGTTGCAGTCTGAGAGGCCCCAATACCAGCCACGATCGGGAGCCTTTGATGCTATGCGGATTAAAGATAGTGGCAAAAAGCAACAATAACAACAAACCATAGATGATATAGGCAAAGGTGTCATAGAACCGGTCATCCAGCATGAGGATGATGAATCCTAACATGATACTGGTACCAATCCAGACAATCTGCATGCCTGATCGCGTAGCCAGCGAGAAGATATCCGTCTCTCCATAAGAATAACTGGCTCCACACACGCTGACCCACCCGAAGGAGAGCAGGGCGATATAGATGATGATGGTTAACCAGTCTATGCTCCGCCAAACGCTGGTCTGTCGTCTATCTGCTTGTCGAGCCATACGCAATATGTCGGTTTTGGAACTCTTCGGCACGCTTCATGGATGCCTCCGAGAGATGTCCGTTAATATACTGTTCCATGATAAGTCCTCCAATGGGCACACCATAAGTGGCACCCCAGCCACCATTCTCTACATAGACTGCCACCGCTATCTTGGGATTGTCCATTGGAGCAAAGCCCATAAATACCGAGTGGTCATGACCACGGTTCTGTGCCGTACCAGTCTTACCACAAGCCACAAAGTCATATTTGGCCAACTCATGACAGGTTCCACCGGTAGCCGATGCGCGCATACCCTTCACCACATAGTCATAGGCATCGCGTTTCGCCATAGAATAGCGCCGCTGGGTGAAAGCAGTATCGAGTGGCTCGCCCTGCACTTTCTTGACGACATGGGGAGTGATAAACCAACCTCGATTGGCAATAGTGGCACCCAGATTGGCTATCTGCAAGGGGGTCGCATTGACCTCACCCTGCCCGATGGCGATAGAAATAATGGTCAGGCCATTCCAGGAACCCTTGTAGGCCTTGTCATAGAACTGAGCATTGGGAATGAGTCCACGCTTCTCGCCAGGCAGATCGATACCCAGTTTGTAGCCAAAACCCATCGAGACCATATAGTCGCGCCACTTGTTCATGGCATTCTGTACGGAGCCATACTTTGCCTTGGCACCGATCATGTAGTAGAGTCCCCAACAGAAGTAGCCGTTACATGACGTAGAGAGAGCCGGCACCAGGGGTAACGGTGAAGCATGACCATGGCAACCGACATGCAGCCCCTTGTAGTTGAAGCCGTGTCCGCACGGATATGCAGTCTGGGTGGGATGGATGATGCCCTCAGACAAAAACGCCAGTCCCTGGGTGGTCTTGAAGGTAGAGCCGGGGGGATATTGTCCCATGATGCTACGGTTCAGCAAGGGTTTCCATACGTTTTGACTCAGCATGTGATGACTCTTAGAGCGCTGGCGACCTACCATCATACGGGGATCGTATGAGGGCGACGAAACCATACAGAGCACCTCACCCGTCGAGGGTTCTATGGCAACGATACTGCCAATTTTTCCCTCCATGAGTCGCTCGCCCAGTTTCTGTAGTTCCACGTCAATGCCCAGCGTAAGATTCTTGCCTGCTTGTGCTCTTTGATCGAACTTGCCGTTCTGATAGTGTCCCTGCACACGTCCGTGAGCATCGCGCAACAAAATCTGCATACCCTTGACACCCCTCAACTGCTTCTCATAACTTCGCTCAATGCCCAGCTTACCTATATAGTCGCCAGGCTGATAGTAGTCGTCTGCCTCGATGTCGGCAGGAGACACCTCTCCCACATCTCCCAACACATGAGCAGCCACCGGATATTCATACTGCCTGATGGTACGATGCTGGACATAAAAGCCCGGAAAACGGAACATCTTTTCTTGAAACACGGAGAAGTCGGCCTCGGACAATTGGTTCATGAACACTTGTTGGGTGAAGCGTGAGTAACCCGGATTCTTGCCACGATCCTTGATGTTGGCCATGCGCCGGTCAAACTCTTCACGACTGATATTCAGTGCCGCACAGAGGTCAAGGGTATCTAGATGGTCCTTGGCTTCGTTCATCACCACCATAATATCATAGGCAGGCTGGTTAAACACCAGCAACTTGCCGTTACGGTCATAGATACCGCCACGGGCAGGATATTCTATCTTCTTGAGAAAGGCATTGGAGTCTGCGCTCTTCTTATAGTCGTCACTGGTTATCTGGAGCATAAACAGCCTGATGATGTAGACCACTACAATCAGAACGGCCACACCTGCTATCACATAGCGTCTGTTATCCAAGCTATAGTCTCTCATAGCCCCACCTTTTGCCGGTTACCTCAATTTAACCGTTTCAAAAGTAAATATCAATACCAGCGTCAACACGGCACTGCCTACGACACAAAGTGCCCAATGCAGGATATTGAAGAAACTGAAATGTTCTAACGTAAAGAACATCAAGCAATGGAGCAGAACAAGGGGAATGACGTAATAGGAGTACTTGACTGGACCAAGCGCAGCCAGCGAAGGTCGCAGGTTCTCTGCCGCATCACGGGGGACAAAGAGCTCCAAATAATAAGGCTGTATAGCGGCAATGAGTGTCAACGATGCAGATGCCATTCCTGGAGTATTGCTGAAGATGTCAACCAATAGTCCCATAAAGAATCCCCACAGCAGACTGGCCCACTTAGGGTAGTTACGTGGCTGTTGTGTGACAAAGTACACATAGAGCAAGGGCGTAGCCACTCCAAACAAATGGATACGACCCAACACCATGGCCTGTGCCAGCACAAAGACCAAGAACCAACCGGCCCGTTTCAGGAAATCTTGTGTCATTCTTGTACGTTCAGTTTCAATGAGTCACGAGCAGCCTGCATCAGGCGCAGCTGTTCACCTATAGTCTTGTCACTGATGACCACCACATCGCGCAGATGACCAAAATCGGTAGACAAGCGCACCTTCAGGCGAAAGGACAATCCGTCGCGGGAGTTATAGACTTCCTTGATTTGCCCCACCAAGACACCAGCAGGAAAGATGCTGCTATAGCCATTGGTCTCAACCCACTCACCGCGTTTAAAACGAGCATGACGGGGTATCCTGTCCACATAGGCATAGCCGGCATCCTTACCGTCCCAGCACAAAACGCCAAAATAGCCACGATTGCGAATAGCACAGCTGATGCGCGAAGCCTTGACATTCAATACGGGAATCACAATACTATAGTGGTCGGAGGTCAGATACACGACTCCTACGACACCTTGTCCGCAGGCAACACCCATACCGACTTCAACACTGTCCTTGGATCCCTTGTCTATGGTCAACAGGTTGTTGGCACGATGTACCTCATTGCTGACGACCTTAGCATCTATCAGTTTGTAGCGTGACAACTTTTCCAACTCCTGCCGTTCCTCATCGCTCTGATGCTCGTTAGCTTCGTTATACAAACGACGCAACTGACTGACTTGCCGCTCTAAATAGAAGTTACGACGAGTCAAGCCCTCATTCACTTTCGTCAATGAGAAGAAGGTTTCCACAGCGGAATTCCATTCGTAGACTTTGCCTGCCATCAAACTGGCAGATGAAAACCATACGCTGTTCTGGTAGCTGTTAAACTGGAACAGGAGTACGATGCTCAACACTTCAAGCACTACGAACAGAACCCAATGGAAATGCTTACTGAGGAATTCCAGCAGGTTCTCCATCGCGTATTATCGCATCAGGAACGAGAAACGGTCCACGTTCTTCAATGCAACGCCTGCGCCCTTGGCTACAGAGTGCAACGGATCCTCGGCTATATGGAAGGGAATATTGATCTTCGACTCCAAACGGCTGTCAAGACCACGCAGCAAAGCACCACCACCTGTCAACCAGATACCGTTCTTCACAATATCAGCATACAACTCGGGAGGAGTATTCTCCAAAGCAGAGAGAACGGCATTCTCTATCTTGGCAACGGTCTTATCCAGGCAGTGGGCCACCTCCTGATAGCATACGGGCACCTCCATAGGCAGTGCCGTGATGCGGTTCGGGCCGTGTACCACATAGTCCTCAGGAGCCTCATCACCCAAGTCTGTCAGTGCAGAACCTACGGCAATCTTAATACGTTCGGCCATACGCTCTGACACCTTGACATTGTGCTGACGCGACATATATTCCTGTATATCAAAAGTAAGGTCATCGCCGGCAGTACGAATACTGTTGTTACTAACGATACCACCCAACGAAATGACGGCAATCTCGGTAGAACCGCCACCGATGTCTACAATCATGTTGCCCTCTGGGGCCTCTACATCAATACCAATACCTATAGCGGCTGCCATAGGCTCGAATATCAAATAGACGTCACGTCCGTCAGCGTGCTCTGCAGAGTCACGCACTGCGCGCAACTCTACCTCGGTAGAGCCTGAAGGCACACCAATCACCATACGCAACGAAGGCGAGAACAGGCGGTGACCTGTGTGCACCATACGAATCAGTCCGCGCATCATCTGCTCACAAGCAGAGAAGTCGGCTATCACGCCGTCTCTCAAAGGGCGCACCGTGCGGATATTGTCGTGCGTCTTCTCATACATCATCTTGGCCTTCTCGCCTACTGCAATCATCTTGTCTGTATGGCGGTCCAGCGCAACTACTGAGGGTTCGTCAACAACAATCTTGTCATCACTGATAATGATGGTGTTGGCCGTACCCAAGTCCATGGCAATCTCTTGGACAAAACTAAAAAATCCCATTATTCTTTTCCTTTTTACCTTTTAACTTTCTACTTCTTCTCAAACCAAGCATGGATGGCGGTATCATAGTGTGAGCTTACACCAAAGGCACGGGTAGCAAACTCGCGACGCTGTGCCTTCGTAGTCTCTGCGCCCTGCTTATTCAGGATATCCAGCAACAGCCCGTACTCTGCTTTCGAGGGGACAATCACCACATCGTTGAAGTTCTTGGCACCAGCACGAATCAAAGATATGCCACCAATGTCAATCTTTTCAATAATATCCTCCTCAGAGGCGCCACTGGCTACCGTCTGCTCAAAGGGATACAAGTCAACGATAACCAAGTCGATTTCCGGAATTTCATACTTGGCCATCTGCTCACGGTCGCCTTCTAACTCACGACGACCCAGAATGCCTCCAAACACCTTGGGATGCAGCGTCTTCACACGACCACCCAGAATGGATGGATAGGTCGTCACATTCTCTACCTTCTCACACGGATAGCCCAAAGACTCAATAAAGGTCTGTGTTCCACCCGTCGACAGGAACTTTACGCCCTCGTCGTTCAACTTCTTGAGCAACTCCTCCAGTCCGTCCTTGTGGAATACGGAGATGAGCGCTGTCTTGATTGTTTTCTTGTCTGCCATTTTTTGATATAACGTTATATTTGTTCTTTGGATTTGGACTGCAAAGTTACAAAAAAGACTCCACACTGCCACACGTTTCTCGCAAAAAAATATCTTTTCTTTTAAATAATAATGTATATCAAGCCTAACAGGATGCTTTAAATGGAAGAAGGAAGGGACGATTTTGTTCGTTTTCGGAAAAATACTCTCCAATTATTCGTCTGTTTCAATAAAATGTCGTACCTTTGCACCATCATTCATCAACCATCATGAAATATATGAAGAAAACATTACTGTTGATGGCACTCGCCGGGAGTGCCATCGCCGCCCAAGCAGGCGGACTGATGACCAACACGAACTATCACATCGCCTTCGACCGCATGATGGCCCGAGGCGCTACTTTCGAAATCGATGCCGCCTACTCTAACCCTGCCGGACTGGCTTGGGGCCATGAGGGCTGGCAGCTGTCGCTAAACTTCCAAAAGCCCTGGCAGTACCGCGACATCAATGCCAATATCACAGGTGTTGGCGAACACAAGTACGAAGGCAAGGCCTCTGCCCCCATAGTACCAGCCCTTTTTGCATCCTACAAGCAAGACCGATGGGCTGTCTCAGCTATGATAGGCATTGTCGGCAGCGGAGGTTTCGTTGAGTACAAGGAAGGTGTGCCCATGTTCAATGTACTCCTGCAGAGCATGCTTACAGCCAACGGACTCACACCCGACCAATACAAGTTGGATTCTGAGATGAAGGGCAAACAATACATCTATGGCGGACAAATCAACTTTACCTACAAGATTCTTGACTGTCTGTCTGCTGCTGTCGGTTTCCGTGCCAACTACTATGATGGTTACTACCGGGGACACGTCAAGGCTATTGAGCATCCCATGTTTGGGGATGTTGCCAAACTTCTGCTCGACGTTGACCAGAAAGGATGGGGCGTTACGCCACTTATTAGCCTGGCCTACCATCAAGGGCCACTGACAGTCACTGCCCGCTATGAATTCCGCACCAAGCTCAACCCCAAGAACGAAACAAACATTCTGGATGCGGGACTGGGAGCCAAGTTGGTGGAGTATATGACCATGACCGATCCTCAAGGTACACCCGCCAAACTTGCAGCACTCCAGCAGCAACTAGGTGCTTACACCGCACCTTATCAGGATGGAGCCCACACCCGTTATGACATGCCTGCCCTCCTCTCCATTGCAGCAGGCTATGAGTTCACACCTAAACTGCGTGCCACGCTCGAATATCATTTCTTCGACGACAGACATGCCAAGATGGCCAACAACCGACAGGAAGAACTCAAACACGGCACTAACGAATTCCTGGCAGGTGTAGAATATGACATCAACGACAAGTTCACTGTCAGTTGTGGTGCCCAGCGTACCGACTACGGTCTGAGCGACGGCTACCAACAAGACACGTCGTTTGCCTGCGACAGCTGGAGCATCGGCATGGGCGGTGCATGGAACATCAACGATAAGGTGCGCCTCAATGCCGGCTACTTCATCAGCCTTTACAGCGACTATACCAAGCCTACAGCCTATGGCTCCGAGACTTTCTCGCGCACCAACAACGTGATTGGTGTTGGTATTGACTACAAATTCTAAGGCTAATCAAATGACGAGCTGATAAAAAACGAGCTGACTATTTGGTCAACTCGTTTTTTCTTTGTACCTTCGCAGGCGAAATGATTAAGTTACTGCAAAAAAAACTCACGACGCTCGGCAAGTTCGTCATACTTATGGGGCGTACATTCTCGATACCCGAGCGTTTCCGCATGTTCTGGAAACAATACGTGAAGGAAATGGCACAACTGGGCATCAACTCCATTGGCATCGTACTGCTCATTTCATTCTTCATCGGTGCAGTTATCTGCATCCAGATGAAGCTTAACATCCAGTCGCCCTGGATGCCGCGCTGGGTCAGCGGCTACACCACCCGCGAAATCATGCTGCTGGAGTTCTCCAGCTCTATCATGTGTCTGATACTGGCAGGAAAGGTTGGCTCCAACATTGCCTCTGAAATTGGCACGATGCGCGTAACGCAACAGATTGACGCCTTGGACATCATGGGAGTCAACTCAGCCTGTTATCTGATACTGCCCAAAATCCTGGGAATGATTACCATTATGCCATTATTGGTGATTTTTTCCAGCGCCATGGGCATTATGGGCGCCTACGGGACTGCCTATATAGCCCACATCATCGTCCCTGACGACCTGACACTGGGTTTACAGCACTCTTTTAATTCGTGGTTCGTGTGGATGAGTATTATCAAGAGCCTCTTCTTTGCCTTCATCATTTCAGCCGTACCCTCCTATTATGGTTATAACGTCGAAGGGGGCTCGGTCAACGTCGGCAAGGCATCGACCGATGCTGTGGTCATGTCCAGTGTCTTGATTCTATGTAGTGATGTCTTCTTAACACAACTATTGTCATGATAGAAGTCAAGAACCTATACAAGAACTTTGACGAAATAGAGGTGCTGAAAGACATCTCGACGGTCTTCGAAGATGGCAAGACCAATCTCATCATAGGCCAGAGCGGCTCTGGCAAGACCGTACTCATGAAGAACCTCGTGGGGCTCCTCGAACCCACCAGCGGCCAGATCTTGTACGATGGGCGCGACTTTGTCCACATGTCAAAGGACGAGAAAGTACACATGCGACGCGAGATGGGCATGATATTCCAGTCAGCAGCACTCTTTGACTCTCTTACCGTTTTGGAGAACGTCATGTTTCCATTGGACATGTTCTCCAGCATGACTCTTCGTGAGCGTCAGCAACGTGCCATGGACTGTCTTGACCGCGTCAATCTGGTTGGTGCCGAGAGCAAGTTCCCAGGAGAGATCAGTGGTGGCATGCAGAAGCGTGTTGCCATAGCCCGAGCCATCAGTATGAATCCCAAGTACCTGTTTTGCGATGAGCCTAACAGCGGACTTGACCCCAAAACGAGCCTGGTCATCGACGAACTGCTTCACAGCATCACCCAAGAGTTTCAGATGACGACGATTATCAATACCCACGACATGAATTCTGTGATGGGCATTGGCGAGAACATCATCTTCATCTACCAAGGCCATAAAGAGTGGCAGGGTGTCAGCACCGACATCATGGGCTCTACCAATAAACGCCTGACAGACTTTATCTTTGCTTCTGACCTGCTGAAAGAGATGCGCGAAGCTGTCACACATCAGCATCAGAAGTAATATTGACACAGGTCAACAAAAGGACTGTTTGCGCAAACAATTCTCTTTTTTTGTTGTCAACATCCCCAAAACTCCGTACCTTTGCATCGTCAAAAGACAAGAGGCAGGTCTGAGAGAAGACCACTCCTCATAAGGATAACAACAATTAAAGTAGGAGCGGGAAAACACCCACTCCGAGTAATTAAAAGAAAGGGTAAAAAGATGAAAAAGTTAATTAACCGCTGGTTGAAGAGCCAAGCATACACAGAGTATTGCATCAATATGGCAAGAATGTACAACTTCCGCCCCGCAAACTAAAAAACGGATTGAACGCGACAAGCATTCAATCCGTTTTTAGTTAACTCCTATTTCATTCGCCATTCACCTTCGCTAACCTGAACCATCGGCACCAAGATTTCCTCTTGTGTAGAGTCTGCATAGCAGAGGATAAGAAATGCATTCACCAAAGAGTCTGCATGTGTCGTATCATCAGGATTTACCGAATTATCTGAAATGCGTACGGAAAGTATTCCACCATGCTTCTGTTTGATCTCCTCCTGATATTGCTCTATCGCCTTCAACAATTGCTCACCATAGGCAGCAGGCAGCTGACTACTACCTGCCTTACCTTCTAAAAAGCGTACGGCATCGCCTGCAGCCAAATACTCGTAATATTTCTGGGCCTCTGTGGCAGCCTGCCACTCTTGTGAAACACCAGAACAGGCGCACAAGACAGCCACAGCAGACAACATGTAGAGTAAGTGCTTCATTTTTGGCGGATAAAAACGTTGATGGGAGTACCGGTGAGTGTCCAGTTCTCACGCAACTTATTCTCCAAAAAACGACGATAGGCTTCCTTGACGTACTGCGGCAGGTTGGCATAGAACACAAAAGTGGGTATCTGTGTGTCAGGAACCTGCGAAACATACTTAATCTTGATATACTTGCCCTTGATGCTGGGGGGCGGAGTCTGCTCAATGATCGGTAGCATGATTTCGTTCAGCTTGCTGGTGCCAATCTTGATAGTACGGTTCAGATATACCTCTTTAGCCGTTTCCAGTACCTTGAAGATACGCTGTTTGGTAACTGCCGAAGCAAAGATGATGGGAAAGTCTACAAATGGTGCCATACGCTGACGGATGGCAGTCTCGAAGGTTTTGATTGCCACCTGCGACTTATCCTCCACGAGGTCCCACTTATTGACCACAACCACCAATGACTTATTATTCTTCTGAATGAGCTGGAAGATATTCATATCCTGAGCTTCGATGCCTCGGGTGGCGTCAATCATCAGGATGCAGACGTCAGAATTCTCGATAGCGCGAATAGAACGCATGACAGAATAGAACTCCAAGTCTTCCGTTACCTTGTTCTTGCGGCGGATACCTGCTGTATCAACCAAGTAGAAATCGAAACCGAACTTATCATACTTGGTATAGATGCTGTCGCGCGTCGTTCCTGCAATGTCCGTAACAATATTGCGGTCTTCACCTATAAAGGCATTGATGATGCTCGACTTGCCGGCATTGGGGCGTCCTACAACGGCAAAACGCGGTGTACCATCCTCTACTTCATTCACCTCGTCCGTCTTAAGTTTCGACAGTACATGGTCCAGCAAATCGCCGGTGCCAGAACCTGTGGCAGCACTGACACAGAAGGGGTCGCCCAAACCGAGTTTATAGAACTCGTACTGGCCGTATAAATCCTTACCGTCGTCTGCCTTATTTGCAACCAAGACCACAGGGAGTTTGGAACGACGCAGAATGAGTGCCACGTCCTGATCAAGGTCGGTAAGTCCATTCTTGATGTCTACAAGGAACAATACCAGATCGGCCTCCTCTGTGGCAACGACAACCTGCTTGCGGATTTCCTCTTCGAACACATCGTCAGAATTAACCACCCAGCCGCCCGTATCAACAACGGAGAATTCGCGGCCGTTCCATTCGCACTTACCGTACTGGCGGTCACGGGTAGTACCTGCCTCGTCGCTCACAATGGCGCGACGGCTGTTAGTCAATCTGTTAAATAAAGTGGACTTGCCTACATTCGGGCGTCCTACAATGGCTACTAAATTTCCCATATATTATTCGGGGTTATATCCAAAAGAATCCAATTCGTGCTGATTGCTACGCCAATCCTTATCGACCTTGACGAAGGTTTCCAAATAGATGAGCTTGTCAAAGAACTTCTCCAGCGCCTTGCGGGCCTCGGTACTCACCTTCTTCAAGGCAATACCCTGATGACCAATAATGATACCCTTCTGGGAGTCACGCTCCACATAGATGATGGCATTGATATGGATGCACTTGTCCTGCTCCTTAAAACGCTCTACACGCACCTCAACCGAGTAGGGGATCTCCTTGTCATAGTAGAGAAGTATCTTCTCGCGAATGATCTCTGAAACGAAGAAACGTGCCGGTTTGTCGGTCAGCTGGTCTTTGTCAAAGTAAGCAGGACTCTCTGGCAGTAATTCCTGTATGCGCTTGAGCAACATATCCACGCCAAACTTGTTCTTGGCAGAGATGGGCAATATCTCGGCATTGGGCAACAGCGTGTGCCACTTTTCGACAATGGCACCCAGCATAGCCTGACTTGTCTTACCTGCCTCACTGGACAGTTCGTCAATCTTGTTAATGAGCAGGATGACAGGAATGGTCATGCGCTGCACCTTCTCCAGGAAGTCCATGTTCTTCTCCGGACTCTCCACGACATCTGTCACATAGAGCAAGACATCTGCGTCTTGCAGAGCTGACTCTGAGAAGGCCAGCATGGACTCTTGCAACTTGTAGTTGGGTTTCAACACACCTGGGGTGTCTGAAAAAACTATTTGCATGTCGTCGGTATTGACAATGCCCATGATGCGATGACGCGTAGTCTGCGCCTTGAAGGTCGCAATCGAAATACGCTCACCAACCAATTGGTTCATGAGCGTACTCTTTCCCACATTAGGGTTTCCGACGATGTTTACAAAACCTGCTTTATGCATCTTTATTTCCGTCATATGCCCATTTATAGTAACTTGCACCATGAACGAAACCTGCGCCGAAGGCCGTAAACAGCATGTTGTCGCCTTTTCTCAGCCGCGGTTCGTATTCCCATAGAGCCAGTGGAATGGTGGCTGCCGAGGTATTACCATAGTGCTCGATGTTGACCATCACCTGATCCATAGACAATTCCAAACGCTTACCCACTGCTTCTATGATACGCATATTAGCCTGATGAGGCACCACGAAACGGATGTTCTCTTTGCTCAGCTGATTGCGCTCTGCTATCAGTGCACAGTCTTCACTCATATTGGTGACGGCGTAGCGGAACACAGTGCGTCCCTCCTGATAGAGATAATGCAAGCGGTGATCAACGGTGAAATGACTAGGAGGACAGACTGAGCCGCCGGCCTTCAGGTGAAGGAAGGGAAGTCCCCTGCCGTCACAACGGAAGTGCGAATCCAACAGGCCGATGTTCTCTTCCTCGGTGGCTTCCAACAAAACGGCTGCGGCACCGTCGCCGAAGAGAGGACACGTAGCACGGTCCTTATAGTCTGTCACTGACGACATCTTGTCAGCACCTATCACGATAATCTTCTTATAGCGGCCACACTGAATCATCGAAGCGGCCACGTCAAGAGAATAGAGGAATCCACAGCAGGCACCCCAGAAATCGAAAGCAAACGCATTCTTCAATCCGAGTTTGCCTAAGACAATACTTGCTGTAGAAGGGAACTTATAATCAGCCGTGGAAGTGGCAACAATGACTGCATCAATGGTATCCGGATCTGCGCCGGTCTTCTGCATCAGTTGCTTGGCAGCCTTACGGGCCATATAACTGGTGCCAAGACCTTCCTCGGTCAGGACACGACGCTCCTTGATACCGACACGAGTCATAATCCACTCGTCATTGGTGTCTACCATACGCGACAGTTCCTCATTAGTCAGAATATAGTCGGGCACGTAGCCACCAATGCCGGTGATTATCGCATTGATTTTATTTTTCACTTTTTATGATTACCTTTTACCTTATTCTGCTGCCTCGTCCATCACAATAGCAATCTTGCCACGATAGTAGCCACATGTGGGGCATACAGTGTGGTAGATGTGATAAGCACCACAGTTAGGGCATACTGCCAGTGTGGGTGCTACTGCCTTGTCATGAGTACGACGCTTTGCGGTACGAGTGTTCGATTGTCTTCTTTTAGGATGTGCCATAATTGTATAAACTTTAACTTTTAACTTTAAACTTTTAACTTCTTCAGTGCCTCCCAACGGGGGTCTGTCACCTCTGCCGCCTCTTCGCTGCTTCGGACAGCGCCGCTCAGCTCTGCGAGCTTCTGCGTCATCGCACTATTGCATTTTCCAGGTGCATGAACGTGCTTGATGGGTATGGCCAGCATGACAAACTCATAGAGGAACCATGACGTGTCGAGTATTCCTTCGTTCTCATCAATCGTCACAGTATCGTCTGTCTCGTTGTATGTGTCGCCCAACTTGACCATCAGGTTGTTGTCTGCCACGATGGGCTGCTGCATGTCGTCCAGACAGCGGTCGCAACTGACAGTCACTTCGCCTTCCGTATGGAACTGGAGGTCGAAAAAGCCAGGCATCTTGCGTATAGATACTGACACATGCAATGCTCCATGTTCCAGCTGTGAGCCGTCCAGAGCCTGAAAGAAACCATCATCAAGGTCAAAACCGAGAACTGTCTCGGCCTCCTTCAACTCTTTCAAATCTATCTTAAAGGCATCCAAACTACACATAGTCACACTTTTAGGCTGCAAAGGTACAAAGAATTTATGAATTAAGAATTAAGAATTAAGAAAAATTTCGCTTTTTATTGAAAATCGGCCTCCGTCCGGCATGCTTTTTGCACACACTGCCCAAGACGTGTGCAATTATTTCGTCCTCATCTCAATCCGGAACGTTGTCCCCTTCCCTACCTCGGACTGTTTGACATAGATATGTCCTTTGTGATATTCCTCCACGATTCTCTTGGCCAGCGAAAGACCCAGGCCCCAGCCGCGCTTCTTGGTCGTGAAGCCGGGAGTAAACACATCGTTCAAGTCCTTTTTCTTAATACCCTTGCCCGTATCCTGCACGTCAATAACGACTCGCTGATCTTCTTCCGTCAACGTGAGCGTGATAGTACCCTTGCCCTCCATCGCATCAACGGCATTCTTACACAGGTTCTCTATCACCCACTCAAACAGTGAGGCGTTCATCATGACCATCACTTCGTGGTCTGGGAAATGGCGAATCATCTGAACCTGGCTGGAGGTCCTACGGTCCATATAGTCCACCACATGATTCAGAACCTCATTCATGGACGACTCTACCGGAGCCGGCAGAGAGCCTATCTTCGAGAAACGATCTGCTATCAACTGCAGACGTTTCACATCCTTATCCATCTCGGGCAGCAAGTCATCGTCAGGATACTGTTCCTTCAACATTTCCACCCATGCCATCAGACTCGACACGGGAGTACCCAACTGGTGAGCGGTCTCTTTCGACAGGCCGACCCACACCTTGTTCTGCTCAGCCCGTTTCGATGACAGCAATGCAAAGATAGCAACCACTACAAAGATGAGCACAACACCCAGCTGCACATAAGGCCAAGCCGACAGACGCTTCAGCATCACAGACTCATCATAGCATACCAGTTGACTGCCCACCCGGATGGTGTCACCGGCCTTCATCATACGTTGAGCATACTTGCTGATATTCACCGTATCCTCTATATTCCTATAGTCATCAATGCCACCTTCCTCGTTCAGCACCACCACAGGTATGGTATTGTTGCCTTCCATGACGCTCAGTACCAATGACAAGTCCGTTGTCTCATCGGCCTCATTCAGCGAACGCAAGGCCTGAGCCCACACTTCCATACGGTGCCGCTCCTCGTTCGAGAGATCACGCACCAGGAAATGAGAGACCAATAGCGACGCCACGGCTATCACCACCGCAGCAATCACCAAGACAATCTTAACCTGTCTGATTCTGTCAGTCCACTGCATACCTTAATTATAACGCACGCAAAAGGCAAATATTATGATTGAGAGAAAACTAGTCTTCATCATCCTCAAAGATTTCTTGACGGTTGATGCTTCTGAGCTTGAAAAATTAAAAAGTTAGACATAGGCTTGGCGTGGGTCGTGGAGATAGGTCCCGTCAGCTATCCGAATAGTCTCTTTGCATCGTGCGGACGTCTCCTGTACCCCTATGCAGACCGTTCGCGTCACGTGTGGAACCTATCTCCATCACTCACGTATGACGCTCGCGTCAAGCACGCTT
>Ga0310695_10004542_pt1 | contig 25396 bp, 18 predicted proteins | sample RumenRJG_04DNA_FD_203882 | JGI IMG/M metagenome (GOLD analysis project Ga0310695, IMG submission 203882) | Bovine rumen microbial communities from Lethbridge, Alberta, Canada - RJG_04 (v2) (version 2) | ecosystem: Host-associated > Mammals > Digestive system > Stomach > Rumen | place: Canada...
CAGATATTTGTTTCTTTCAAAAGCACCGTAACCCAATGTGTCAACTGTAGAAGGAAGCGTAAACGTGCTTCCTTCTTTTGCGGCTGGATATTGTAAAAGCTTCTTTTTGTCTTTTGAGTACAACACGCCATCAACAGTGCAGAAGGTTGTGTTTGAATTAGATATTTTTATTTCCTTTAAGTCTGTTGCGCTCTGAAAGGTTTGAGAGTCTATTCTATTGCAACAATCAGGGAATGTAATTGAACTTAAACCTCCTCTTATCCAATAATCCATATTCGTTACATTTGCCTTGCTTAAATCAAGAACAGTTCCGTTGCCGACTGTATCGTTCAACTTTCCTATTAAAGTACTTACGTCCGAGCCATCAAATGTTTCGTCTACAGTAATATTATAATCCACAGAACTGATCGGTGTGAAACTTGGAAGAGAATCTTTGCTTAAGGTGATTGTGGTAGAGAATAGTTTTCCGTTACTGTCTGTAATCCATGTAATCGTCTTTCCACCAGAAATCTGTGGTGTTACATCAAACTTTGTGTAGTTTGCATTAACCAGTGAGCCGCTGCTGTCGTCTGTAAGAACTTGGGGAGTTCCTGAATAACTATACGGCGTGATAGTTGCTGCTTTGGAGGCTGTAAGGGAATCTGCTATTTTTATTTTGTATGTGCCAACATAGACTTCATTATTTGAGTCTACACAGGCATTCCCACTCATTATTAACACAGGAGTTGAACTGTCTGCGCTGGCAAGAAATATACCTGCTCCATCTTTCTCTGAAGAACAACCTGTGATTGTTCCGCCTGTCATGTTAAAAGTTTGGTAAGACCAAGCTCCGCCACCTCTGCCCGTCCATGCTGTAGTCGAAGTTTCCTCTTCTGCCCTGCAATTTTTTATTGTGCCGCTTGTCATGTTAAATTTAGCATTTGCTGCGGTTCCTACAAAGACACCTCCGCCAATTCCTTTTACTGAGCAGGCTTCTATTGTTCCGCTAAAGTTTACGGTGCCTTTTGTATATATTCCGCCCCCGCATCCCCAATTGGCACTGCTGTTTTTTTCTGCATGGCATCCTTTTACCGTGCAGGATGTAAGGTTTGCCGTACAGCTTGTGTTTACATAAAGTCCCCCGCCGTTTTCTGACTGGCCGTCCTGAAAGGTGCAGTTTGTGGCGGTAAGGGTTCCCGCTTCTAGCTTTGCTACGCCGCATTTTTTGCTGTTGCCGTCAAGAATAAGTCTTGTTAGCGTGAGCGTTTTTCCAGATTTGTTAAAATGTATGAGGTAGTCGGTTGATTCTGTGCTTGAGCTGTTTTTGATTGTTGCCTTTACACTTGTGCTTGTGTTTGTTGGCTTTATGGTAAGGTTTTGTTCGCAATTTTTTGCTATCTCATGGCAGTCGCTTTTCCATGTTGTGCTAGCTCCGTCTGATGTTCCAAGGTAGATTGTAGCGTCACCTGTAAATCCACAGGCAGCTGTGTCTATGTAGTTTGCAGAAGTGTTCGGTTGGTTAAAGCGGGCAAAGCGGTTTGTGCCTGCGTTGCAGTATGCGTCAGGGTAGCCTGTTGCGTTTGTTGTGTCGTCATAGAAGGAATTGTTTCCTGCGGGGACAGAGACTGAGGAAGCTCCAGAGCTTATGTAGATGTTGTTTCCGTTTGTTACGGCTGTGTTTTTGGTTATGGAGCAGCCTGTTGTTATAGTAACGCTTCCGCCTTTTACGCAAACTCCTGCGCCAACCGTTCCGCTGTTTTCCTCTACAGAGCCTCCGCTAATGCTAAGAGTTCCGTTGCTGCAGATTCCTCCACCTTCTCCGTTAGATGCAATTGGAGCTGTGCAGCCGCTTATTTTTCCGCCTGTCATTTCGAATAGTCCGCCGGAAGAAACGCAAATTCCGCCACCGTACTTAGACTCGTTGCCGCTTATGGTTCCGCCGTTCATGTAAAACTTTCCGCTGCTGTCAACAAAAACACCGCCGCCAGATCCTGCTGAACCTGTTGTTTTGCTGCCGCTTATTGTGCTGCCGCTTTCCATTGTAAGTGTTCCGCTAACATAAACTCCGCTGCCACCAGATTGTCTTCCGTTTTTTAGCGTAATATTTTCTATTGTTACATTTGCGCCTGAGGCTACGTTGAGCACCCTGCAGTTTGTGTCTGCGTCTATGGTTGCACCGCTTCCTTCTCCAATAATTTTAAGGTATTGTATGGCAGAAGTTGCGTTTATAAAATTATTCCCTATACCGCTGGGGGCTTTGTGCGTTCCCTTTACGTGCAGTTCCCAGGGTTTTGTTGCGCTTATGTCTGTTATGATGTTTTGGGCGGCAACCTCGTTTAGTCTTGTCATTGCGCTTTCTATTGTTTTGTAGGGTTGCTCGGATGTTCCGTTGGGTTTGCTTGAGCTTGAGGCGGAATCAACATAGATTTTTCTGTATACGAATGTGTGGACGCTGTCAAGCGTAACGTTAAAGCTGCCGGAAGACGTGATGTGGGATGCTGTTGATGTAGTCCATTTGTTTGTTGTAAGGCCGGGGTATACTGCAATGTATTCCGTGCATTTGTAGAGCGGGGCTGCGCCTGAGTTGTAGTAGGCTTGTGATGTATAGAAGGATAGCGTTACTGTGTAAATGCCGGAAGCTATATTGCTGGCTGTTATTCTGTCTGGCTGTCCGCCTGTAGTTGTGATTGTAATTCCGTCTGGTTTGCTGTAATTGCAATATCCAATGCCACTGTCAGATGCCCAGTTTATAGCAAGGTCTATGCTGCCACTTCCGCTTGTGCTTGGTGCCATGGTTAGGCTTTCGCTTGCGTCCATTGCCAATTTGGAAAGGGTTACGGTCTTTGGTTCGCTTTGCAGGACAACCGCTGTGCCCTGTTTTGCGTATGCCGTAATCTCCCATGTGCCTGCCGTAAGGTTTCCGTTGAATTCATAGCTAGTGGAATTTGCGCTTGTTGCCCAGACTATGTTGCCGCTGGAAGCGTTAGTTGCTGATACTGAATATGTTAAAGTGCTTGTGTCTGGTATTGCGTTGCGTGAAGCTTGCTGGGATGCGTTTGTGGCGGTTTGGTATTCGCTTGGGACTGCCGATGCTTCTGCCAGGCTGAACCTTCCCCTAAGGCTAAGCCCCCTGGAAACTGATGGGGATTCCTGTTCGGACGGAGATGCGATGCCTGAGCATGATGATATATTTAGCAATAAAAGCACTGTGGCCGTAAAGTAAAGGAATGCATGGAATTTGTTCTTCATGGCAAAACTCCTTTTTGTGGTGACTCCAACTCTCTTCTATATTTTACGGTATATTAAGGAAGAATTCAATAGCTAAAATGCCCAGGTGGCGGGAATGCCTAGGATGCGGTCGCACTGGACGTTTTTTATCATGTTCATCTGGGAAAGCCTGTGCTCGGTGAATTTTTGGTCGCAGGGAACTTTAAGCTGCGTTTCGCGGATTTCTTCGACGCATTTTTTTATTTGGGGCGTGAGTATGGCTTTTGCAGGTGCCACGTAGTCGCTTCCGATTACAGGCCCCCTCCGTGAAAGGTATTGGTCAAAGTCAAGTTCCGGTCCTCCAAAGTCAAAGCCTTCTTCTGCAAAGGGGACAAAGGCCATGTTAAAGTCAAAGCAGGGGTTTAGGACCGTGCGCTCAAAGGTGTCGTTGTTGACCATAAAGCCAAAGTTGCCAAAGTGGCGGTCGCAGTTTAGCGTTATGCAGTCTGCTACCACCATTCTGCGAAAGTCGTCCTCGCAGCCACATTCACGGTAGATTTCCAGTGTTTCTGCAAGACCGTATTTTACGCCACTTTTTAAAAATAGGCTTATAGGTTTGTAGCCAAATTCCTGGGAAGTGAAAATTTTGCAGTCAGAAACAACGTGTCCGTCAAATTTTCTTAGGCTGTACTTTACGGACTTGCAGAGCTTTTCAAAGACCTGGCTTGCAAGAACTTCGCCGTAGGGTTCAAGTCCTGTGTTCCTTGCACCCTCGCTTCCGGTTTTTATAAGGTGTATGCCGTCTTTCTCGTTTAGCCAGCACTTGTCGTAGGCTCCGTCGGTTGTAAGTTCTGGTGACGTGGTTGACATTTGGATTCCGAAAAGTCCGTTGCCGTCAAAGGAAAGCTTTGACACTACTTCGTCAAAATTGTTTTCGTAGAGGTTGACGTCTTTCCAGGTGACGCTTTCCCTGTCGCTCTTTACCCAAAGGGTGTCCGTTAGGGAAAGGCAGTGGGTAAGGGCTATAAAGCCGCTCTTTGTCTTTCCCCCGCACATTTCAAGGATTTTTTCCACGTGAGCCCTGTGCTTTGCCGAGCTTCTGTTTGCAACCCAAGTTGAAAGTGGTTGGCACCAAAATGGAAGGGGCTGGTGTTCCCTTGTGATTTTGCAAATTTCAAGTTCACCTTGGCCTTCTATTATGAAGTCGCACAGGGGAGTTTCTTTGTTTATGAGCGTGTAGGTTAATCCGTCCATGCCTTTATTCTAGCGGATAGAAATGCTTTTGGCAAGAAAGAGTTTTGTGTAGCGGATTTCATTGGGACAGACCCTGAGTCATGCTTCGACAGGCTCAGCGACCGCGCAGGGTGACGGATGGCGAGAAACCTACGCGGGATTGTAAGGGCGGCGCAGCCGTTCCGGTAGGAATGGAGCCGAAAGGCGGAACCCTGGAAAGCCCGTGACGCAGAGGCATGTTCGGTCGGATTAGCCAAAAGGCAAAATGGTAGAGCAAGTAGAATTACCGTCCTAAAGACTAGCGTCCTAGAGGCTTTTATATTTGCACTAAAGTCTTTTTTTTGGTATAGTTGCCGTATGGTTAAAGCAAATTCCCTGGTTTTATATAAAAATATGGTTGCCCTGGTTCTTTCTGAGGATAAGGGTAAGTTTTCTATACGCTACCGCTCAGTTTTGGCTACTGCGACAAAACCTGCCCAGTTTGCGGAGCAGAGCGTTAGGGCTAAGGATTTTATTCTTTTGCACGAGGGGCCTGCCTCTTTGGAGAAGGCTCTGGATGCCGCTGACCGGGACGCTTGCAGGGAAGAGGATTTGTATGATACGGAAAGTTCCAATCCTCTTGCCGCCCAGATTAAGGAGTGCTGGGAACTTTTGTCTGCCGATGATGAGACTGCCCAGACTCCCATGCCGCTTGACGAGCTTTGTTCGCTTTTCCACGGGACTTTTGATGCGGACGAGGCCTACTGCCTTTACCTTTCGCTAAAGAACACGGTCTATTTTTCCCAGCTTTTGAAGGAGCAACTTAACGGAAAGCTTGTTTTTCTTCCGCGCTCAAAGGAAGAGATTGATTCTATGGTCAAGAAGGCCATGCTTAAGGGAAAGGAGGCTGAGCTTAGGGAGGAATTCCTTGGCCGCCTAAAAGCCAGAAAGCTTGAGCTTCCTCAGGACGGAATTTACATGGGGGACGTTGAAGCTCTTGCTCTTGGTAAGACGGACAAAAGCCGCACTTTGCACGATGCCCATATAAAGGAAACCCCCGAAAGTGCACACAAGGTTCTTCTGGAGACAGGCATTTGGGACATTACGCGGAATCCCTATCCCCTGCGCTGGGGGCTTAGCATGCAGTCCGCTACGGAAGGGCTTTCTTCTCCACCAAAGGATGAGGAGCGCGTAAGGGTGGGCGGAATTGCCTGGGCAATAGACAGCGAGTGGTCTGCCGACCCGGATGATGCCGTTGCCTATGACGGTGAGTATCTTTGGATTCACATTGCAGACCCTGCAAGTACGGTAATGCCCGATTCTTCAATAGACAAGTCTGCCCGCGCAAGGGGTTCTACGCTTTACATACCGGAGGGGGCTTCGCGTATGCTTTGCGAGGATTCGCTTTCCGACTATGCGCTGGGGCTTAACGAGATTAGCTTTGCCCTTTCCTTTAGGCTAAAGATAAATAAGGAAGATGCTGCTATAGAAGAGTGCTCGGTTCTTAAGACTGTTGTGGACGTAAAGAGGCTTACCTACAAGGCGGCTGATGAGCAGTGCGAAAGTCCAGAACTTAAGCCTTTGTTTGATATTGCATGGGCCAATATAGAGAAGAGGAAAAAATCCGGTTCCGTTCAGATAGACATTCCTGAGGTTCACATAAATGTTGATCCGGAGACAAAGAAGGTTGAGATTCTTCCTGACACGCATTACAGGAGCCAGGACATGATTCGCGAGATGATGCTTCTTGCCGGAGAGGGTGCCGCACGCTTTGCTTTTAAGAACAACATTCCATTTCCTTTTGTTAGCCAGGATGCGCCCGCTATGCCAGCCCCGGAGGAGATTCCCTCTGGTCTTGCAGGGCAGTTCAGGATTCGCCGCTGCATGAGGAGACGGTCTGTTGGCGTAACACCTTCCATGCACTGTGGCCTTGGCCTTGCAATGTACAGCCAGGTAACAAGCCCTCTTCGCCGCTACGGAGACTTGATTGGCCACGAGCAGCTTAGGGCTTTTTTGGACGGTCGGGAGCTTTTGGACAAGGACACCATGCTTATGCGTGTTAGCGAAGGAGATGCCGCTTCTGTTGCCGCCCACAAGGCTGAGCGAAAAAGCAACATGCACTGGACGCTTGTCTATCTTTTGCAGAACCCGGACTGGGTTGGGGAGGCTGTTTGCGTGGACCTTGGCGGAAAGCAGCCCCAGTGGTTCATTCCGTCGCTTGGACTTGAGACCTACATGACGCCCAATAATCCTGTTGAGCTTAACGGTGTGCTTAGGATAAAGCCTTCCAAGATAAACCTTAGCGAGCTTACGGTGGATTTTGTGGAGGCCTAGTGTTGTATATAAATATAGATTGTCATTCCGAACGCTACGCCACGACCATACGCACTTGCTTTAGTCGTGTGTTTCGGAATCTGTAGACGTTAGCGGTTGGTGAGCCTGTCGAACCACGGTTGGTGAGCGTGGCTTTGCCCAAGTCGAACCGCGGATGGATGGTGGGACAGACCCTGAATCAAGTTCAGGGTGACGGATGGTTATTATTCGATATACTAGTGTTGAACTAAAGCTGGCATTTTGCTATTATAGCACACATGATAGTAATGAAGTTTGGCGGCTCTTCGGTCGCAAATGCAGAAAGAATAAGGCACGTTGCCTCCATAATCCAGGCATATAAAGAACAGCGTCCCGTTGTTGTACTTAGCGCAATGGGAGACACCACAGACTACCTTCTTGACGCGGCAGACATGGCCGTAAAGGGGACCGTTGACATTGCACAGGTTGAAAAGCTCCACTTTGACACAGCCACGGAGCTTGGCGTTGAAGTTCCTGCAATCAAGGAGCTTTTGAATGAGCTTCACACCCTGCTTACAGGAATTTCCATGCTTCGTGAGCTTACCAAGCGCACACGCGACTACCTGGTTTCTTTTGGCGAGAGAATGTCCGTCCGCATGATGGCGGCATATCTTAAGAAGGAGGGAACTCCAGCTGTTTTCTACGACGCATGGGACGTTGGCATGGTTAGCGATTCAAACTACATGTCAGCAGAGCTTTTGGATGAGGTTTGGCAGAACATTCCAAAGCACCTTTCTGCTTACAAAGATGGCAATTCTTCCGAGATTCCGATTGTAACCGGATTCATTGCAAAGGACAAGCACGGCATTATAACGACTCTTGGACGCGGTGGCAGTGACCTTAGCGCAACTATGATTGGTGCCGCAATGAAGGCAGATGAAATCCAGACTTGGAAGGATGTTGACGGAATTCTTACGGCAGACCCTCGCGTGGTAAAAGAGGCTCACCCAATAAGCGAAGTTACTTATGAAGAGGCACAGGAGCTTGCCATGTTCGGAAGCCAGGTCCTTCATCCCCGCAGTATGATTCCATGCAGAAAGTCCGGGACAAAGGTACGCGTAAAGAACAGCTACAACATAAAGAGCCCCGGTACCCTTATCGTGGAAAAGCATTCAGGTGCAACGCCGCCTGTTACAGCTATTACGAGCGTAAAGAACGTTAACCTTATAGACATCCAGTCAAGCCACATGTTTGGTGCGTCTGGATTCCTTGCCCACATTTTCAACCAGTTCCTTAAGTGGAACATAAGTGTAGACGTAATTGCTACGTCCGAGGTTTCCGTGAGCCTTACGGTTAGCGGAAAGACAGAGCTTGACGGCCTTGTGGAAGATTTGAGCAGGGCAGGAGAAGTGCATGTAAAGAAGGACAAGGCCATTGTTACGGTAATCTGTGACGCGGCACATTCAAGTTCACTTCTTGCAAAGGCTTTTGCTTCCCTTGCTAAGGAAGACATTAACGTTCAGATGATAAGCCAGGGTGCAAGCAAGGTTAACATTTCCTTCCTTGTGGACACCAACCAGGCGGACAAGACCGTATGCATTTTGCACAAGGCTTTTTTTAGCTAGTGCGGTTTGGCGGATTTAATCCGGATTTACTTATTAAAGCGAAAACTTTTTGAGGTGTATATATGAAGATTGCGTTTGTTGGTTACGGAAAGATGGGGCACATGCTGGAGAGTACAGCCATTGCGCTTGGACACGAGTCTGCGGTTACGGTGGATGTTTTTGCAAAGGACGCAAAGGTTATCGTTCCTGAAGGAGACGCAGATGCCATTGCCCGTGCGGTAAAGGAAAGCGGGGCAGAAGGCATTATAGAGTTTACCCATCCAAGCGCTGTCATGACAAACATAAAGGCCCTTTTGCCATTGCAGCTTCCCCTTGTGGTTGGAACTACAGGCTGGAACGACAAGGTTGACGAGGTTGCAGCCCTTGCCGCAAAGTGCGGTGGAAGTCTCATGCATTCAGCAAACTTTTCCATAGGCGTTAATATGTTCTACCGCATCGTGGAGGAGGCTTCCCGCCTTGTGAACAACTTTGCAGAATACGATGCGGCAGTCTGGGAGATGCACCACAACCAGAAGGCAGACTCTCCATCTGGAACAGCTTTGGACATTGCCCGCCGAGTTATGTCCGGATTAAAGCGCAAGACGGAAATTGTTACGGACGAATTCAAGCAGAGGCCCCAACCACAGCAGCTCCACGTTTCTAGCACAAGGTGCGGTACTGTTCCCGGAACGCACAAAGTTTTCTTTGACAGCGTTGCAGACACAATAGAGCTTACCCACACTGCAAGAAGCAGGCAGGGCTTTGCAAGCGGGGCTGTCCACGCACTTGAAAACCTAAAGAAATTCATTGACGACGGAAGTCTTGCCAAAGGAAAAATCTACGGAATGAGCGACGTCTTCCCGGGTATGTTCTAGGCATGAAAAAGCGAAGCTCGGTTTCTGAAATTTCCAACGACCCTAATCCCAACTCTGTATTTGATACCGGCATGCTAAACTTGGCTGATGTTACCCAAGACTTCAGCATGGATGAACTTGACCGCTGGAACACTCTTGTTGGTCTTGTTCAGTCTGTGATTGCTTTTATAGAGAAATTCATTCCGGGTTATACAGCCCACATATTCTACCACTCAGACGAAAGCCGTGAGTACAGGGAAATAGACAGGGAAGGTGTCTCCACTATTCCTGAGGATTCAATTTTTATAGGCTGCCTTTCCATGGTTACGGAGACGGTTCCTCTTGCCCAGTTCTTTAGCGACTACGGCATTGATGATCCGATTATCAGCCACTTTCTTCAGAATGTTTACCAAGGTGAATACATAGTTCCCATTGTCCACAGCTTTGAGCTTCTTGCATTCATAATAATTGGCACAAGCGACGAATATTTTGCCGACGCAGAATCTTCGCTGGATCCTTCCAAGGTATATTTCCTTAACAAGCTTGCCGCCAGAATGCGGGTGAACCTGTATGCCGCATCCGTTTCAGACAGGCGTCAGAGGGAACTTTTGCACATGACGCAGTTCCCGCTTTCACTGCAAAGGCACAGCTCCTTAAACGAAGTGTTTGCAAACCTATTGGACGACTTGCGCTCCCAGATTGAATTTGATGCTGGTGTCTGCTATGCCTACGAGCAGGAAACCAATATGCTTGTTCCCTTTGCAAAGAAGGGCATTTCCGGCCGTGTTGCCAAGCTTAAGGTTGGAAGCGGAATTTCGGGGCAGGTCTTTGACTCCAAGCGCAGCATCTTTGTTCCGTCCAGAAAGGAGCACCCCTTCTATTCACTTGTAGAAAAGGAGTCTTTCATAAGCGGCTCATTCATTTCTGTGCCATTTGGAACAGACAAGACCAGGATTGGGGTAATAACACTCTGCCGCCACGAGGACAACCCAAAGTCTTTTGGCGTAGAACACCGTTACATGCTGGAAATTGCGTCATCATTCATTGCAAGCGATATAACAAGCCGCCAACTCTACCAAAAGCTGGATGAATCAAGCTTTGCTGTCGTAAAGTCCCTGACCTGTGCACTGGAGGCAAAGGACAAGTATACGGAAGGTCACTCCGACCGCGTAAAGGAATATGCTGTTAACATTGCGCAGCGCCTAGGCTATACTGATGAGCAGATTCACCAGATACGATACGGTGCAATGCTTCACGATATTGGAAAGATTGGCATAGGGGACGACATCCTTAACAAGAGGACTCGTCTTAGCGATGAGGAATACAAGAAGATTAAGCAGCATACGGAGATAGGCTACCATATTCTGGACAACAATTCTTTCTTTGACGATGTAAAGGATTTTGTACGCTACCACCACGAGACCCTAAAGGGGACTGGCTATTACGGAAAGAAGCTTGGTGAATACCCGGAAGGGGCAATGATTGTAAGCTGCGCCGACATTTTTGATGCGCTTACCTCCCAGCGTCCTTACAGAAAGCCGCTTACCATAGACAAGGCCTTGTGCGAGCTTAAGAAACTTGTTGGGCTTAATTTTCCAGAATATGTCTACAATGCTTTTGAAAAGTACGTCCGTTCGGAAGAATTTACGAAGTATTACGAATCTTTAAAATGACTTGGGGGAAGAAATGCTTTTTGCAGTTGACATAGGAAACACAAACATAGTTGCCGCTCTTTTTGACGGAAGGGATTTGCGCAACCAGTGGAGGATAGCAAGCGACTCCCGCCGTACAGGGGATGAATATTCAAGCGTAATTTCCACCCTAATCCGCGACGAAAACATTCAGACAAAGGATATAGACAAAGCCATAATAAGTTCCGTAGTGCCAGATTTATTGGGGCCTTTTATTACGGTTAGCCAGCGCCTTACAAAGAAAAAGCCCTTTGTTCTTTCTTCCGCCCTTGCTTTTTCCGGCCAACTTCCGGTAAGGCTTCCCGAAGGTTCTACCCACGAGCTTGGAACAGACCTTTTGTGCAATGCGGTTGGTGCATGGGAACTTTTCCACGGTGCAAACATTGTAGTTGACTTTGGAACAGCACTCACCCTTACCGTTACGGACTCAAAGGGAATAATCCGCGGCATTACAATTTCTCCGGGCCTTAGGACTGCAATCCATGCCCTTGCCACAAACACCGCCCAGCTGCCTATTGTTCCACTGGAAGCCCCATCTTCCAGCCTTGGCTCTACAACAAAGGAAGCTATTCAGGCTGGGGTTGTCCTTGGCTACAAGGGGCTTGTTGAATACCTTATTTCCCGCGTAAAGGACGACTTGTATGCTGCATCAGGGGACAGACAGGATAGCGTAAGCGTTGTTGCCACCGGCGGCCTTAACAGCGTGCTAAAGCCAATAACTGATTCATTCGGTGTGGTGGACAAGGAACTTACACTAAAGGGGCTAAGGACAATAAGCGAAATCTGCGGCTCTTAACGGCGAATTTAAATAGAGCCTAGCCCCGATTGGAAGGGCGGCGTAGCCGTTGCCGTCAGGCAATGGAGCGATAGCGGAACCCTGGAAAGCGGGATAAAAAGCCCTCCTTGGCCGGACACGGAGTGCCGGACACAGTAAAAATAGGCATACGCTCCAAGACAGCTAAAAATTCATTTGCCTTACAAACGGGCTCTTTGTGATTGCCAAAAGGCCTTTTTTTTTGTATAATGTGATTCCGTTATGAAAGACGGTTTTGACAATGACAAGTATTTAAAGATTCAATCTGAACACATCAAGGAGCGCATTGCCCAGTTTGGCAACAAGCTCTACCTCGAATTTGGCGGAAAGCTTTTTGACGACTACCATGCTTCCCGCGTACTCCCCGGATTCAAGCCGGACAGCAAGCTACAGATGCTCCTCCAGCTGGCAGAATACGCGGAGATAGTCATCGTCATCAGCGCAGTGGACATAGAAAAGAACAAAGTGCGCGGAGACCTTGGCATTACCTACGACAAGGACGTTATCCGCCTGAGGAACGAATTCCAGAGCAGGGGACTCACCGTTGGAAGCGTTGTAATCACCCACTATTCAGGCCAGGAAGCCGCAAAATCCTTCCGCAACAAGCTAAAGCGCATGAACATAAAGACCTACTTCCATTATACAATTCCGGGCTATCCGTCCAACGTAAAGCTAATAGACAGCGACGAGGGCTACGGAAAGAACGACTACGTGGAAACAAGCCATCCGCTCGTAGTAGTTACAGCCCCAGGCCCCGGCAGCGGAAAGATGGCCGTTTGCCTTAGCCAGCTCTACCAGGAAAATAAGCGCGGTGTAAAGGCAGGCTATGCAAAGTTTGAAACCTTCCCCATCTGGAACCTGCCTCTCAAGCACCCGGTAAACCTTGCCTACGAAGCCGCAACAGCAGACCTTGCAGACGTTAACATGATAGACCCCTTCCACCTGGAAGCCTACGGAAAGACAACCGTAAACTACAACCGCGACATAGAGATTTTCCCCGTACTTAACGCCATTTTTGAGGGAATCTACGGACACAACCCCTACAAGTCCCCGACGGACATGGGTGTTAACATGGCAGGCAACTGCATTGTGGACGACGACGCATGCTGTAATGCAGCCCGCCAGGAAATAATCCGCCGCTACTACAACACGCTCAACAACCTTGTGCAGGGAAATGCCGCTGAATCAGAAGTGGACAAGATAGAGCTCCTTATGCAGCAGGCAAAAATCACTACGGACAACCGCAAGGTAACCGTTGCCGCAAAGCAGAGGGGGGCAAAGTCCGGAGTTCCAACAGCCGCAATAGAGCTGGAAGACGGCACCATAATTACATCCGAAACAACAGAGCTTTTGGGAACAAGCGCGGCCCTTATCCTTAACGCAACAAAGCACCTTGCCGGAATAGACCACAAGGTAAAGCTTATCCCCAAGAACATGATAGAGCCAATCCAAAAAATGAAGGTTTCCTACCTCAAGGGCAACAACCCCCGCCTGCATACCGACGAAGTTCTGGTTGCGCTTGCAATGCTTTCCCTCAACGACGAAAACTGCAAAAAGGCGCTGGAGCAGCTTCCAAAGCTCAACGGCTGCCAGGTTCACACCACGGTAATGCTCAGCGAGGTAGACCGCAAGATTTTCAAAAAACTCGGCGTAGACCTTACCTGCGAGCCTGTTAGCAAAAAGGGCAGGACTCTCATAGGCTAGACCTTATTTTTCTTCTTTCTCTTTTGGATGGTAGTCTTTAGGACGATATTTCTTATTGTTCTACCATCCATTCTTTGGCTAATCCGACCGTACATGCCTATGCGCCACCGCCGTTCCGGGGTTCCGCCTTTCGGCTCCATTGCTCCGCAACGCACTTTCGTGCGCCCCTCCATGGCGGCGTAGGTTTATTTGATATAATATGCTTTACAAACTATAACAAATGCTTTATAGTGTAATACGTAGGAAGTGAACTATGGCACAAACAATGATAAATTTTAGAATGGATACAGATGAAAAAAACTCTTTTGAAGATATTTGCGAGCAGTTAGGACTCACAATTACAACAGCCTTTAAAATGTTTGCAAAAAAGGTTGTTCGTGAACACCGAATCCCCTTTGATTTGTCGCTCGACCCATTCTATTCGTCCTCAAACATTCAATACCTTGAAAAAATTACGAAAGAAATTGACAGCGGCAAAGCAAATCTTGCAGAACACGAACTTATCGAGGAGTGATGCTTGAAAATTTTGTGGCACGAAAATGCATGGGACGAATATTGTTCATGGCAATCTGAAGATAAAAAAACGCTCAAAAAATTAAATGCACTTATAAAAGACATTCAGCGCGATTGCTATTCTGGCATAGGAAAACCTGAGCCACTAAAAGACAACCTAAGCGGTTGGTGGAGCCGCCGAATTGACGATAAAAACCGCATAGTTTATAAACAAGACGGAGAAAATATAATCATTGCAAACTGCAAAGGCCATTATGAGTAGGCTATTTCAAGAAACCATATTCGTAGACTTTCACTTCTATTTTCTTTGCCAAAAGCTTCATTTTTTCCCGTAAGTCTCCAATAAGCTCATTGTACCGCTCATCATCGCTTGTGTTGTTCATGCGGCCTTTACTTTCGCCCTGAAAAAACTTTCGGATGTCGTAAAATGCGGCATCTGGATTTGCCTTTGGCTGTGAATGATAGTATTTCCAAAGTTCAAGACCTGAATCATAGACTGCTTGGGCTTCTTTTGAAAGTGAAAATTGCGAGGGGGAAGGTGAAGGAGTCTTCTTGTCAAAAAGCTCACTCTGGTCGCTGAGCGTAGTCGAAGCGACATCAATTTTTCCTGCAAGAAAGTCTTTTATAAAGTCGGACATGAAGGTTGACTTGAACGCTTTTTTAGAGCCGACTTGTGCTTCTGTGAATGGAATCCAACAGTTGGTTCGACTACGCTCACCAACCACATGGTCACTGAGCGAAGTCGAAGTGACTGAAATTCTGTTTTTATCACCAAAAAGAGTGTATATCAGACAGTCACCTTGAAATTTAAAATCATTCTGCCAACCGTCTATTGGATAAAGAAACTGGTCATTGTGTGTAATCCATGTATCTTCAACAATATGTCGGACGGAATAATAAATACAAAGTGATAGTAAATTCTTTTTTGTAACGATAGTATATTTCATTTCACGGAAATCATTTTCTGAAAGCTCCATAGCTAGAAAAACTCCGTTTGTATTTTGAACATCAGAACCTAGAAAACGCAGATATGCAATTTTTTCACCTTGCTTGTCATGGAATTGCTGAAGCCATTTTGTAAGGGATTTTACATTCTTATCTGCATAGAAAAATCGCTTGCCGATAAAATTATTTTCAAAATCAAAAATATCTGATTCATATTTGTAACAAGCAGATTTGCTCAAACCTAACGGTTTTCGCTCTACTTCGTGAACGGCGTTAGCCGTGAACAAATCCGTTTGTTTTTCAGCTGTATTCCATACAAAAAATCCAATAGGAAATTTTCCTTTAACATTATCAAAAGTATTTGCAGGAACAATGAACATTTTTTTAAGTTTTGCCTTGAAAATTTCACGGAATTTATCATAACTTGGGTACGAGACGATTTTGACTGTAGAAAACTGACCAATATAACAACCTGAAATTTCCTTATAAATACGCATGATAAACAAAGCAAATAGTTCATTTTGCGCCAATCCCATTATGTTTTTGTATTTATTATGTGTTGCATTTCCGCGGGCAACCCCAGTTCTGTTTTCTCCTGTTCCGCTTGAAGTCCGTGCATTTGCCGCTTCCGCATATGGTGGATTAATATAAATTACGAGCTTTTTCCGCTTCTCTTCATCATTCAGAATATCCTGCAACTCTTGAGGGCATTTTGAAAATTCATCATTTAAAAAATCAAATTGAAACACATGATTTTCAAACATGCTCCAGCCGTTAGAAATGCGGTCTTTCATTACATCAACATCCTGCTTGTCGAGAGTACTTGCCCAAACATTTCGATAATTCGTAAGTCCGTTCAAGAGGTTTCCAGTTCCGGCGCAGCAATCCCAGATATAATATTCATCCTGCCATGTTTCTCCTAAAACATCAGCTAGATACTGCTGACTTTTTTCTACCCAAATTTGTGGTGTAAAAAAAGAGCCTTTGCGCTCGCGAATATCCTGTGGAACAAGTAAATCACGGCGACCAATAATATAATCCCAATACTCTTCTTTTGGGGGACGGCTATAAATTGACCAGAATTCTTTATAGGCTTTTTGCTTATCCTTAAAACCTACTGACATTGAAGTTTCAAATCCTAAATCGTCAATTTTCTTCGCAAGTTCGTACTTTGTCTTTCTAAGAACAACATATAGCGAATCTTTTAGTGATTCATTTTCACTGGAAAGCAAATCTGCCAAAAAGAAATCTGCACTAATAATACCAGCCTTATTTGCTTTTTCCCAATCTACGCTAATTGTAGGCTTTACTATTTCTGACCAGCGCTGAAATACAAATGTAAAGTTATTTTTTGTTACGCTGATTTTTTCAGAAACATCTTTATCTGTTTTAAAATTCAGCTTAATGAATTCTTTTAGTTCTGCGCCCTGTGTTTCATATTTAAAAAGAATCGAATTTTCTTGCAAACTATTCTCGCAAAGCTCATGTAATTGCTTAAATTCTTTTGTTTCATGATTAGATGGTGTTACATTCCAGTTAAAGTCGTTCTGGTAAAATACTTCCTGTATGCTGTGATATTCGATAAATGCAAATTTTTCTGCATCAAAAGCACCTATATACTTGGGCGGTAGGTATTTTTCAAAAGTTTTTTCTTTTCCTATTGTAAGGATGAGTTGAACAAAACTTTCATATATGTCATGATTTGTACCTTGTTTTGCTTCTGCCCAAAGAATAGATTTTATGCTGCCATCTATTCCTTCTTCCTCAAAAAGCGAATGCATTCCTTTTTCGGTATTATGCTTTGCAATTACAAAATCTATATTTCCTAGCTGTGTATATTTGTATGCTTTAAAATAATCCTGCTGAACGGCACTTTTTAAAGGTTCTTCCCTTAATTTATTATAATCCATCTGCTTTTACCCTCTGTCCTAGTTTTTTTGCAACAAATCTTGCCAGTTCACTCCATTCCCAGATGTTACGTCCTTCTGAAGCACGCAGCCAATCACCGTGTCAAGAAATTCCGGCGGAATTCCTGGTGTAAGAACCTTTTCCGTCCTAAGAACCGCAATGTCTTTGCTTCCTATTTTATGCCCCTTTTCAAAGGAAGAAGTGTAGTGCAGGGAGCGGTTTGTCCTTCCGTAGTTCTGTATTTCTATTGGGGCAAGCTTTTTTACGCCTGTACCAAGCACGAGGGAAACCTTTTCCTCTCCGTACTGCATTTCCATCTGGCGGATTATTTCTGCCTGGGATGTGCTTAGTATTGTTCCGTCTGCAAGAAGCCTTGCGTTTTGTATTGAATTTCCCCCGGCCGCAAAGTCTTTTCCAAACCTGCCGAATATGGCCTCTGTCTGCCTTAGCGCGTTCACCATCTGGCTAAACTGGTCAGCCTCAAGGGCTACAGGGTCGTCAAGTCCGTCCGTCTTTTTGCTTAGCGTAATGTGCTTTTCCACCATGCTGCCGCCCATTGCGGATGCAAGCACTGGTACAAGAACCGGGTCAAGCGAATGGTCGCTTATGCCGGTTGGTATGCCGAATATCTTTTGCAAAGTGTCTACGCAGCGCACGTTGTATTCGTCTTCCGGGGCCGGGTAGAAGGTAATGCAGTGGAGCAGCGTTAGCGGGGGAAGAACCATGCCATTTTCTTCTTTGCCAAGCTTTTTTCCGCCAGTCAGCAGGGCAATGGCCTTTTCTATGTCTCCAAGGGTAGAAACTCCGCTTGAAAGGATAATGGGGATTTTTCCGTAGTAAGAGGCACAGGCCCTTAAAAGCGGAATGTGGTTCACCTCCGGGCTTGCAATTTTTATTGCGTCCGGCTTTATAGAGGCAAGTTCTTCCAGAGAGCGCAGTCCAAAGGGGGAACATGCAAACAAAAGCCCCTTCTGGTGGGTGTATTCAAGGCATTCCCTAAAGAAGTCAGGGGAAACTTCAAGTGCCTTAAAGCGGTCGTAGAGCCTTATGCTTCCCCCCGGAAGGTTAACAAAGCCCGTGTCCGGGTGCAGGATTTCGTCTGCATAGACCCACTGGAATTTTATTATGTCTGCCCCGCAAGAGGCTGCTTCGTCTATAAGGGCGCGCGCCTTTTCTATATTACCGCCGTGTGCTGTCCCAATTTCCGCTATAACTTTCATAATGCCATATTAATGCAAAAAGTAGCTTATGTAAACTGATATGCATGGGAGTCAGTTTTGTGTTCCGCTCCCAGGCAAATCCGTCTGATAAACCATATTTCCCCCTTGTCCTTATAGATGTAGAAGGCAAATACTGGTTTTCGATAATTGTAGTGTAAAAAATATAGTAAGAAAGCACTGGAATGGAGGCTGAAAACGTGGCAAAAAAGCATTTGCGCGGAGCGAACCCGGCAGCGTAGCTTCAAGCCCCGAAGGGAGTCAGATACCTTGTATCTGCGCTTGGGGTTGTAAACAACCCTTGCTTTTTTGACGCGTTTTCAGCCGGGAATGGAAGTGCTTTCGTGTTAACATTTAAATTTGCTAACTTTCATTAATATTTGCACTTGCCTTCTACAAGCGCCAACTTTTTAGTTGAAATCTTATGTCCATGGTGGTATAATTTAAGGAGTGTTGTCTGTTGACAGCAGATTCACGGAGGAATATGTTGAAGATAAAAAAAATGTCAGTATGGGCAGCATTGTTGGCTTTTTCGGTCACAGCCTTTTCTCAGGCAAGCGGTGTTGTTCAGGAAATAAAAGAAAACATGATTAAGGTGGACGGCGGAGTCTTTACAATGGGAAGCTCCGGCAGCGAAAACAACGAATCCCCGGTTCACGAGGTAAGTGTCCGTACTTTTTCCATACTAAAGACAGAAGTTACCCAGGCCCAGTATAAGGCCGTAGTCGGAAAGAACTACTCCCACTTTAAGGGCAACAAGCGTCCTGTGGAAGAGGTAAGCTGGTACGATGCCATAGTCTTCTGCAACAAGCTAAGCCTTGCCTCCGGCTACAAGCCAGCCTATTCGCTTAACGGCGAGACTGACCCGGAAAAGTGGGGTTCTGTTCCCCGCATAGACGCCTCATCAGATTCAAAGGCCATCTGGAATTCTATAAAATGCGACTTTAACGCCAACGGCTACCGTCTTCCTACAGAGGCTGAATGGGAATATGCCGCAAAGGGCGGAAAAGAAGCGGATGACGCAATTTATTCAGGAAGTTCCACGGTAACAAACGTTGCCTGGAATGCAGATGCAATAGACGGAGAAACCCATACTGTAGGCTTAAAGGCTCCCAACTGCCTTGGCATTTACGACATGAGCGGAAACGTCTGGGAATGGTGCTGGGACTGGTACGGCAACTACAACGTTAACGACTCGGACAATCCCCTTGGAGCAACAGACGGCGTTACTGGCCGTAAGATAAGAAGGGGCGGTTCCATTGCAAGCGACGCTGTATTCTGCCGCAACACCAACCGTGCAAGCACTGCTCCGGAAGTTCGCGGTGTAGACTTGGGCTTCCGCATCGTGCGTTCACTAGACGTTTTAAAGGGGTCACGCTTTTCTTCATCTTCTTCTGACGATGGAATAATCTACGAAGACGATGATGATGAATTTGTGGAAACGGGTAGATAATGGGAATAACGGAATTAACCCCGGAAATTGCAGCCTGCCTCGCAGATTTGGACATGGAATTTGTGGATGCCGCATTTTCTGGAAAAACAGTTCAGAAAATACAGATGAGCGAAAAACTTTTTTCTTCCATAAAGGAAAAGAATCCCGAATGGGATTGTACCTTTAACGATTACCCCGTGGAGTCTTCAAGTGATTTGCCGGAGTTTGACCACCTTCTTGTCTTGGTTGACTAAACATTATATGGTGTATTAAAATAGTAGAAAGTGTCGGCGTATACTATAGTTGTTCCGGACAGCGGAATTTTGCAGCGTGTTTGCGGAACAAATGACAGCAACTTAAAACTCATAGAATCGTTTTTGGGAACGAATGTCTTTGCCTGCGGGAATGAACTTTCCGTTGACGGTGAAGACGAGGAGAAGACAAGAAAATTCCGCTTTATTGTGGACAGGATTCTCGATGAAATTTCCGAAAGCCAGGATGAATTTACAGACACAGACTTAGTTCGTTCAATTTTAAATGCAGATTTAAACGGCTTTGCTCCGTCTGGCGGAAGCAGGGTTTCTTCTGCGGACAGGGCCTTGTTTGACAGGTGCTCCATTTCCGTGCCGGGCGGGGTAAGAAAGGTTTATCCTAGGACAAAGGGCCAGGCGGAATTTGTACATTCCATGCGCTCTTTTGACATGGTATTTGCAGTTGGACCTGCGGGCTCTGGTAAGACCTTCCTTGCAGTTGCAGAGGCTTTGCGGCTGGTCCTTAGCCATCAGAAAAGCTCAATCGTGCTTACAAGGCCGGTTGTGGAGGCTGGAGAAAGCCTTGGTTTTCTTCCCGGAGACTTGGAAGATAAGCTCAACCCCTACATAAGGCCGCTTTACGATGCAATGAACTGCGTAATTCCCCGCGAAACCGTAAGAAAAATGGTGGAAAGCGGTATTGTGGAGGCTGCACCCCTTGCCTACATGAGGGGGCGTACGCTTAACGACAGCGTAGTTATTCTGGATGAGGCTCAGAATACCACGGTTGAACAGATGAAAATGTTCCTTACCCGTATGGGGGAGGGTTCAAAGGTTTTTATAACCGGAGATATAACTCAGATAGATTTGCCGCGCAGGGTTCCTTCCGGGCTTTTGCATGCGGTAAATTTGTTAAAAAACGTGCAGGGCATTGCGGTAAAGGAGCTTTCTTCGGAAGACGTAGTTCGCAACAGCCTTGTAAAACGGATAATTCAGGCGTACGAAAATGAAGAAAAACAATAAAACGAATTATTTAAGCGATAGTTTCTCGGTTGTCTCTTCCTATGTTAGGAAAAACATTGCAAAACTGATTGTATTTATTGTGACGTTCATCTGCTCACTCTTGCTTTCTTTTTTGCACACGGCAACGTCTGATACCGTTTCCACGTACTCACTGGCAGAATACGAGATTGGCCAGATTGCGGACAGGGACGTTGTTGCAAGAAAGTCCATCCCCGCAGACTTTGAAAATGAAATTTCAATCACCAAGGGTGAAAAGGTAATAAAAAAAGGCTTTCCCATTACGGAATTTGAGTATGCAAAGCTAAAACGCATGGCCGAAGCCCCGGCATACATAGACTACAGGCTCTTTGCAGACACCGTGCTTTTCATGATGCTTTTGAGCGCAATGTTCTTCTTCCTTTTTGGAACAACATGCCTTGGCTACCCGCTTCCGCTCAAGGACCAGATAACAGGCAGCGTTTTCTTTGTGCTTACATACGGTTCTGCGCTTTTTGTTGCTAGCAAGGGGCCTTTCCAGTCTTCCATGCTGATTGCCCTCTCAACACCGGCTATATTCTTTGTCTTCCTTGTGGCAATCCTTTTTGGCCAGAGGAATGCAGTCTATTTTTCCATAGTTATTTCTTTTGGTGTCCTGAATGCGGCTGGCGGCCAGCTTTTACCCTTCCTTTACATACTTGCATCTTCTTTGGCAGCATCAAGGATTGTCCGCCGCATAAACAGAAGGATAGACATGCTGGTTGCATCTTTTGTGCAGAGTGCGCTTAACTGCGTCTTCCTTATTGTGCTAAAGATTGCCTTTAATTCTCCGCTGGGAGACATGTTTGCCTTGCTGCCGGGAGTTGCCTTTAACGGCTTCTTCTCTGGAATTCTCTGCCTTGGCTTCCTTACGCCAATAGAACTTTTGCTTAACACTTCGTCTGTCTTCCGCCTTATGGACTTGAATGACCTTAGTACTCCGACCATGAAAAAGCTCTTGGTTAACGCCAGCGGAACCTACACCCACTCAATGATGGTTGCCCAGCTTGCTGAAGCTGCCTGCAACGAGATAGGGGCAAACGGTCTTTTGGCGCGTGTCGGAGCCTACTACCACGACATTGGCAAGATGGACAACCCGGAATACTTTACCGAAAACCAGACTGGAACCAACATCCATACGGAAATAAATCCATCCCTTTCTGTAAGCATAATCAGAAGCCACGTAAAAAAAGGCGTAGAAACAGCCATGGCCCTGCACATGCCGGACAGAATCATAGACATTATCCGCGAGCACCACGGAAACCAGGTTATTTCTTTCTTCTTCAATGCGGCAAAGGAAAAGGATCCCAACGTAAACCCGGAAGACTATTCCTACACAGGAACGCCGCCTTCTTCCAAGGAAAGCGCTGTGGTAATGCTTGCAGACACCGTAGAGGCTGCCTGCCGTTCCCTAACAAAGCCTTCCGTCTCCCGCATAGAGAAATTCGTTCAGGAACTTGTGGACTCAAAAATAGCAAACAACCAGCTTAACAACTGCGGAATCACCTTCAAGGACCTAAAGCTTGTAAAGGATGCCTTTGTGCAGATTCTCGCGGGCTACTACCACAGCCGCATAAAGTATCCAGACCAGAAGGATCCGGACACAGGACTACCGGACAACGCTTCTGCCGCTGGTGTTCAGAAAACCCCTGATGCCGCTCCTTCAAAAGAAGAAGAAAAGGATGAAAAGGCAGAAGTAGAGAAGGCAAGTGAATCAACCCCGGAGAAAAAAGAGCCTTCTGCAAAGAGTTCCAAGGCTTCGTCCAAAGAAAAGTCAGACGAACCTGGCGAAAAAGAGACAAAAAAAGGAAAGAATTCAAAGTCTGGAGAAAAATCTTCAAAGTCTGCAAAGTCGGACGAAAAGGACAAGACCTATGCCTAACAGAATACTTGTTTCCGTGGAAGACGGAATGGAAGAACCCTCTTGGCTTTCCAAAGCAGAGCAGTTTGCCCAAAAGGCCATGACAGCCGCTGGCTATGAAGGCGAGGAAGTGTCGCTTTTGTTCTGCACGGACGCTTTTATAAAGGATTTAAACAGGGAATACCGTAACATAGACGCTCCAACTGATGTTTTAAGTTTTGAAGACGGAGTTTCCTATACCGACGAAGAGGGGAATGAATGGTTTTGCGCAGGAGACATTGCAATTAGCCTTGAGACCCTGCCGGTGAATGCCCAGTATTTTAATACTGACCAGGATGACGAGCTAAAAAGGCTTATCGTGCACGGACTGCTCCATCTGAACGGCCTTGACCACGGGGAGGAGCATGTCCAAGATGGGGTGGAACCTGTGTGCGAGATGCTTAAGATTCAGAAGAAGATATTGATTCAGCTGAAAGAAGAAAAAATTATTAATTAGTTTAAGGAAATTATAAGAAATGTTTGGCTTTGGTAAGAAAAAGCAGGATAAGAGTTTTAGTGGCTCTTCAAATGAAGGGGAGCCTTTGCAACAGCAGTCCCTTCAGTCAAAGCTTCTTGCGGAAGAAGTGAACGACATGATAGAGGGTGTTAAGGACTTGTCCGAGACAACTGTAAAGGAAGTAATGGTTCCCCGCATAGACGTAGACTTTATAGCCCTTGGTACCCCCCAGGACGAGCTTTTGCAGAAGGTTACGGAAAGCGGCCATTCAAGGTTCCCGGTATATTCAACTTCAATAGACAATGTTGTTGGCGTATTGTATGTAAAGGACATGATTGCGGTTCTTGCCCGCCACGAAGAAATCAACCTGGAAAAGATAATCCGTAAGCCATATTTTGTTCCAGAAAGCAAGAGGATAGACAGCCTGCTCCGCGAATTCAAGAGGAGGCACATCCACATAGCCCTTGCCATTGACGAATACGGCGGAATAAGCGGCATTGTCTGCATGGAAGATATAATAGAAGAAATTGTAGGCGACATTCAGGATGAATTTGACAACGAAATGGCGGACATTCTTCCCCTGAATGAAAACGTGTGGCTCTGCGATGCCCGCGTAAGCCTTGACGACTTGAACGAGACCATAAATTCAACCTTCCCGACGGAAAATTTTGACACCCTGGGCGGTTTTGTGTTTGACTTGTTCGGTAAAATTCCTGTAAAATTCGAGAAGGTCTCATGGCACGACTGGGATTTTATAGTTCAGGAAATGGAAGGCCATAAAGTTAATGTTATCAAGGTGATTTTACGAAAATCAAAGGAAAAGGATAATAGCTGAATCTACAGTGGGAAATAAAAGGGGAGTTTCTAAAAGTTGAATTTTAGGGGCAACCTAGATTAGCGTCTGTCCATAGGGGGCGGATGCTATTTTCAGGGGGAATTTTGATGATGTTTTACATGAAAAAGTTTGCTCGTTTGGTGCTTGCGCTTTCTTTGGCGGCAATGGTTTGTCCGCTTTGGGCACAGGTAAAAAAGACGGCAGTTTCTCTTTACAACCAGGCTTATGCCATGCAGCAGAGGGAAGACTACTATGGTGCCATAGAGACCTACCAGGAAGCGCTTCAGATGAACGCCCAGTATGGGGACGCTTGGTACAACCTTGCAGTGTGTACTTTCTGCCTTGGTGAATATGACCTTTCGGTTCAGTATGCCGACACCGCAGCAAAATACTCCCGCAACCTTACCCAGGTTCAGAACCTTAAGGGGTTGGCACTTATAGCTCTTGGCAAGATTAGTGAAGCGCGTACCGTCTTTAACGGTGTTCTTGCAAAGTACCCCAACGACATAGACGCACGCTTTGGTCTTGCAGAGATAGACCTCTACGGAGGAAGCCTTTCTGCAGCGGAAAAGCGCTACCTTGACGCACTTAAGCGCGATGCAAATAACCGCAAGGCCCTTCTTAGCCTGGCACTTGTTACTTCTGAAGAAGGAAAGGATGCTGTTGCCGAGCGCTATGTAAACCAGGCCCTTGAATACCACAGTTCAGAGGCGGAAGTTCATTACCTGGCAGCCTATCTTGCCGCAAAGAGGGGAAACCTTCAGGAAGCAGAACGCAGGGCAAGGAGTGCAGTCCAGATAAGGGGCAGCTACGACAAGGCATACGAGCTTTTGTCCCAGATCCTTTATTCCCAGGGAAGATACAACGAAGTAATTGACCTCTGCGAATTCCGCATTGGGCGCAACCGCAACCTTAGCACCGCATGGTACCTAAAGGGACTTTCACAGGCAAAGCTTGGCAACTCCCAACTTGCCCTTAACACATTTACAACAGGCCTTAGCATAGACCCCTATGACGAGGTGATGAGGTTTGCACTTGAGCAGCAGATTTCTGATTCGCTTAATATAGAAGACACAAGACGTTCCAACTGGGCAAAATTCCATATATCCAAGGCGGCGGAATTTAAGCGCAGCTTTGACGGCCCCAGCGAGCGCTATGAATACCAGAAGGCTCTTAGCGTAGACCCGCTCAATTCAACTGCAAGGCAGAAGTTTGCAAACATGCTTGAGCGTGATGGTTTTTACGAACTTTACCTGAACCAGCTTAAATTCATTGGCGAGAACTACATGAATCCCGGCAAGAAGAGCGACCAGCAGGTTAAGAACGAAGACACGGAAGAGGCTCTTGAAAGCCTTATGATTTCTAACCTTGCAAACAAGTGGAATGTAGCCCCCTTCTACCTTGACAAGTCCAGGTGGAACCTTGGAATATACTACAAGAAGGCTCCTGTTCAGCTTTTGCATGCTGATGCAGAGCAGGTAATTTCCCGCGCAGCAAAGGATTTGTTCAACGGCATTCCTTCTACGTCCGTAAACGTACAGGC
>Ga0310695_10004543_pt1 | contig 25393 bp, 24 predicted proteins | sample RumenRJG_04DNA_FD_203882 | JGI IMG/M metagenome (GOLD analysis project Ga0310695, IMG submission 203882) | Bovine rumen microbial communities from Lethbridge, Alberta, Canada - RJG_04 (v2) (version 2) | ecosystem: Host-associated > Mammals > Digestive system > Stomach > Rumen | place: Canada...
AAGATACATTGCAAGATGTCCCCCATCCAACAATGGTATCGGTAATAAATTCATAAAACCAACTGCAATTGAAATATTAACAATAAACAATAAAAGGGTTAATCCCCCACCTAATAAAGCATCCCCAGAAGCTTCAGCAATTCCCAACGGACCCCGCATTTCTTTTGCTGAACGTTTATGTAAAATCATTTGTTTTAAATAAACAACCATATCCCATGTTGTCTGTCCTATAATCTGTCCTGAACGTCCTAAAGCCGCCAGCAAAGAAAACTTCTTTTGACCAATTTCAACCTTAGGGGATGACTTAATTCCCAACATAGGGGTTCCTTCAACTTCTTCAAGCTTCGGGATGATAATGTCTTCTATTTTTCCTTCCCGCTGAACTTGAATAGCTAGCGGTTGCCCTTTTTCTTGTGCCAAAACAAAACGTAAAATATCCCGATAGCTTTCAACCCCTTTTTGATTCATTGTCAAAATACGATCCCCAGAAACAATCCCCGCCCGTTCGGCCGGCAACCCTGGCATCACTTCTCCAACAACAGGGGGAACAATTGCTTCCCCAATACACAAGAGCATCCCAGCCAATACAATCCACGCAAAAAAGTAATTCATCCCTGGTCCCGCCGCAATAATCAGTGCCCGTTGCCACCGGGGTTTAGATAAGAACATCTTTTTACGTTCAGACGCGGGAATTTTGGTATCTTTTTGGGTCATACTGGCCGCATCCCCGTCCCCTAACATCTTCACATATCCCCCTAGAGGAATCACCCCGATTTTCCAAAGAGTTCCCTTCTTGTCTTTTCGGGAAAACAATGTCTTTCCAAATCCAATGGAAAATTCCTCAACCTGAACGCCACAGCATCTCGCCACAAAAAAATGTCCCCCTTCATGAACAAGGACAATGATAGATAAGACAACAACAAAAGCCGTGAGATAAATACAGGCTTGTATCATGAAAACCACCCCTGCGTAAAGCACAACACAAACAGTGCCAATCCCATTGCAGCAAACAACAATCCATCCACTCTATCAAACAACCCCCCATGCCCTGGGATTAAATTACTAGAATCTTTTAAATCTAATTGACGCTTAATAAATGATTCAAAAAAGTCCCCCACTTGGGAAACAACCGCCAAAATACCGGCAGATATAGTCAACAATATCCTCCATGGAATATTGACCGATCCTTCTTGTGGATCATTCCCCATCCACAGGGCGAACAGAAAAGCCACCAGCATAGCAAATCCAACCCCACCGATAAGTCCAGACCACGTTTTGTTCGGGCTAATCCGGGGACAAATCTTAGGCCCCCTTACCGTCGTCCCCACAAGGTAAGCCCCTATATCTGTTGCCCAAACCACAAAAAACAACCATAAAACGATATCCCGAGAAATCGATCCTTCAATGAAGTACAAATAACTTAATGAAACCACTGGAAGACAAATATATGGAACCCCAAAAGCAAGCGCAATATTGAAACGGGATTTCCAAAAGATAAAGGCCGTTGATAACCCAACAACCCAAAGGGCAAATGAAGGATTATCTGGGGTCAAAAAGGCGCATAAACATACACTTAAAGTCATCAGTAATGCATTAATCGTAATGTTTCTGGAAATCATATGTTCCCATTCCCAACACAACCCCGTTCCTAAAACAGCCAACAAAATAGAATACGCCGGAATAGAAAAGTTTTCATAAATGGGTTTTCCAAACCAAACAATAGCCACCACCATAGGTGCTAGCACAAAAGAAGAGATAATACGTTTTGCAAGTTGAGAATTCATTTTCAATCCTTTTCCTGTTTTGCGGATTTTCGCAGATTTACACGCCCTTGTCAAATATTTTTTATCCTTAAAAAGAAATGCCATTTTTTTAAAAAAAACTGTTGTCTTTTTACGAAAAGAAGTATATGAATGGTTTAATACTAGAAACATGAGGGGTTACCATGAGATTTAAAAAATTAAAAAAGCTGTTTGGATTTTTGTCTTCTGATTTAGCGATTGACTTAGGAACGGCAAATACTCTTGTCTATGTTAAGGGGCAAGGGGTTGTTTTGAATGAACCGTCTGTCGTCGCATTGGCTGAACGTCGCGGAAAAAAGCAATGTATCGCTGTTGGGAATGAAGCAAAACAAATGTTGGGACGTACCCCCGGACAAATTAAGGCCATCCGTCCATTACAAGATGGGGTTATTGCGGACTTTGATGTGGCGGAAGAAATGATTCGGCGCTTTGTGTTAAAAGCGCTAGGTCAAACCCCAATAAAACATCCCACGATTGTTATTTGTGTGCCTTCGGGTTCTACCGCTGTAGAACGGCGGGCTATTCAAGAAGCCGCGGAAGATGCTCATGCCCGGAAAGTTTTCTTAATTGAAGAACCTATGGCGGCGGCTATTGGGGCGGGTCTTCCTGTCAATGAACCTTCTGGCAGTATGGTTGTTGATATTGGGGGCGGAACCACGGAAGTTGCCGTTATGAGTTTAGGGGGAATTGTTTATGCCCGCTCTGTACGTGTTGGGGGGGATAAAATGGATGATGCTATTATCTCTTATATTCGTCGGACTCAAAATTTATTAATTGGGGAAGCCTCTGCTGAACGAATCAAAACTGCTATTGGTGTTGCAATGCCCCCATCAAGTGGGGAAGGGAAAACCATCACCGTTAAGGGGCGGGATTTAATGAATGGGGTTCCAAAAGAAATTGAATTCACAGAAAAGCAAATGGCCGAAGCCTTAATGGAACCGGTTGCACAAATTGTGGAAGCCGTCAAAGTTGCTCTTGAAAATACGGCACCGGAATTGGCTTCTGATATTGTGGACAGGGGGATTGTCTTGACCGGTGGTGGGGCTTTGTTAAAACGTTTAGACGAAGTGCTGCGTAAGGCAACAGGCCTTCCTGTTTTTGTCGCTGAAAATCCCCTGCAATGCGTTGTTTTAGGAACTGGTCGTTCTTTAGAGGAAATTGATAAATTTGAAAATGTCTTAACCAGCATGTTCTAAGAGGGTTCATGGAAAACAGGGCTTTTCGTGTAAAACGGATGCGGGCGCAACTAAAACGGTTTGCGCCTGTCCTGTTTTTAATGATCGCCCTTTTTTCACTTTGGTTTGCAAAAAGTTCTTTGCCCGCGGTTGAATATGCGCGGCGTTGGACACTAAATACTGTCACTCCGGTATGGGCTGTTATCATAACTCCTTTAAATTGGATTAACGCAGGGATTGATCATATCCAAGATTTCTTCCTGACCTATCTTGAAAATGACAAATTAAAACAAGAAAATGCGACGTTAAAGCAAAATATGGTTTTATTTGACTATCTAAAAATGGAAAATGAACGTTTGAAAAAACAGTATCATTATATTGATCTACCAATTGTTTCTATCGTATCAGCACCGGTTCTTTCTTCTGAAACAGAAAAAGCACAAACCCTTTTAACCCCTGCTGGGACAAAAGACGGAATAAAAAAAGGATTTGTGGCGCTTTCCCCTCAAGGACTTGTCGGGCGTGTTCTGTCCACGGGTTATGGGTACAGTCGTATTTTATTACTAACTGATTTAACATCACGTATTCCCGTCATGGTGGGGCCACAACGTTTTTTAGCTCTAGCCATTGGAACAGATGAAGATACATTAACCCTAACGGCGTTACCCGATGACGTATGCTACAATATTGGGGATGAAGTTTTAACATCAGGACATGGGGGTGTTTTTCCCGCTGGCTTGCGGGTTGGAACCATTGTTGATATTCAAGAAGATATTATTACCGTTCGTCCTACTTTCTCAAAAGAAAAGGTTGAAACGATTCAACTTATTGATTTTGGTTTAACAGGATTACTATCCGAAGCCACATCATGTCAGGAGTAAGCATGCAAGCACATCCTTGGTATGTTCAAAAAACTTTTTTACCCCTTCTAGGATGTTTATTCATTTTGTTACAACATGTCAATGGCTTTCATACAATTCCTGTTATGCCGACTATGATTTTCTTTTTCGCCTTATTTAACCCACCCCTTTTGCCTTTACTAACTGTTGTTGTTTTAGGAATTTTTGCAGATTTAATAGCTTCTAACTTTTTTGGGCTAAATACTTTTATTTTTGTTTTTATTTTTTTTGCAGCAAACTTTTTCAAACGCTTTTTAAGCGATTTAAGTTTTTGGGGAATTTGGACTTTTTTCACCCTATTAAATGGCCTTATTTTTACGTTTAACGCCTTCATTTTTCTTCTTTCTTTTAATCACTTTCCGATTCTTCCATTCCTTCAAGAATGGATAGCATCCTGTTTCTTTTTCCCGATATTCATGTTAATGTGTAATCGTTGCAATACTTGGCTAACTGGGGGGGATTATGATCGCTTGGAAGTATGAAAAAGCGCAAGTCATTTTGCACCGTTTAGTTGCATTAGCGTGCATATTTTTCCTCATTTTTGTCATTTTGGTTTTACGTCTTTGTTATTTACAAATTTTTCAAGGCGAAAAATTTAAATTGCTTGCAGATAAAAATCGCATTTCCGTTCGCGCAACCTTACCAATCCGTGGGACCATCTATGATCGGAACGGAATAAAGTTGGCAGAAAACAAAAAAAATTTTCGGGCAATTTTTATTCGTGAAGGCATCAAGAACTATAAGAAAGTTTTGGATAAATTTTCCTTACTCGTTTCTTTAAGCACAGAAGAACGGTCCCACATAGAAAAAGAATTAAAAAAGATGCGGCCCTTTATGCCAGTTATGCTAAAAGATAATCTATCCTATCAGGAAATTGCCGCCTTAAGCTTAAACGCTCCTGACCTCCCTGGTATTCAGTTAGAAGAAGGGTTAACGCGGGTTTACCCCTTTGCTGAAAATACAGCACATGTTTTGGGATATTTGTCTATTCCCAGTGAAGATGATCTAAAAGAAAATGAACTTTTAAGTACTTTAACGGGTTATAAAATTGGATCCACTGGGATGGAAAAAGTTCTAGAAAACCACTTAATGGGCACCCCTGGTCTTTTAAAATCAGAAATCAATGCTTATGGACGCACAGTTCGTATTCTAGAAAAGGTCCCCCCCTTAGCTGGGGAAAATATTATGTTAACACTTGATGCACGTTTACAACAATATGGGCTAGATGTATTTGGGGAACAAGCGGGTTCTGCTATTGTCATGGATATCCATACCGGGGAAATCTTAATGCTAATTTCGGCCCCTAGTTTTGATCCCAACTTATTTTTGATGCCCGTTTCCAGTAAAGATTGGACCGCGTTAAATACAAATAAGAAAAAACCTCTCACGAATAAAGCCCTCAGTGGTACTTATTCCCCAGGATCTATTTTTAAAATAGTAGTGGCTTTGGCTGGTTTAGAAAGTGGGGATATTAAATTAAATGAAAAAGAATATTGTTCGGGAAAAGTAAAATTGGGTCAACGCACTTTCCACTGTTGGAAAGAACATGGTCATGGAAATTTGGATGTCATCGGGGCACTCCGGGAATCTTGCGACGTCTTCTTTTATAAAAAAGCTCAAGAAATCGGGGTGGATAAAATTGTTGAAACAGCTCATAAACTTGGATTTGGGGAATTAACTGGTATTGAATTAATTGGTGAAAAAAAGGGATTATTACCATCTAGGCAATGGAAGCAGGCGGTTAAAAAAGATGGATGGCGCATGGGGGATACCTTTAATTTAAGCATTGGACAAGGTTTCTTAAGTGCCACCCCCCTACAAATGCTTCAAGCGGCTTCCATTATTGCAGCAGATGGAGTGAAGGTCCAACCTCATCTTTTAAAAACAAGTACACCATTCCCAGTACAAGAAGTCCCTTTTAAAAAAGATCATTTAGCTATTGTGCGTAAAGGGATGAACGAAGTTGTAAATGACCCGCATGGAACGGCTCATCGTTCAGCCTTTAATTTGGATGGATTAAAAATGGCAGGGAAAACCGCTAGTACCCAAGTACGGGGAATCTCTTTAAAAGAACGTTTAGAAGGGGTAAAAAAACAAGAGGAACTGCCATGGGAATATCGTGACCACGGGATGTTTGTTGCTTTTGCCCCAACAGATAATCCCCGTTATGCCGCTATTGTCGTCGTTGAACATGGGGGGGGAGGTTCCAAAGCAGCCGCCCCAATTGCTTCTAAACTTTTGAAAAAAGTATTACAGTTAGAAAAAGGACAAAACTGATGGGTTTTTTTAGGGAACGAAACTGTTATTTAAAAGATTACAATTTATCTTTTAAGGATAAATGTAAACGATTCAGTTTTATATTTACATTTTATATTTTTTGTGTGGTTGGAATAGGTTTAGGTATTCTTTATTCTGTTGGTGGGGGTAATTGGTCTCCATGGGCCATCAAACAACTTATGCGTTTTTTGTTGGGACTTGCGCTTTATTTAATAATCGCTTTTACAAATTTACGCATGTGGATGAAATATGCTTACTGGATTTATGGGATTACTTTGGCATTACTTGTCGGGGTAGAAGTTATGGGGACTATCGGAATGGGCGCCCAACGATGGTTGGATTTAGGGGTATTTCAATTACAACCTTCAGAACTAATGAAAATAACACTTATTTTAGCATTGGCCAGGTATTTTCACGGAGCCGGCCTAGAAGATATCCGAACTATCCGTTCGGCTTTAATTCCCATTGGCATGATTCTTGTTCCAACGGCTTTGATTTTAAAACAACCTGATTTGGGGACAGCCCTTATGTTGATTTTTGCTGGTAGCATGATGTTATTTTTAGCCGGTGTTCAGATTTGGAAATTTATTTGTGTCGGGATTTTAGGGGCAACATCTGTTCCTATTTTATGGTCTTTTTTACACGATTATCAAAAACAACGCGTTTTAACCTTTTTAGATCCCGAAAAAGATCCGCTAGGGGCTGGATATCACATCATGCAATCAAAAATTGCTTTAGGATCCGGGGGACTTTGGGGAAAAGGTTTTCTAGAAGGCACTCAAAGCCGCTTAAATTTCTTACCCGAAAAACAAACCGATTTTATTTTTACCGTTTTATCTGAAGAATTTGGGTTTGTAGGATCTATGATTTTATTAGCCCTATTTGCCCTTATTATTTTATATGGTTTTATTATTACTGTACGATGTACTAATTTTTTTGGGAAATTTTTAGCTTTTGGATTAACCGCAAATTTTGCTTTGTATATTTTTATTAATGTCGGTATGGTCATGGGGTTATTACCGGTTGTAGGTGTTCCCTTACCACTTGTTTCTTACGGGGGAACCGCCATGTTAACTTTGATGATGGCCTTTGGTTTGATTCAATGTGTTCATATCAACAGTGATATGGAAATTGGACGGCGGGGATCTATTGATGACGAATAATATCAACACCCTGCTAGATCAAGCGTTTGATGCCTATAATCGTCAAGATTTCACAACCGCCGAAACTATGGCACGCCTGGTTCTTTCCATGGCACATGAAGAACCAGATGCCCTGTACTTATTGGGACTTTTAGCTTTCAAATCCTACACTTTCAAGCAATCGGAATTATTTTTAACTCAAGCTCATTTTTTACGTCCTGATAATGAAAACTATACCCTAGCGTTGGCTTTTACTTTACAATGTTTAGGTCAGGGAGAACGAGCCTTAGCCTTATATCAGCCATATCCAGAAAATGCCGAAGCCCTTTCTCAAACAGGGATGATCCATCTTATGTATCATCGCATTCCTTTTGCAAAAACGGCCTTTCAAAAAGCCCTATCTCTAGATCCCGCCCTCCCTTCGGCTTGGATTGGGAAAGCTTTGATAGAAAAAACAAAGGGACATCTTAAAACCGCCGAAGAAATTTTAAAAAAAATGCCTCTTAAAAACCAAGATACTTTTAAACAATTAGGATATATTTATAGAGAACAAGGGGATTTGAAAAAAGCTGTATCTGCCTTTGAGAAAGCCTTAACTTATGCACAAAGCCCTGACGCGTGGCATATTTTAGGCCAAATCTATTGTGAATTAAATCATCCTAAAAAAGCATTAGATGCCTATAACCACGCTTTAAAAATAACCCCAAATAATCCGGATATTCTTGTGGATAAGGCGACCCTTTGTCCAGAAAAACAAGCTAAATCTCTATATGAACAGGCTCTACAGGAAAATCCTAATTATATTCCGGCTTTACACAATCTGGCTTGCTTATATACAAAACAAAAGGAAACCGCAAAAGCTTTGGATTTATATCAACGCATTATACAATTAAATCCTCAGCATCTACCTTCCTTATATAATCTCGCCATTATTTTAGAAGAAGAATCTTCATGGTCAGAGGCCTTAGGCCTTTATTTTAATTTACTGGTTTTAAAGGCCGATTTTTCAGATTTGCCTTTTAGAATTTCTGCTTGCATTACCGAATTATTTCAAACAGGAAAAGAGGGGGAAAAAGAAGCGCTTCGTTTTGCCAAAGGTTGGATTAAACATTTTGCAAAAGATCCTATTGCCCTTCATACTTATGCTGTTTTAACCCATAAAAAAGAGGCAAATTCTCTAGATTATTTGAAGAGATTTTACAATCATTTTTCAGGCACCTATGATGACACCATGCATCTTTTACAGGCTGAATCTTTAAATATCATTTTAAAAAATCTGCCCAAAACTTCTTTTCACAATATTTTAGATTTGGGTTGTGGAACGGGAAAATTTGGATTTCTTTATAAACGACCATTTAAAACACTAACAGGGGTAGATTTATCTGAAGAAATGCTAAATAAAGCCCCTAAGAAATATACTCATCTTATATGTCAGGATATCTTTACTTATTTAACCAAAACAAAAAAAACGTTTGATTTAATTATTTTGGCTGAAGTTGCTTGTTATATCGCAAATATGGAATCTCTTTTCAAAGACCTTATGCCTCATATGAAAAAGGGAACTTTTTTAGCTCTAACAACTGAAACCGCCCTAAAACAACAAACATTATCCCCTTATGGCCGGTGGGCATACCCAGATGAAAAAATTGAAAAAATTCTGCATAACTTAGGATTAACACTGATAAGAAAAACTTCCTTTCCCTTAAGAAAAGAAAAGGAAGTTATTTTACCCGGAACGTTCTTTTTAATTCAAAGAACTTAATTTTTTTTCAAACAATTGATTCGCTAAACCCGGATTCACTTTGCCACCAGATGCTTTCATAATCTGTCCGATGAACCACCCTTTCAACTTATCTTTCCCGGCTTTAATTTCGGCAATTTTATCTTGGTTCTGCGCTATAATTTCATCAATAATTTTTTCAATTGCCCCTGTATCAGAAACTTGCTTTAACCCTTTTTCTTCAACCAATGTTTCAGGGTCTTTACCTGTTTCAATCATCAATTCAAAGACATCTTTTGCAATCTTCCCCGAAATCACTCCTTCGGTAATTAAATGAACTAATGCCCCCAAATTTTCAGATGAAATTGGGGATTCCAAAATACTAAGGCCTTGTTTATTCAAATAAGCAAATAAATCCCCCATAACCCAGTTCGCCACTTTTTTCGCATCGGCCTTTTGACACGCCCGTTCAAAATAGGCCGCTGTATCCATATCCATCGTTAAAATACGGGCATCATATTCCGGAAGGCCTAATTCTTCCATATACCGTTTCTTTTTAGCTTCCGGTAATTCCGGTAAAGTGGCCCGAATTTTATCCACATACTCTTGTGTTAAAATTACAGGGGGCAAATCTGGATCCGGGAAATAACGATAATCATTCGCATTTTCCTTACCCCGCATAGACCGCGTTTCCATCGCATCAGAATCAAACAATCTGGTTTCCTGAATAACCGTTCCCCCAGCATCATAAAGATCTACCTGACGTTGCGCCTCTATTTCAATAGCCTGCATGACAAACCGGATAGAATTCACATTTTTCACTTCCACCCGTGTTCGCAACGTTTTTTCCCCAACTTTACGGACAGATACATTGGCATCGCATCGCATAGACCCTTCATCCATATTACCATCACATGTTTTAAGGGCCCGCACAATCGCCCGTAATTGCCGTAAATAAGCCCCTGCTTCTTCTGGGGAATGCATATCGGGTTTAGACACAATTTCCATGAGTCCCACCCCGCACCGATTCAGGTCAATAAAGGAATGGACTGGATCCATGTCATGAATAGATTTTGCTGCATCCTGTTCCAAGTGTAACCGTTCCACCCCGATTTTTTTCGTGCCTTCTTCGGTGGTAATTTCAACAAATCCTTCCCCAACAATTGGATAATAAAGTTGTGAAATCTGATAACCCGAAGGTAAATCTGCATAAAAATAATTCTTTCTGTCAAAACGGGAATATAAATTGATTTTGGCGTTTAAACCCATCCCGGTTTTTACACATTGTTCCACACATTTTTCATTTAAAACAGGTAACATGCCGGGGAAAGCTGCATCCACAAAAGACACATGTGTATTTTGTTCCGCCCCAACTTTCGTGGACGCCCCTGAAAACACCTTAGATTCAGAAATAATCTGACAGTGGACTTCCAAACCAATAACTAATTCCCACTCGGCATCTTTTCCTTTAATTGTGTACATGATTTATCCTTTCACCCGATGCGGGATTAATGGCATTTCTGCCCCATTTTCTAGCGCTTGTGCTACCTGGAAAACCGTTGTTTCATCAAAATGTCGTCCTATAACTTGAAGCCCTATCGGTAATCCATTTTTTCCAAACCCAACAGGAACCGCAACACTAGGTACCCCAGCCAACGAAGACGGTGTTGTAAAAACATCAGCTAAATACGCATCCAACGCACTCATATTTTTCATTTCCTGTTCAGAAATCGCCGTCGTTGGGGATGTTGGTACTAACAAAGCATCCACTTTATTATACACATCCATAAAGTCATTATAAATCAAACGACGCACCTTTTGTGCCCGCGTATAATAGGCATCATAGAATCCCGCAGATAACACAAAAGTTCCCAAGAAAATACGGCGTTGTACTTCTTCACCAAACCCTAAAGAACGTGTTTTTGTATAAAGTTCATCCAGTGTTTTTCCTGTTTCCCGAATGGTATAACGCACCCCATCATACCGGGCTAAATTAGAAGAAGCTTCGGCGGGACTAATAATGTAATAAACCGGCAAAGCATATTGCGTATGGGGCAAACTAACATCCAAAATTTCCGCCCCAGCATCTCTTAAAATTTGAACCCCTTTATCCCAAACAGAAGCGACATCTGGGTTAAGCCCCTCTAACCGATATTCCTTTGGGATCCCAATTTTTAAACCTTTGACCCCTTTTTTGCAAAGGGCCGCAAAATCTGGAACCAACTGGTTCGCTGAGGTAGAATCTTTGGCATCATATCCCGCCATATTTTGAAGCATCAAAGCCCCATCTTCCACAGAACGCGCCAAGACCCCAGCTTGATCTAAAGAAGAGGCATACGCCACAATTCCCCATCTAGAACACCGCCCATAAGTCGGTTTTACCCCAACAATACCACAAAAGCTAGCTGGTTGCCGGGAAGATCCCCCTGTATCTGTACCGGTTGCCGCCATACAAAGGCCCCCGGCCACTGCCGCAGCTGGTCCCCCAGATGATCCCCCAGGAACAAGGGTGTAATTTCCGTTTTCATCCGTCCACGGATTCTTGGTTAAGCCAAAATAACTGGTAATTGTAGAAACCCCCATTGCGAATTCATCGGTATTAACTTTTCCCAAAACAACGGTTCCTGCTTTTTGCAATTTTTCAGAAACTGTGGATTCATAAGGGGGAATAAATTCGCTTAAAATCCTAGAGGCCGCCGTTGTCCGAACCCCTTTTGTACAAAACACATCTTTATGCGCAATAGGGATTCCTTCCAACGCCCCGGCTTGTCCTTTTGCCCGACGCGCATCACTTTCTTCCGCTTGTTTTAATGCCAATTCTGGGGTTTGTGTAATAAACGCATTTAAGGTTTTATCTGCCCGTTCCATTTCCGCAATATAGGCCTTGGTTAATTCCACAGAAGAAATTTCTTTTTTATCTAAAAGATCTAAAGCTTGGGCAACACGTAAATCTATCAAATCCGTCATTTTCTTACTCCACTACCTTGGGGACAACATAAAATCCATGAACAGCATCAGGGGAATTCGCCATTAATTCTTCCTGTAAATTCCCAGTGGTCACCTCATCCGCCCGTTGGACATTTTTTTCTTCTGCGACACTGTAAAGTGGCTCAATCCCATCAACATTGACTTGTTGCAACTGCTCCACCCACTTTAAAATATCTTCCATTTCGTGAATAAATTTTTCCTGTTTTTCTTCTGGGATATTAAGCCGCGCCAGCTGTGCAATCCCTTTTACCGTTTTTGTATCAAAATGCATTAAATGCCCCTCCTAGAAGTCTTTTTTATACATTTTTTCCGTTTAAAAGTCAAGTTTTTTTCATAAAAGCATTTTCTGCCTTTACTTTTCATCTCTTTTTGATTATGCTTGTTTCTACAAGGGGGTAATATGCGGGAACCTATTTTAAAAGCGGTCAGTATGCCGGCGCGTATTTTATGGGCGCCGTCGGTTCCGGCGTTGTTAAACATGGTTTGTCAATTACCTTTCATGTTGTTCTATGCGGGACAAGGGGGCAACCCTTTGCTATTCATGGGAACTATCATCGGGGTTCATGCCTTAATTGCTCTTTATGCCGCGAAAGAACCTCATTTATCTAATATGTTCAAAGCCCAAGGTCCTTTCTTTAAGAAAAGTTCACAAATGTATACCTCATCAGGAAGAAAATACGCCCCATGAATCAAACAGATGTTTTCGCCCTTATTTTACAAAACGCTTCCTCTACGGGGTTGCTTATTGCCTTGTTAGGGGTATTGGCACTTGTTTTTGTCATGGTTGTATTTGTGACCTCCTTAGGAAATATGTTACTTCCCAAACCAAAAGAAACCCTTGTTTCTGATTTTCTTCCTTTTTCAAGGCTAGACCCAGATGGTGCCACCATTTACATGCGTAATGGTACTTTGGCTCGTGTTTTTGAATTAACAGGAACGGACACCACTTTAGCAAGTGATATTGAACGTAAAGCCTTGATGGAAAAACGGCAACAATGGATTGATTCACTAAGTGAATTAGAAATTATTTGCAGGGTTATTACTATTCGTGAAAAAATTCCTTTAGCCGAAGAAACACTACATCCAGATAATCCTTTGCTCAATAAAGTGTCAGAACTTTGGTTGAACAGTTTACACCGCATTTTCAGAAACAAACATTACCTAATTCTTTCCGTTAATGATCGTAAGGATGCCATTAATGATTTAATTCAGGCAACAAATGCGACTCTTTCTATCTTAGATGTTTATCATCCTATTCTTATTTCTGAAAAAACCCCAGATAAACATCAAGACAAAAGCCCCTTTTGGGTTTTTTCACAACTTGTCAGCCCCGTATCAAACCCAAAACCCATTGTAGGCTTTGAAAAAGGGGAAGAACTTAATTCCTTTTTAACATCTGACTATATCCACTTCACAAAAGATGAAGGGATTATCCGTTTCTTTTCTGGGGACAGGGAAAAATTAGCCATTTGTATCGGTATTCGTAAGCCTGGGGATTTCATGGATGAACAAATGGTTGCCCGTATTTTAGGAATTGATTGTGAAGTTGTTATTACACACAATATCCATGCTATTCCAAAAGCAAAAGGAAACCTGTTAATGATTCAACAACGCCGTATGGCTTACTTAACAAGTTTTTCTGAAAGTGTACGTTCCCAATATAATACCGCCATGCAATTAATGGATCCTTCTGATATTAATTCACAAACCCTTAATGAATATTCTATGTCTATTATGGTCTATGGGGAATCTAAGGAAGAACTTGTTTTTGGACAACAGGAAGTTGAAAAAATATGTCGACTTTACGGGGTGACACCTGTGCGAGAAGGTTGGATTACTCAAGCTGTTTTCTTTTCTCAAATTCCCTCTTATGAAGTATATCCACGTACATACTTGTATTTATCGCGGGTAGTGGCGTGTTCCATTTGCATGGATAAAACAACTGAAGGCCGGCAAAAATCTGATTGGGGGCCTGTGCCTATTTCTTACTTCCGGACTATTACGGGGACCCCTTACGCTTTCCAATTCCATGTAACAGAAGAACCCTATGCTGTGGCACATACAGCCCTTATTGGTCCAACGGGACAAGGGAAAACAACCTTATTTTCATTTTTAGCAGGCCAATCTTCCCGTATTCCAGATTTACGGACTTATTTCTTTGACCGTAACAATGGGGCCAAAGTTTTTGCTTTATTACAAGGGGCTCCGTATGTGCGGTTTGATGGGGGGGACAATGCTGTTGCCTTAAATCCTTTCTTTATGCCAGATTCCCCTGAAAACAGGGCATTTTTACGATCTTGGTTACGCTCTATTACTGGCTGTACAGATGCTTTTTCCGAAGAAGAAATTGCCCGAGCCGTTACAACAGCTTATGACTATTTAAAACCAGAAGAACGTCTTTTGAAGAACTTGTATAAAAGCTCTTTTTCCTTAAACGGAGATATGCGCCGTGAACTAAAACGTTGGGTCAGTGATGATCAATATGGTCGGATCTTTAATGCCGAAGAAGATAAATTAGATATTGATAACCGCTATACTGGTTTTGATTTTACGCATATTTTCCAAGATGGGACGTTGGCTCCTGCCGTCATTAGCTATATCATGTACCGCATTCATGAATTAGCTAGCTTAAAAGGGACCCCCTCGTTAGTGATGATTGATGAAACGGCCCCTATGTTAGAACATCCTATGTTCCGCGACAATTTCATTGTAGGTCTTCGGGAAGGACGAAAGAAACGACAAGCATTCTTATGTGCTTTCCAGCAACCTCGCTTTTTAGATGAAAACGGTTTAGGGGATGTGATTCGTGGCCAATGTCAAACCATTATTTTCTTTAGAAATTTACAGGCAACCCCCGCGGATTATGAATCTTGGAATTTAACCCCAAGTGAACTAAACTTTATTCTAGGAAAAGAATTTATTGATCATAAATACGCCATCCTTGTCAAACGGCCCGCTGTTAATGAATCTGTTATCTTGGATATTAATTTGGGGGGATTAGGTCCCTACTTAAAAATTTATTCTTCTGGGAATAAAAATGTGGCCTTAGTTGAACGTCTTAGCCATGAACTAAAATATGCTAAAGATATCCTACAACAATACTTACAGTTATCTGATTAGCATTCAATAACAACAAACGCCATAGCTTGTTTATCATCACTCAAAGAAATATGTAGATAACTATTGGGGTAAGATTCTAAAAGTGTTTGTCGCGCTTTTTCAGAAAGCTTGATAATGGGCTTTCCATTATCCGTGTTTAAAATACTAATGTCTTGCCAAGAAAGCTTCATTCCAATTCCAACCCCTAAGGCCTTTGCAACCGCTTCTTTTCCTGCAAATCTTTTAGCATAAAATCTAACTTGCCTAGTATAAGATAACTCTTCTGCATATTGTCTTTCTTCGGGGGTAAATAAACGATGCAGCACTTTGTTTCCAAAGCGCTGCATTAAAAATTGCATTCGTTCTATTTCTAAGATATCTGTGCCGATACCTAAAATCATTGGGGTATTTAAACCTCGTCCACAACTTGAAAGGAACCCGTTTCTGCAAGTTCCTCATCTGAATAAATGGCATCCCCCATCAATTCGGCATCCACAGCTTTCAATTCTTCTGCATCGGCTACACTTTCTTTAACTGGGGTATAGCGTTGTAATTTATCCACTATTGTTTCGCGCACCGCATCCAAATCCACAGCCCCTTGTTCAATTTCACGTAAGGCTATCACTGTATTCTTATCACCATCTTTTTCAACGGATGGGGCGACCCCTAATCCCAAAGATTTCGCCCGGCCAACCGCCAAAACGACCAATTCAAATCTGTTAGGAACTTTTTTAACACATTCTTGAATACAAGCGTCCATATGTATCCTCCGCCTAAAAGTTATTTGACCTTCTTTTCTACAAATTCGACGTGTTTTCTGGCCTTACGGTCATATTTACGAACTTTCATTTTTTCGGTTTTACGTGAACTTTTTTTCGTAACATAAAACACACCTGTTCCAGCCGTACTTTCAAGTTTAATTTCAATTGTTGTTGGTTTTGCCATACTCTATACCCTTCCTTAAACATAAAATCTCTTGTTATCATACTTAAAATTTTCTTAAAAGTCAAGAAAAAAAGTAAAAAAGCGTTTTTTTCAAATTTTAATCACATTTTATGCTTGCTTTTCCCACAAAAAAAAGGTTGAATGATGCGTAGAGGAGAATTATGAAAAAAATACTGTTGTGTCTTGGTCTTATACTATCTCTTCCCCTGGGGGCAGAGGAGTTGTTTTGGACATTTGATAACACGGGAAAAGAATCCCCTGTTCCCCCTGATTGTGATGGGGTTTTTAACGAGGAATTAGGACGTTTTGTTTTGCCAACCCCAGAAGAATTATATACGGCGGGGAATGCCTATTTCTTTAAAAGGGAAGATGAACAACGTAACGCAGGGTATTGTTTTGTGGCGGCTGCCTTACAGGGACATTTGAACGCTCAGTACACACTCGCTCAGCTTTACAGCAAGGGGATGGTTTTGCCTAAGGATGATTTAGCCGCCTATAAATGGGCTTTTATTGCGGGGTTGCAAGGACATAAAGCCGCTGAACGACTAGCGGTTTCTTTGGAACAATATCTAACAACTGAAGACATCACGAAGGCCACAGATGAAGCTCAGGAATTTTTAAAAACGTTGCCGACGAAAACACAACAAACATTGGCAGGGTTAGATGCTGAATTAGAAAGTAAGCAGGCCTATCTTGATCAAATTTATGCTGATATTGATAACGAATTGAACATTACTTTACCCGAAGTTAAAATAGATGATTCTTTAAATCCTATTTTCCCGAATGAAGAAGAAACAGCGATTTCCCAAAAAGTCCCTACCGAAAAAAAAGCTGCAAAAACAAAACGGGAATCTGTTTTAAAGCCTCTTGATAACATCTTTACTCAAAAAGATCGGCCATGAAGCGTTTTTTATTTACCTTATGTTTTTTTGTGCTTTCAAACGTATATGCTGATTTTTTACCTTTTACACAAGATATCCCTTTAATGCCCAATTTAGTTCTTCAAGAAGATTATTTATCTTTTGATACTCCCTCGGGGCAAATACTTAATTTATCGGCTAAAACACCCCTTCCTTGTCAAAAAGTTTTTGATTTTTATTCCCAGACTTTACCCGCGTTGGGGTGGCAAGAAGAAAAAAAAGGATTTTTTAAAAGAAATGAAGATACTTTGTCCCTTTCCTGCAAAGCATCAACGGTCACTTTTGAAATAACATTTGAAAATCCTTCTTAATTCAGCTATACTGTTTAGCGGAAGGAAGTAAGGTTAATGATATCCCCCCCGTTTATTCATCTGCACGTTCATACCGCATATTCTTTGTTAGAAGGGGCCATCAAAGTAGAACATCTTGTTGAAAAAACCGTCCAAGATGGTTTGCCGGCTGTCGCGATGACGGACAAGGGCAATGTCTTTGGGGCGATGGCTCTGGCTCACAGTGCAACCGATAGCGGGATTCAACCTATTTTGGGATGTGAATTACTCATTCGTTTAGACGACCCTACCCGTAAATTTGGAGAACCTCAATTTAAAAAACTTGTTGTGCTAGTCAAAAATGAAGAAGGCTATACCAGTATTCGCCATTTATTCAGAACCTATTACATGGGTCCTGGAAAAGAAGAAGTTCCACATTTAACTCTAGATGAATTTATATCTCAACCCCAGGGGCTTATCGTACTTACTGGGGGACCGGATGGATTGATAAACACTTGCTTACTCAATAAATGGGATGAACAAGCTAAATCTATCTTAAAAACGCTTCAAACTGCTTTTCCTAATCGTCTTTATATTGAATTACAACGTCATGGGACCGAAGAAGAAATTAAAACTGAACCCTTGCTTTTACAATTAGCCCTAGATTTTAATTTACCGATTGTGGCAACAAATGAGCCTTTTTTTGAAGATGCGGCTATGTATGAAGCCCATGATGCTTACTTATGTATCGCCGATAAAACCTATGTTGTTGAACAAAACAGACGACGGGTAACTCCTGAACATTACTTAAAAACCGCCACCCAAATGACAGAACTTTTTTCGGATTTACCAGAGGCATTAGAAAATACCGTTAAAATTGCTCAGCAATGTTATTTCATGGCAACAAAAAAGAAACCCGCCTTCCCAATTTTTGATTGTGGGGAATACACCGAAGATGATTTATTAGATAAAAATGCCCACGAAGGGTTAAAATTACGGGTAGGGCACTTACCCCCTGAAGAACAAAAAGTCTATTTTGATCGCTTAGAATATGAACTAGGCATTATTAAAAAAATGGGCTTTTCTGGTTATTTTTTAATCGTGGCTGATTTTATTAACTGGTCAAAGAACAATGGTGTTCCCGTAGGACCAGGACGGGGATCTGGGGCTGGATCCGTTGTGGCATGGTCCATTAAAATTACAGGAATCAACCCTTTAAGATTTCATCTGCTATTTGAACGGTTTTTAAACCCAGAACGGGTTTCTATGCCCGATTTTGATGTTGATTTTTGTCAGGAAAACCGTGAAAAAACAATTGAATACGTACAGAAAAAATACGGTTTTGATCATGTGGCTCAGATCATCACTTTTGGTAAATTACAGGCCAAAGCCGTCATTCGTGATGTCGGCCGCGTTTTACAAGTTCCGCATCCCGTTGTGGATAGATTAGCTAAATTGGTTCCCAACACATTAAACATTACCTTAAAAGAAGCGTTAGAAGTAGAACCAGAATTGCAAAAGCAAGCTGACGCAGATGAAATGATTGCGCATTTACTAAAGATTGCTTTGCAATTAGAAGGGCTTTATCGTAACACATCCACACATGCAGCTGGGGTTGTGATTGGGGACAAACCTTTGGAAGAAATTATCCCTATTTATAAGGACCCAAGTTCCGATATGCCCGTTACTCAGTATAATATGAAATATGTTGAAGATGCTAGCCTCATTAAATTTGACTTCTTAGGATTAAAAACACTGACAACTATTGCAAAAACAATGGGATTACTGGGGGACAAAGGCAATTTTAATATTCAAGACCTTCCCTTAGACGACCCCGAAACCTATAAATTATTCAAGGCCGCTACAACGGTTGGTGTTTTCCAGTTAGAATCCGCAGGAATGCGCCAAATTTTACGGGATATGCAACCTGATACGATTGAAGATATTATTGCCCTAATTTCTTTATTCCGACCAGGGCCAATGGACAATATCCCCACCTATATTGCCCGTAAGAAAGGCCTGGAAGAACCTGATTATATGCATCCAATGTTGGAATCCATTTTAAAAGAAACCTATGGAATTATGGTGTATCAGGAACAAGTCATGCAGATTTCCCAAAAGATGGCTGGATACACTTTGGGGGGGGCCGATTTACTACGCCGAGCCATGGGGAAAAAGAAAAAAGAAGAAATGGCGAAGCAACGAGATATTTTTATTGAAGGGGCTAAGAAAAACGGGGTTACCAAAGAAACAGCAGAAACCGTTTTTGATAAAATGGCCAAATTTGCAGAATATGGTTTTAACAAATCTCACGCAGCGGCTTATGCCTACATTTCTTATCAAACGGCTTATTTGAAAGCCCATTATCCGGCTGAATTCATGGCAGCCACCATGACTTTAGATAAAACAAACACGGATAAATTGGCGGTATTTAAAGCAGATATTACTAAATTTGGGGTAGAGGTTGTCTCCCCAGATATTAATTTATCAGAAGTTGATTTTTCTGTAAAAGATGGAAAAATTATCTATGCTCTCTCTGCGATTAAAAACGTCGGGGAAGCTGGGATGGCACAAATTGTAGAAGAACGTAAGAAAAATGGGCCTTTTAAATCTTTACAAGATTTATTTTCTAGGGTAGATGCGTCTGCCTTCAATCGGCGCTATCTAGAACAAATGATTAAAGCCGGCGTATTTGATTCCTTACATAATAACAGGGCTCAGCTTTTTAACAATATTGATAAAATGTTAGCCTATGCCACAGGAACAACAGAACAACGCAATTCTAGTCAAATTAGTTTATTCGGGGAACAAACATTAGCGGAATTAAAGCTAGATCCTGCCGCCTCATGGCCTATGTTAGAACAACTAGAGTATGAAAAAGAAGCATTTGGTTTTTATCTTTCTCATCACCCTTTGGATATGTATGAAGGTGTTTTTGAACGTTTAAGAATTGTCCCATCAACCGATATTGAATCAATGGTTCAAAATGTGGGGGCTATCTGCGTTAATGTAGCTGGAATTGTCGCTGGTTTTAGGGAACGTCTAAATCAAAAAGGGAAAAAATTTGCTTTTGTTTCTTTAGCCGATAAAAGCGGACTATTAGATGTTGGTTGTTTCGCAGAAAGTTATGAACTGTACAAAGATTTATTAAAATCTGGAAAACCCGTTTTACTAACAATAACTGCGGATTACAATAAAGAAGGGAACGCTATTCGTTCTTCTGTTCAAAAGGTAGAATATTTAGAAGATGCTGTTTCTAAAACACATTCTGTTCTACTTATTCATTTGAATCAATCACAGGCTTTACCGGAAATAAAAAAAGTACTTTCCACTTTGGCACCTGGAAACAATGGGGTCTATTTTTTACTAGAAACACCTCTTGCCGAGGTAGAAATCGGCCTTAAAGAAAAATACGCCATACACACGGACACAATTGAAATTTTAAAGCGTATCCCCGGGATTTCAGAAATTCAAGCCGTCTAAAATTTTTCAATATCTTCCGGCAAAATTGACATATTCCAATCATAGGAAATTTCCCCTTCGTCATCATTTTTGTAAATGACCCCTAGGAATTCTTTTCCTACAAACACCTCACAGGGGGAATCTTTTCCTTCTCCTTCTGTAACACGAATTTCAGGATTCCAAAACAGTTGTTGCAAATACGTTTGGACTTTTTCCATTTCTTGTGCAGTCATCATGTTTTTTTCCTTTCTATTTAAGGGCATTTGTATCATAATAGAAGAATGATAAAAAAGCAAGTTTTTCGTGATAAAAATCCAAATCTAATTTCCATCGCCCCAATGTTAGATTACACGGATACTTTTTTTCGCCTTTTTTTTAGGCATATTTGTATTCATGCTATGCTTTACACAGAAATGCTTCCCGTTGGGGCGGTTTTACACCAACCAAAAACTTTTTTAAAAACCCAACGCACCCCCGGACCTTTAACTGCCCAACTAGGGGGAAATAATCCAATGGAACTTGCAGAATGTGCCCATCGTTTAGAACAAGCGGGGTTTGATGGGGTCAATTTAAACGCCGGCTGTCCATCCGAACGGGTTCAAGCCGGTTCCTTTGGGGCATCATTGATGAAGAATCCAGAAATTATTGCCGATTGTTATCAGGCCATGGCATCCAAAGTTAAAATCCCAGTATCCATCAAAACCCGTTTAGGATTTGTTGGGGAAGATTTAGCAGAAAAAACCCAAAAGCTAACCCAGATTTTATATCAAGCAGGATGCCGGCACCTTATTTTTCATGCCCGCCCAGCCGCATTAAACAAATCCCCGAAAGAAAATCGGCAAAATTTACCCTTGCATTATGAAATTGTGTATAAAATCAAGGCAAAATATCCAGATTTATTTATTACGTTAAACGGATCTATTTTATCAGACGAGGCCATTCATACTCATTTACAGCACGTGGACGGCGTTATGATTGGCCGGTGGGCTTATGGGAATCCATATGCTTTAACAAGAATAGATAAGGATTATTTTGGGGATAATCATCCCATTTTAACACGTACAGAAATTTTAGAAAACATGATACCCATTCTTGAAAAAGCTCCTTCTTTTTTACAAGCCGCTAAAAGTATGATGGGATTGTTTCATGGTACGCCTTATGCAAAAAAATACAAAAATGTCCTCATGGCACGAGATCCAGCACTTTTAAAAGAATGGCTTACCACTATAAAAGAATGAAACATCAACTTTCCGCGATTATAGGAAAAATATTGCGCAAAATGTTTTTATGTGGTAGTTTAATGATGTCTCAGAGCATTTTTATATGATAAAATAAGCGAAATATGTGCAGCTCAATTTAATGTTTCTAAGTTTTACATATAAAAGAATAATCACTAACTAAGGATATCACTAAATGACTGATGCATATCAAAATCTTATAAATTACACAATTAAAGTATTTGCAAAAACTATGTTTGCAACTATTGCAACCTCAAACTCAAATGGAGATATTTCCGCCAGTCAAATCACCATAGTTAATGATAATTTAGATTTATATTTTCAAACAGATAAAAATTTTGAAAAAATAAAAAATATTAGCGAAAACAATAAGGTGGCTGTAAATTTTGGCAATGTCTATTGTAAAGGAATAGGGAAAATTTTAGGACACCCGCTTGACAATGAAACGTTTATCACGCAATTAAAACAAAAAAACCCACATTCCTATAATAAGTATTCAGCTTTGCATGATGAAGTATTAGTTAAAATACAAATTAAAGAAATCAGAATTTGGCAATTTGAAAAAATTAATAATAAGCTTGAAGAGGTGTTGACGATTATTGATGTTGAAAATAACTCCTTTAAAAAAGTTTTATTGTCAAATATAAAAACAGGCAGATTATTCTCTCAATATGTTAAATAAAGAAATTAAATAAGCTGGTTTATAATAAATGTCCGTTACTTTTTTTAAAAAACTTAAAAAATATTGTATTAGATCAAAGGATATAATTGTTATTAATTAACGGAATTAAACAGATTAAATCATAAAAGATACCCCATTTTAGGGGCTTTTCTAAGTTAAAGGTGGCTGGATTAGGGATCAACGAATGACGGAACGGATAGTTGGTGAGAACAAGCTGCTAAGCGCAGTTTGAACCTTACGACGTGAGGAGGACCCGTTTACGGGAGTACCCAACCGAATCCGTCCTCTTACCGCTTGGCAACACCCCAATATGCGGTCTTCGTATAACACAAATTTTATAAATCACAAGAAAAATATAAGAGGAACAGGCCATATTGCACTTGACTTTTTAAAATGAAAATATACTCTGTTATCAAAGAACAAAGGACATTTATATGTCACAGGAACGCATACCCAAAGATAAGGTAGAAATTATTACCTTAAGGCGTTTCGCTCACAGATTATTTTGCTTACCCTACACCGAAAAACAAAAAATAAAAGAACAAGTTTTACACATGTCTTCGGCACTTAAACTGGCTCTACTCGCTAAAAATTGTTTAACCTTAGAAAAAAATCTTAACCCCTTAGAAAGCTATACCATCACTCCAGAACAATTTAAAAAAAATTTTTATACGCCGGCACGTCTACTGTTTGATCACCCTGAATATCAGGCCCTTTTTATTTCTTTTCTTTTTACAGATCATTTGGTCACTAAACAAAAAGCATTTCCTCAAAAAGAAAAACTGCTTTCTGCTTGCTAAATCACAAAAATATTTTATTTTATAGTTAGGAGGATTTTTCTATGATACAAATGCAACCACTTTCTTTTGAATTAAACGATTTGGAACCGATTATTAGTGCCAAAACAATTGATTTTCATTACAATAAGCATTATGCCACCTATGTACAAACAGCGAATGATTTGTGTGCCAAGACACCCCTTGCTGACTTACCATTAAAGGAAATCATTTTAGGTTCTTATAATGTACCAGAATCCAAAGCATTGTATAACAACGCCGCCCAAAGTTTTAATCATGCCTTTTATTTTGCAGGATTTAAAAAAGGGGTGTCTATGCCAGGGGATTTAAAAGAACAAATTGAAAAAGAATTTGGGTCTTTAGACGATTTTTGGGAAAAGATAACGACAACTGGGATCAAACAATTCGGCAGTGGCTGGGTTTGGTTAGTTTGGACAGGGGTCAAAATGGATATTATCAGTACCGCCAATGCTGACACCCCAATTACGCAACACTTAACCCCTTTATTAACCTTAGATGTTTGGGAACACGCTTATTATCTAGATTATCAAAATAGACGGGCAGATTACTTAAAAGCCTTACAAAATATTATTAACTGGGATTTTGTCGCAGATAATTTCCAAAAAGCGCCTAAATAAGACTTTTTGAGGCTCGTTACCCATAAATAACAATTGACAAGAGGGCTTAAATCTTCTATGCTTGATATCATTCTTTTGGAAAGGGAAAAAGCATGGAAAAAGATAAAGCATTAGAAGCAGCCATCAGTCAAATTGAACGGGCCTTTGGGAAAGGGTCAGTCATGCGTTTAGGCCAAAAAGAAAGTGCCGTTGAAATCCCGGCGATTTCTACCGGTTCTTTAGGGCTTGATTTTGCTCTAGGTATTGGGGGACTTCCCCGGGGACGAATTGTTGAAATCTATGGTCCAGAAAGTTCCGGGAAAACGACATTGGCCTTACACGTTGTAGCTGAAGCTCAAAAAAAGGGCGGAAAGTGCGCTTATATTGATGCCGAACATGCGATGGACCCTGGCTATGCTGTCAAACTTGGGGTAGATATTAACAACATGCTGATTTCCCAACCAGATACGGGGGAACAGGCTCTGGAAATTGCGGACACTTTAGTACGATCTGGGGCGATTGATGTTTTGGTGGTGGACTCTGTGGCCGCCCTTGTTCCCAAAGCCGAAATTGAAGGGGACATGGGGGATTCCCATATGGGATTACAAGCTCGCTTAATGAGCCAAGCTCTCCGTAAACTAACAGCATCTGTTGCCAGAACAAACACTCTTGTGATTTTCATCAACCAAATCCGGATGAAAATTGGGGTTATGTTTGGAAACCCTGAAACAACAACAGGGGGGAATGCCTTAAAATTCTATGCTTCTGTCCGCCTTGATATCCGCCGGATAGGGTCCTTAAAGGATAAGGAAGAAGTCATCGGTAATCAAACCCGGGTGAAAGTTGTGAAAAACAAAGTTGCTCCCCCGTTCAAAACCGTTGATTTTGATATCATTTATGGGGAAGGTATTTCCAAAATCGGTGAATTAATTGATTTAGGGGTAAAAGCCGGTTTTGTAGAAAAATCTGGGGCATGGTTCTCTTATGACGGGGAACGTATTGGCCAAGGCCGTGAAAATGCCAAAACCTTCTTCAAAACTAATCCAGATAAAGCGGAAAAATTGGAAGAAAGCTTACGGGCTCACGCCAAAGATCTGTCCCGTGATATGATGATGGGGGGCGAAGATTCCGTTGTGGCCGCAGCTGAATAACGAAACAGTCGGACATTTTTATAAGTCCGACTGCATTGGTCGGACTTTCTTTTTAAAAGGTGGTAATTATGACAAATATAACTCAATCTATTCGTGATACGTTTATTGCTTATTTTAAAAAACAGGATCATACCATTGTTCCGGCAAGTTCTGTTGTCCCAACGAACGACCCAACGCTGATGTTCACCAATTCCGGAATGGTACAATTTA
>Ga0310695_10004544_pt1 | contig 25392 bp, 18 predicted proteins | sample RumenRJG_04DNA_FD_203882 | JGI IMG/M metagenome (GOLD analysis project Ga0310695, IMG submission 203882) | Bovine rumen microbial communities from Lethbridge, Alberta, Canada - RJG_04 (v2) (version 2) | ecosystem: Host-associated > Mammals > Digestive system > Stomach > Rumen | place: Canada...
TTGCAACGATAAAGACTGAATGCCGATACAGGTCATTCCTTTCAAAAGCTCTCTACTCCATAGTTACTGTGAAGAGAATCACATTTCATTGTATTTTTCTAGATTGAGTGACTGCCTATGTCCGCTCAAGATCAATAAGACCATAGAGGAAAATGATATTGCACTATAAAATACGAGCATGAAATGGATGAGTTGCCAGTGTCAGCATTAATCTCACAAGAGGCTGAGCTACATGATTATTTCGCACGTCAATCTCCAAAGACCTGCTGGTGAACAGTGTCAGACCAATGAGGATCATCAGGAAGGCGTTGCCAAGCTTGCGAGTTCGTTTTCCGCTCCGTTTGGCTGCGGAAATCTCGGCAGACTGATGGGACTGCTTCATGACAAAGGTAAGGAGCAACCAGATTTCCAGAAATACATAAGAAAAGCTTCCGGACTTGAGCCTGACCTAACCGGGATAAAGCACGTAGAGCATGCATATGTAGGCGCACTGCTGGCCGCAAAATATTACCAAACTGCCTCTATGCTGATAGCCAATCCTATTCTGGGACATCATGCCGGACTGAAGGATAAAGCCGACTTCGATCGCGCCATGAAAAAGAGCATCCCTGTTGGAGTAAGTGCTCCTGATACAGGTCTGCCCGACACCACGAAAAAATTAAACAATCCTTCTCCAAAGAAAGACTTGCATCATCTGGTACGCATGCTTTTTTCCTGCCTTGTTGACGCGGACTTCCTTGACACCGAAAAATTCATGAGCCCTGAAGCGTCTGCTCAAAGGAGTCGTTATTCAGGCATACATGAGCTGGCAAGCGGGCTTGATGACTATCTTCAGACATTGAAAAATAATGCGGATAACTCCGAAGTGAACCGCATCAGGGAAGAAGTTCAGGAACAGTGCAGACAGAAAGCCGCACTGCCTCCCGGATTTTATTCACTTACAGTGCCGACCGGCGGCGGGAAAACACTTTCATCAGTTCTCTGGGCTTTGAAACACGCTCTTGCCCATGGCAAGCAGCGCATCATCATAGCTATTCCCTACACTAGCATCATCACTCAGACCGCTTCCACTCTCCGGAAAATTTTTGGCGATGAGAATGTTGTTGAGCATCATTCGCTTATAGATTACGACTCGATCAAAGACTCAAATCTCCGCAGCAGGCTGAAGCTTGCCGCCGAAAACTGGGATGCTCCGGTTATAGTAACCACAAACGTGCAGCTCTTCGAGTCGATGATGTCCAACAAACCGTCATCATGCCGCAAGCTGCACAATATCTGCAACAGCGTTCTGATTCTGGATGAAGTGCAGGCACTTCCTCCTGAATTTCTGCAACCTATCATAGATTCGCTGAGCACCTATACCCGTATTTTCGGATGTTCCGTGCTGTTCACCACTGCATCACAGCCGGCTCTTTGCGGTGAAACAATTGTCAAAGGGACAGACAGGAAATCATCCCTGCACGGTCTGACAAACGTTCAGGAGCTCATTCCCCGAAATCTTGAGCTGGAGAAACGGCTCCGCCGCGTAAACCTTCACGTTGACCTTGAACAGCAGGAGCTTAGTTCCATTGCTGAGGCTCTCTCCGGGAAACCGAGGGTTCTGTGCATTGTCAACACGCGAAAGACTGCATGCGAGCTGTTCAAGATGCTTCCGGAAGATGAGAACAACTACCATCTTTCAAGATTGATGTGCCCGGCTCACCTCAGAAAGACTCTCGGGAACATCAAGAGCGAGCTCAGCACAACGAATCATGACGTGCGCATTATTTCCACTCAGCTAATCGAGGCCGGTGTTGACATTGACCTGCCTTGCGTCTACCGCCAGGAGGCAGGCCTTGACTCTATCCTGCAGGCGGCAGGACGGTGCAACCGGGAGGGGCGTCTGGAGAGAGGCGACACCTATGTCTTCTCCACCGGCGAGGTGCCCCGTGGCAGCATGACATGGGCAAAGGATGCCATGCGGGAGCTTGATCCTGATGAGGACTGGTGGTCTCAGGAAACTATGACCAGGTATTTCAGACAGTTCTACCGCAGAATACATACTTTCGATAAGGCAAATATCGGAGAGCTGCTTGAACAACCGTTCAACTTCAACTTTGAAGAGGCCGCCAGGAAATTTCACCTCATTGATGACAAGAGCATATCTGTCATCGTTAACTACGAGGACAGTGTCTCACTTGTGAGGAAATTGCAAGAAGAAGGCATTACACCCGCTCTTATGAGAAAGCTTGGGCAGTACACTGTCCAGCTTCGAGAGAATGATTTCAAGGAACTTGACGGAAAAGGGCTGATTGACGAAATACTCGAAGGAATCTATTTCATACCGGATCCAAGCCAGTATGACGAAAAACTCGGGCTCATGACGGAAAGCCATTGGATGGAAGAATTGCTTATAGAGTGATGATCTATGGAAACAAATAAAGAATACTGTTTGGAAGTGTGGGGCAGCTGGGCATGCTTTACCAGACCCGAATTAAAGGTTGAGCGTGTGAGCTACGATGTGATCACTCCATCTGCCGGCCGTGCAATTTTTGATGCGATTTTCTGGAAACCTGCAATCTCCTGGCATGTTACAAAAATAGAAGTGCTCTCTCCGATCAAATGGACCTCAATACGGAGAAATGAGGTCGGCGCAGTAGCGAAGCCCAAGACAGGTCCGATCTACATTCAGGACAAGCGCCAGCAAAGAAATACATTGCTGCTGAAGGATGTGCACTACCGCATTCATGCCGTGATGCACTACAAAAAGCCTGAAGAGCGCACCAGCAATTCCCGCGAGCCTGGCGATGACGAGTCACCGCTCAAATACCAGCACATCTTCGAGCGCAGGGCGGGAAAAGGACAGTGCTTCACGCAGCCCTACCTTGGCAACAGGGAATTCCCGGCATTCTTCAGGCTCGTGCCGGACGATACCTCAGATCCGGAGCCCATTGCAGAGGACAAGGATCTCGGCATCATGCTCTATGAGCTTGATTATGAGAGCAGCAGCCAAAACGGCAAAGGACGGGCAGATGCAATGTTCTACCGTGCAGAGATGAAGCAGGGAGTGATTATTGTTCCGGAACCCGACAGTCAGGAAATACTAAGATGATACTCAAGGCACTCTACGATTATTACCAGAAGCTGAAGGATCTCGGTGAAGTGGCTCCTGCCGGCGCTCAGAAGAAGGCTATACAGTTCATTATTGTCATCGATGCTGAAGGCAAGTTAAAAAACGTCGAAGACACCAGGGACAGCGACGGAAAGGGAAAAATTTACTTTGTGTCAGCAGGCTCGCGTACCAGCAAGATAGTTCCCTACCTGTTCTGGGACAACAAGGAATACGTGCTCGGACTTGAAGGAAAAGCCAAAGGATCAGGAAAGGGCAAGGACAAACAAAAGATTCATGATGAACACGCTGCGTTTGTCCGGAAATGTCAGGAAATAGCAGCACAGAACCCTGATGAGCCCGGGTTTCAGGCTGTCTGCCGCTTCTATGAACAGCATGGGGAGGATTCCGTCCGGCCCAATGACAGGGAAAAAATTCTTGAAGACACCAATGGCAACATAGCTTTCCAGCTCCCAGGCGGTGAGACGATAATAGCGGACAATCCGAAACTCTTTGAGTATGCCTTTGCCGGGAAAGAGACTTCAGACAACACCGGAATATGCCTTGTCACAGGCAGGAGCACTCATCCTGTCATTACAACAACTGCTACCAGCATCTACGGAAGCCAGGCCACTGCCAAACTGGTAGCATTCCAGGTAGATTCAGGATATGACTCCTACGGCAGGGAGAAAGGTGAGAATGCCCCGATTTCAAAAGAGGCTGAGCATGCTTACTCCACAGCACTGAATCACCTGCTGGCAGGTGACTCTCGCAATAAGTTCACTGTAGGCAGCCGCACCTTTGTTTTCTGGGCTTCTTCCTCAAGTCCGGCTGGCAAAGAAGCAGAGTCGGCCTTGTTTTCCATGCTTGGCATTCAGCAGGATGACAAAAGCGATCAGAACAGCAATGTTGACTCTGTCAGGGAGGCATTCAAGGCGATCTATTCCGGCAAAACCTTAAGCATGGATGATGACCGTTTCTTCATACTTGGCCTGGCTCCGAATGCCGCCCGCATTGCTGTCGTTTACTGGGCTGAAACTACTGTAAAGGAGTTCGCCAGAACCATTCTCCGCCACTTCGATGACATGGAGATTGGCATTCCGGGACCGAAGCCGTATTACGGCCTTTACCAGATGCTCAGTGCCGTAACGCTGAAAGGCAAGACACAGGACGTGCAGCCTAATCTGGTGGAGGCCACGGTAAAAAGCATTTTTCAGGGCACACCTTATCCGTATTCGCTTTTCGCTGCATGCCTCGGGCGAATACGTGCGGAACAGTCCGTATGGCAGGCCCGTGCAGCCATGCTAAAGGCCTATTTAACAAGACTATCCAGGGGGAACTATAAAGTAAGAATTATGTTAGACAAAACAAACACGAACCAGGGATATCTCTGCGGGCGGCTCCTCGCCACAATAGAGAAGATCCAGGAGGAGGTTCAGAATAACGAGTCCAACGTTCTTGAGCGCTACCTCAATGCAGCGTCTTCAACACCGGTTGCCGTTTTCGCCACACTGCTGAACCTCTCTGTACACCATGAGAGCAATCTCAAGAAGGAGAGAAAGGTTTTCTTCACCCGCCTCAAGCAGGAGATCATCTCTAAGATTTCTGCGGACGGCTTCCCGGCACACCTCAGCCTTCAGGATCAGGGAATGTTCATGATCGGCTATTACCAGCAGCGCCAGGATTTTTTCACCAAAAAATCCAGCGGTGATGACAAACCGGCAGAAGAGCAGCCGGCAGAATCAGTAACCAATTAGGAAATAAACTTTGACAGAACTTAAGGCTAGGATAGATTTTGTCTATCTTTTTGATGTGCAGGATGGCAACCCAAGCGGCGAGCCCGATATAGGCGCTCTTCCGCGCTCTGACATAGACCGCGGAGCCTCACCGGTTACTAACGTTTGCAGCATCCCCACCGGAGATAAGACGACCATTGCCAAAGCTGCCAAACAGGAATCTGACAAAAGGAACAACTAAGGAAATAAATTATGACAGAACTCAAGGAAAGAGTAGATTTTGCCTATCTTTTTGATGTTCAGGACGGCAACCCCAACGGAGATCCGGATGCCGGCAATCTTCCCCGTATTGACGCAGAGACCGGAACCGGCCTGGTTACTGATGTCTGCCTGAAGCGCAAGGTGCGCAATTACGTGCAGACGGTCAAGGAACAGGCTGCAGGGTATGACATTTTTATCAAGGACAAGGCGATCCTGGATCGTTTCGTTAACCAGGCATGGGAAGACAGCAAGGTCAAGGATGCAAAGAAAGAGGACCAGAAGAACATCGCAAAGAAGCTTCTTTGCGAGCGTTTTTTTGACATCCGCACTTTCGGTGCAGTGATCGCAACAAAAAACAGGAACGATCAGGTACGCGGTCCGGTCCAGATGACTTTTGCACGCTCAGCCAGTCCGGTTTTTACAATGGAAAACTCAATCACCAGACTCGCTGTCACCCGAGAAGAGGACCAGGATAAAGAGCGCACCATGGGACGCAAGAACACCATCCCCTACGCTCTTTACGTATGCCACGGCTTCATCAGTGCCAACCTTGCCGCACAGACTGGTTTCTCTGCCGAGGATCTGCAGCTGTTCTGGGAGGCTCTGAGGGGCATGTTTGACACCGACCGCTCAGCATCCAGGGGGCTGATGAGCGCACAGAAACTGATAGTGTTCAAACATGATTCAATGTTCGGCAATGCACCGGCAAACAAACTCTTTGACCTTGTCAATGTTGAATTAAAGCCGGGAATCAGCGTTCCGCGCAAGTTCTCTGACTACAACGTATCAATCGACAAGGCTAATTTACCTGCCGGCGTACGCTGCGAAGAGCTTTTTTAATGGCCTATGCCCTATACCGATGATGACATGCTAATGCTTTCTGGCATACAGCACTATAAGTTCTGCCCACGTCAGTGGGCACTTATCCATCTCGAGCAGCAGTGGAACGACAACATGCTCACTGCCGAAGGGCATATCCTGCATACCCGCGTGGATGATCCGACCTATCGTGTAAAAAACGGAGACACCATTACGCTGCGCGGGATGCATATCGCCTCTTCATCTCTCGGGCTCTATGGCGTAGCTGATGCGGTAGAACTGATCCCTTCAGATGGCCAGGACTCATTCTTCACTCATCCCCGATATCCAGGGAAATGGCAGCTTTTCCCAGTTGAGTACAAGCACGGCCGACAAAAGCCGGATGAGCGCGATGAGGTTCAGCTTGCTGCCGAGGCAATGTGCATGGAGGAAATGTTTCATGTGAACATTCCGAAAGGCGCATTTTTTTATTTCGAGACAAGGACAAGAGAATATGTAGATATTGATGAGGATTTACGGCAAGAGACAATGCGGTGCGCGGAGGCTATGCATGAGCTTTTCAGGAAAGGCGTTACCCCTCCGGGACGCAACGACAAAAGCTGCACAAGGTGCTCGCTTGCTGATGTCTGCTGTCCGAAGCTCAAGGAAAAATCTGATGTAGAAAACTATCTTGGCATCAATCTATATGAGAAAAATGCTTAACATCCTGTACATTACAAAGCCTGATGCCTACCTCAGCAGGGACGGCCAGGATATTGTTGTGTCAGTCAATAAAGAAGAAACTTGCCGGATCCCGATCCTCAACATCGAGGGGATTGTCACCTTCGGATATCCCGGAGCCAGCCCCGGGCTGATGAAGCTGTGCAATGACAACAATGTCTCCCTGACTTTTCTTTCACCACAGGGAAAATTCATTGCCCGCCTGCAGGGGCCAACGAAAGGCAATGTTCTCCTCCGCAAGCAGCAGTACCTTATTTCTGATGACAAGCAAAAAGCCCTGCACATCTCCCGTCTGATGATCGCCGGCAAAATACAAAACAGCCGGAATATCCTCAGAAGGTTCATACGCGACTACGGGCCGAATACTGATGTTGAGATCGCCGCAAAACAGCTGAACCTAAGCAAGGAAAAAGCGCTGTCTGCAGCCAGTATCGATGATTTGCGCGGAGAAGAGGGAGCAGCGGCCAACACCTATTTCGGTGTCTTCAACCAGCTCATCATTGCCCAAAAAGACGGCTTCAATTTTAACGGGAGAAACCGCAGGCCGCCGCGGGATCCGACCAACGCAATGCTTTCATTTGCATACACTCTTCTCGCAAACGAATGCAGCACAGCCCTAGAGACAGTCGGGCTTGATCCATACGTAGGAATGATGCATACCCTGAGGCCTGGGAGAGCTTCTTTCGCCTTGGATATTATGGAAGAGATGCGGGCATATCTTTGTGACCGTCTTGTGCTTTCGCTTATAAACAGGAAACAGGTCCAGGCAAAGGATTTTACAAGTCAGGGCGAAGACAGCATCCTCATGAAGGATACCTGCAGAAAAACACTGATCGGTGCCTGGCAGCAGAGAAAAAAAGAACTGATTACACATCCGTTTCTTAAAGAAAAGATCCCAGTAGGATTGTTGCCCTATGCCCAGGCTTTGCTTATGGCCCGCTATATCCGCGGGGATCTGAACGATTACCCTGTCTTTCTGGTTCAATAACATCATGATGGTTTTAATAACATACGACGTCAACACGGCCTCTCCTTCCGGAGCAAGAAGACTGAGACAGGTGGCAAAAACCTGCCAGGACTATGGACAGCGCGTGCAGAATTCTGTGTTCGAGTGCGTTATTCAGAATGATCAGTTTGTGATCCTGAAGGATAAATTAGAAAGCATAATGGACAAGGAGAACGACAGCATCCGATTTTATTTTATTGGGAAGAACTGGCAAAGAAAAGTGGAAATGGTAGGCAGGCAGACATCTTTCGATCCAGAAGGGACTCTGATCGTATAAAAATAGAAATCTGCGAACATAGGGCATTGCAAAAATTCCATCACTTTCGCAATCAAGTGTAACTGCCTGATATTACATAGTTTTAAAAAATTTCTATTTGAGTTTTACAATTTATCTATAATGAACTTGGACTTTCGCATTTTTAAGCATTTTTTTGCCTGTCAATCAAATGCTTGGCGAGGGTCGGTCGCGTCCCGCGCGGACGCGTGGATTGAAACTCCGGGGTCTCGATGACCGCAAGGCAGCAGGCGGTCGCGTCCCGCGCGGACGCGTGGATTGAAACTCCCGAGCTATACTGAGCGTCATATCTCTCAAAGTCGCGTCCCGCGCGGACGCGTGGATTGAAACATAACTCCTCCTTAAACTGCGAACCTGCTGGTTAGTCGCGTCCCGCGCGGACGCGTGGATTGAAACCCCCAGGCCTTCGCGAGAGCCTGCGCGCAGAGCGTCGCGTCCCGCGCGGACGCGTGGATTGAATAAAAGAATCCCTCTTAGCCGTACTATTTCCAGTGACGTGACAACTTATCTCTAAGTTTTCGTCTAATTCGTTAATCTAGCAACAGTTTTCTGCCATTACAGTCATAAATCACTGGCTAAAGCCTTTCCTGTTCCCAGAATTCTACCTTGGTTCCTGTCTTCTTTTTCTTATTTTGGCAGGTTGCCAGCCTCCTACATACCCAATTTTACCTCAAAAGTGTTTGACTATATAGTACTGTTATGATATACTGTACTATATAAATCAGGAGGCTAATATGGGTGTTCCAAAGGAAATCAGAGAAGTTGAAAGACCAACAAATACTATTGTGTGTGATAACGGCAAAGACACACCTTTTCGCTATGCTGTGAGAGAAAGAGCAGCTTCAGGCAAGTACGTCCGCGGTAAATTTCCGCAGCCAAAGAATGGCAAGGTCATCGGTCATATCATAAATTTCAAATATGTCCCGTGGTCCAAAGGAAAGCAGAAAGCAAAATCAGAACCAAAGGAGTCAGAGCCAGCCACAAAGGAAGCCGAGGCTTCATGGGATGCTGAAGTCCTGTCGTATGGCGCTCCTGCGTTTGCCTACAGATTCTGTGATGACATCATCTCGGATCTTTTGGAGATATATGATGCTCCTGATGTGTATTCCATCATGGTTATAGCAATTTTGAGGATTATAAAGCCAAGAATATCAGCTTCCAGGTATGCCTCATACTATGAGTCCTCATTTCTGAAGGTATTCTTCCCGGGAACACATCTGTCCAAAAACCATGTTGGCAAACTTTTGAATGAGCTGGGCAGGTACGAAGGCAAAAGGCATGAGTTTTTTGGGAAAAGGCTTGAGAGGATCGCGGCAGACCATCACATTGCAATAGATGGAACACTGGTCACTGACAACAGCATCATAAATGAACTGTCCCAGCTTTCACGCAAGAGCAGAATAAAGGGTACCAGGGATATTTCAGTTCTGTATGCCTATGACATTGAGAAGATGGAGCCTGTCTGCGCAGACGTCTTTCCTGGCAATTCAGTGGACTCAACTTCCTATGAGTCATTTGTACGGGAAAACAACATAACAAAAGGCACTATCCTTGCTGACAAGGGATTTCCTCCCAATCAGATCCGTGAATGGCTGAAAAACCATCCCGACCTCCATTACATCACTCCTGTAAAGAGGGATGACCAAAGGATCAAGAAATACAGCCTGAATATCTACGACACTATGCTCAGGGGCACCGAATGCCCTGTTATGGGCATAAAAGCAAAAACTGACAAAGGGGTGTTCCTGTATTCCTTCAAGGACTCTAAAAAATCCGCGAAGGAGGATTTATGCTTCCAGAACAGAGCATTAAAAAAGGAAACACTGGACGGAAAGAAATACGATGAGAAAAGGAAAAGCTTCGGTACCATCGTACTCGAGTCTGATTTGGATCTCCCGCTGGAAACTGCATACCAGGCCTATTCCCAGAGATGGCTTCTTGAACTTGTTTTCAAACAGTACAAAAACACTCTTGAAATAGACCACACTTCCGTCCAAAGCAGTCACTCCGTCAGTGGCAGCAACTTCATCAACGCGATCGCATCTACCATAACCTGCAGAATGCTGAATGCAGCAAAGGAAGCACGCGTGCTGGATCATTCGACTTTCGGAGACATGCTCGATGATCTGCGAGAGGTTCAGAGACTGTCAGATGGATTTTCCGTCAATGAGATTCCAAAAATTGACGATTTCAGGTGGTCTCATACCATAAAATGCCACAAGGAACTTATGGAAAAATTACACCTTGCATGCAGTGACAAAGTATCTGAAACAGATACAAAAGGTAGTTCTGAAAAGAACTCAGATAACGACGGGTGAGCATAAAAATCCCAAGTCAGTCAGAAATAGTACGGCTACTTGGGATTCTTTTAATTGATGGCAGTCCCTTTTGAGAGAAGGATAAGGACACAGCTCCCCTCTGCACCCAGGCAAAGCCGTGCGGAGTGATGGGTTTTCGGAGCCGGAGAAGAAAAAGCGCAAACGGGGAGCGGGCAGGAGCGTGAGGACAAAAAAAATCCCGTGCCTTGCGGCACGGGACCGAACATTCAGCTTATGATTAGACTATTAGAGAGAGAAATAGAGCTCAAACTCAATCGGGCTGGGTGCCATGCGGACACGGTCGTTGTCGGCCTTCTTGAGTGCGATGTAGGAGTCAATGAAGTCCTTGCTGAATACGCCGCCCTTGAGCAGGTACTCGTTGTCGGCCTTAAGGCTGTTGAGAGCCTCCTCGAGCGATCCGCAGACCTCGGGGATCTGCTTTGCCTCCTCAGGAGGAAGATCATAGAGGTTCTTGTCCATTGCCTCGCCCGGGTCAATCTTGTTCTGGATACCATCAAGACCTGCCATCAGCATTGCGGAGAAGGCGAGGTAAGGGTTGGCCATGCAGTCAGGGAAGCGGACCTCGATACGGGTTGCCTTCGGGCTGGATACCGCAGGAATTCTGATGGATGCGGAACGGTTTGCTGCGGAGTACGCGAGCATTACAGGAGCCTCGAAGCCCGGAACCAGACGCTTGTAGGAGTTGGTGGTCGGGTTGGAGAAGGCGTTGATTGACTTCGCGTGCTTGATGATGCCGCCGATGTAGTAGATGGCTTCCTGTGAAAGGCCGCCGTATACGTCGCCGGAGAACAGGTTCTTGCCGTCCTTGGAGAGGGACTGGTTGCAGTGCATTCCGGAGCCGTTATCACCGAAAATGGGCTTGGGCATGAAGGTAACGGTCTTGTTGTGGCGGGCTGCGACGTTCATGGTGACGTACTTGTAGATCTGCAGCTCATCAGCCTTCTTGGTGAGGGTGTTGAAGCGGGTCGCAATCTCGTTCTGGCCGCCGGTAGCAACCTCATGGTGATGAGCCTCGACTACGAGGCCGAAGTCCTCGAGGGTCTTGCACATCTCGGAGCGGATGTCCATGTCGGAATCTACAGGAGGTACAGGGAAGTAGCCGCCCTTGACGAACGGACGGTGGCCGAGGTTGCCTTCCTCGTACTGCTTGCTGCTGTTCCAGGCTCCCTCATAGGTATCAACCTGATAGAAGCAGCCGTTCATGTTGTTGCCGAAGGTTACGTTGTCGAACAGGAAGAACTCAGGCTCCGGTCCGAAGATGACGGTGTCGGCGATGCCGGTTGACTTCAGGTAAGCCTCTGCTCTCTTGGCGATGGAGCGGGGGTCACGGTCGTAGCCCTGCATGGTGTCAGGCTCGAGGATGTCGCAGCGGATCATCCAGGTCTCGTACTTGGTGAACGGATCGCGCTTCCAGGTTGACGGATCGGGCATCAGCACCATGTCTGACTTGTTGATTCCCTTCCATCCTGCGATGGAGGAGCCGTCAAACATCTTGCCGCACTCGAAGAAATCGTCATCGACCTGGCTGGCAGGGATGGAGACGTGCTGCTCCTTGCCCTTGGTGTCGGTGAAGCGAAGGTCAACGAACTCTACTTTCTCTTTCTTGATGGTCTCGAGAATTTCCTTAATCTGGTCAGACATCTGACTCCTCCAAAAGCACCCATGGTGCTGAGAAATTACTGAAAAAAACCGCTTATCCGTACAGCTTAATCCGTGCCATCGTTTCCGGAACCGGGCATGTTCCGTGATAATTTATCTGCAATGCATTGATACAGGCTGTAATCTTCTGAGAAAAAACAGGAATGTCCCGGGCACTCCCGTCCTCTGCCCCGTAATTATGCCCCATTTCAGTGTGTGAATTCAGCAGGATTGTGAACCATAACAGTGCTTAAAAAATGATGCATCTGCCCATTTTGGTGCAAGGACTGATGCCCTGTGTCAGGGCGCCGTGGGGCTGCGGTGCTTTTTTGATCAGTTTCCGCTCCGGCAATATAAAATGGTACACTGATCACATTGTTTTGCGTTAAAATCTACCCTTAAGTCTATTTTTATCTTTTGTCCTCATCAACAGGTCAGGGTTTCAGTAAATGCTGGAAAATCTCAGAAACATCGCGATTATCGCGCACGTCGATCACGGCAAGACCACTCTTGTGGATCAGCTTCTCAGGCAGTCAGGCACCCTTGAGCGCTCCGAGCTCGGAGAGACCAGGGTCATGGATTCCAACGACATTGAAAGGGAAAGAGGAATCACCATCCTCGCGAAGAACACCGCAATCCACTGGAAGGACTACCGGATCAACATCGTCGACACCCCGGGCCACGCCGACTTCGGCGGCGAGGTGGAGCGCGTGCTCTCGATGGTCGACTCCGTCCTCCTCCTGGTGGACGCGGTTGACGGACCGATGCCCCAGACCAGATTCGTTACCCAGAAGGCATTCGAGCACGGCCTGAAGCCCATTGTCGTAATCAACAAGATTGACCGTCCCGGCGCCCGCCCTGACTGGGTCATGGATCAGGTGTTCGACCTCTTCGACAACCTCGGCGCGACTGACGAGCAGCTCGACTTCCCGGTCGTCTACGCCTCGGCCCTCAACGGCTACGCCAAGCTCAGCCTCGATGATGAGTCCGACAACATGGATCCGCTGTTCCAGACCATCGTCGACCATGTCGCCCCCCCTGATGTGGAGGCTGACGGACCGCTGCAGATGCAGATCTCCCAGCTTGACTACACCTCCTATGTGGGCGTCATCGGCGTCGGCCGCATCCAGCGCGGTACAGTGAAGCCGAACCAGACCGTCACCATCATCGGCCGCGACGGCACCACAAGGACCGGCAAGGTCGGACAGGTCCTCGGCTACCTCGGGCTCCACCGCCATGAGGTCGAGTCAGCCTCCGGCGGCGACATCGTCGCGATAACCGGCCTCGGCGACCTCAAGATCTCCGACACCATCTGCGATCCCGCGAAGCCCGAGGCGCTGCCTCCCCTCGTCGTCGACGAGCCGACCGTAACCATGACCTTCCAGGTCAACACCTCCCCGTTCGCCGGCCGCGAGGGCAAGTTCGTCACCTCCCGCAACATCTGGGAGCGCCTGCAGAACGAGTGCCGCCACAACGTCGCGCTCCGTGTCGAGGGAACCGTCGACTCCGACAAGTTCACCGTGTCAGGACGCGGCGAGCTGCACCTCTCCGTGCTCATCGAGGAGATGCGCCGCGAGGGCTACGAGCTCGCGGTATCCCGTCCGCAGGTAATCCTGAAGCACGTCAACGGACAGACCCTCGAGCCCTATGAGCTCCTCGACGTCGACGTCAAGGAGGAGAACCAGGGCAGCGTCATGGACGCGCTCGGGCAGAGGCATGCCGAGATGCGCAACATGGTCCCGGACGGGAAGGGACGCGTGCGCCTTGACTTCTACATCCCGTCCCGCGGCCTCATCGGCTTCCAGAACGAGTTCATGAACCTCACCTCCGGCACCGGCATCATGTGCCACACCTTCGAGAAGTACGACAAGTTCCTCGGCGGCGACATCGGCCGCAGGAAGAACGGCGTGCTCATCTCGAACGCGACCGGCAAGGCGCTCGGCTACGCGCTCTGGTACCTCCAGGACAGAGGCTACCTCTTCATCGGGCACGCTACCGAGGTCTATGAGGGCGAGATCATCGGCGTCCACAACCGCGAGAACGACCTCACCGTGAACTGCCTCAAGGGCAAGAAGCTCACCAATGTCCGCGCATCCGGAACCGATGACGCGATCGTCCTCGTCCCGCCGGTAATCTTCTCCCTCGAGCAGGCCCTCGAGTTCATCAACGACGATGAGCTCGTTGAGGTCACCCCGAAGAGCATCCGCCTCAGAAAGAAGGAGCTCACCGAGATGGACCGCATCCGCGCCTTCCGCCGCAACGCCGCAAAGGAGGCCGCAGCTGTCCAGGCATCCCTTGAGGGGAATGAGGACAACTGAGGCACATGAGCCCTGCCTCCCCGGGGGCAGTGAGCCATGAATAAGAAAGGCGCGCATCTTCTCCTGAAGGTGCGCGCCTTTTGCGTCTGATGAGGCAGGCAGAGGGGTTCCGGAGCCCGCCTCTCTCCTCAGTTCCTGATCTTCCCGTCCCTCACAAGCTCCTTCAGGCACTCCCCGGCGTCCGCGTTGCCGTTTGCGATGGCCTCGCGGTACCATCCCGCGGCCTTCTCATAGTCAGGATCGCCGTCCTCACCGGCGGAGTAAATGTCGCCGAGCATCTTCTGTGCGTCAGCGTCGCCGTCCGCCGCGGCCTCATGGAACCACTTCATGGCCTTCCTCCGGTCGCCGTGCCCTCCTTCCTCGCCCGGGGCTCCCCTCATCCCGCGGTAGTACATCACTCCGAGCCGGTACTTCGCCTGGACGTTCCCCTGCTCCGCGGCCTTCCCGCACCACATGACGGCCTTCCTGAAGTCAGGCTCGAGCCACTGCCCCTTGTAGTACATGCAGCCGAGGCGGTACTGCGTTGCGGCGTTGCCCAGGTCGGCGGCCTTCTGGTAGAGCCCCGCGGCCTGCATGTAGTCCTGCCTGACTCCCCTCCCGAAATAGTACAGCTCGCCGAAGATGTACGCCGCGTCATCGCCGAGATCCGGAACCTTGCCGCGCGAGGCGGCCTTCTGGTACCACAGCGCGGCCTGCACATAGTCCTGCTCCGTGCCGCGCCCGGTGTAGTAGAGCCCCGCGAGCCCGCAGAACGCGTCGACGTTCCCCTGGGCCGCGGCCTTTTTGTAGAGCTCCAGCGCCTTTGCCGGATCCCCGGGGACGCCGCGACCGGAGCTCAGGAGATCCGCGAGGCGGCACATGGCCCGGACATGCCCGTTGTCCGCGGCCTTCCGGTACCACTCCGCCGCCGCGGCGCTGTCCGGGCTGACGCCGTTGCCGTGCTCGTACATGCCGCCTAGGCGGTACTGTGCGTCGGCGTTCTCCTGCGCGGCCGCCTTCCGGTACCACTCCTGGGCCATGGAGTAGTCCTGCCTGACGCTGAGGCCCTTGTCATAGAGGCGCCCGAGGCGGTACTCGGCGTCGGCGTAGTCCTGCTCAGCGGCCTTCCGGTACCAGCCGAGCGACTGGTCATTGTCGAGCCTCACGCCCTGACCGGTGTAGTACATGCCGGCAAGCCGGTACTGCGCCTCGGCGCTGCCGAGCTCAGCGGCCTTCCGGTACCACTCGGCGGCCTTCGCGTAGTCCTGCCAGATGCCGTGGCCTCCGGTGTAGTAGAGATCGGCCAGGCGGCACTGGGCCTCGGTGTTCCCCTGCTCCGCCGCCTTCTCGTACCACTTGAGGGCCTCGCCCGCATCCTCTCCGGCCGCGCCCTCGCTGCAGATGTTGCCGAGCCGGAACTGCGCGCCGGTGTGGCCGTTCATCGCGGCCTTCCGGTACCATTCAACCGCCTTCTCCTGATCCTGTCCGACGGTTATGCCCTTCTCGTACATGGTGCCGAGCCGGAACGCAGCATCAGTGTTCCCCTGCTCCGCCGCCTCGCGGTACCAGTCAAGGGCCTTTCCGCTGTCCTGCCTGACGGCCGTCCCGCTCTCGTACATCCCGCCGAGCCGGTACTTCGCCGCGGCGTTCTCGTTCGCGACGGCCTTCCTGAACCAGGCGAGGGCCTTCACGCTGTCCGCGGGGACGCCGGTCCCGTCGCTGTACATGCAGCCGAGGCGGTACTGCGCGTCGGCGTTCTCGTTCTCAGCGGCCTTCAGGTACCAGGCGAGCGCCTCGCCGCTGTCCTGCTTTACGCCCTGTCCGGCGTCATACATGCGCCCGAGGCGGTACTGGGCCGCGGCGTTCTCCTGCTCGGCGGCCTTCTGGTACCACTTGAGCGCGCCGTACCACTTGAGGTACTCGTGCTCGTTCAGGAACTTCTCGCAGAGGCCCTCGTCATACATGAAGCCGAGCATGTACTGCGCCCCGGAGTTCCCCTTCTCCGCAGCCTCATGGTAATACCTCGCCGCCCAGGCGTACTTCCGGTCGTAGTAGCAGAGCTCGGCAAGCGCGCAGAGCGCGTCGGCGTTGCCCTGGGTCGCGGCCTTGCGGTACAGTTCCTGCGCCTTGGCGTAGTCCTGCCTCACGCCCCTTCCCGAATAGTAGAGATCCGCGAGCCGGCACTGGGCAAGGACATGGCCGTTGAAGGCCGCCTTCCGGTACCACTCCGCGGCGGCCGCGTAGTCCTGCGCCACGCCGTGGCCGTAGTGGTACATCTCGCCGAGGCGGTAGGTGGCCTCGTCGTTCCCGAGCTCCGCGGCCTTGCGGTACCACTCCAGGGCCTTTCCGGTGTCCTGCCTGACGCCGAGCCCGCGGTCGTACATGGCCCCGATGCGCCCCGGGGCGGCCGCGTTCCCGAGACCAGCGGCCTCGAGGTACCACCTGAAGGCGCTCGCGTAGTCCTGCGGCACCTCGTCGCCGTTATAGAACATCTCCCCGAACCTGAAGGTCTCGTCAGCGTCAAGGTGGACGTCCTTCCCCTGATCCGCGGCCTTCCGGTACCACATGGCGGCCTTCGCGACGCTGCGCCGGCTCCTGCTGTAGTAGTACATCTCGGCGAGCGCGCACTGCGCGGCGGCGTGGCCCTTCTCCGCGGCGCGGCGGTACCAGAGCGCCGCCTTCGCGGAGTTCTGCTCGACGCCCTGCCGCCAGAAGTACATCTCCCCGAGCCGGTACTCCGCCTCCGCGTTCCCCTGCTCGGCGGCCTTCCGGTACCACTTCGCGGCCTCACGGAGATCCTGCGCCGCGCCCTGTCCGTGGTAGTACATGCCGGCAAGGCGCACCTGGGCCTTCGCGTCGCCTCCCTCTGCGGCCTCCCGGAGGCACTCCTCCGTGGGGTACTCGGCGGAGCACGCTGCGGGCGCGCCGGAGGGTGAGCCTTCGGGAAGGATGTCATCATGGGGGCTGCCGGGGGCATCTGCGGGAGCGGGCTGTGCGTCTCCGGCATCGGAGGTGGAGCTTTCCGGGGATCTGGCAGGGTGCTCCGCAGGGAGTGACGGGGCTGCTTCGTGCCCGAGGGCGGAGGAGAGACTCCCGACGGCCCGGGAGACCACGGCCTCATCGAACTTTCCGCCTGCGGCGAGGAACTTCCTGAGGTATTCGGTGTAGAGCGCGAAGTCGGCCGGATCGTTTCTACGGCTGCGGGTGAGGAGCTCCTTAAGGCAGCCCCGGTCAGAGAGGAGCTTCATGGCCTCCCGGAGGGCCGGGGAGGAGTCGAAGGCCTTAAGCCCCGTGAGCTTCGTCACGATGCTCTCCTCGAGAAGGATGCCGTGTCCGTACTGCCTGAAGAGCTGCTGCAGTGATTCATCAAGCTTCATGATCCCTCCTCTTCCGGAGCGCTCCGGAGTGCTCAGGGGCTCTCCGGCGGCCGGCAATATGCGCGCATTCTGCTCATTATATGAACAGACAGGCAGTGCGTGCCGTGACATAGTATGCAATGTGCGGAGCAGATCAGGGCCTTTTTCTGGAATCGTGCGGAAGTTCACTATAGAATCAGCTCTCAGGTTCACGGGAGGCATCATATGGGCGCAGGGAAACGGGGAAGCAGGCCGGTCAGGGGAGAGTACGGGCGTCCGGCGCCCGCGTCCGTGCGCGGGGCATCACATGAGATCCGGATTATCGGCGGGAGCCTCAGGGGCAGGAAGATAAAGGTCCTCTCCGCTCCGGGCCTCCGCCCGACGACGGACCGCATCCGGGAGACGGTCTTCAACTGGCTGATGTTCAGGGAAGGCCTTGAGCGCTCAATAGACGTCTTCGCCGGGACCGGCGCGATGTCCTTCGAGGCGGTGTCACGCGGCGTGGGCAGGGCGCTCATGATCGAGAAGAACCCCGCGAACGCGAAAATGATCAGGGAGGAGGCTCTTGAGCTCATTCCGGGGAAATCAGAGGTCGTGACTTCTGACGCCCTGGTGTACCTCAGGCAGAGGCCTGCTGCGCCATATGATCTCGCCTTCCTCGATCCTCCTTTTGAGTGCGGGCTTCTCGCGCCTGCCGCGAAGCTCCTCTCTGAGAACAGCTGGCTCAGGGACGGGGCTCTCGTCTACGCCGAGGCGGAGAGCGCGGAGGTCCTTGATGACCTTCCGGAGTCATTCGTGATGCTGAAGGAGAGCCACGCCGGGCAGGTCTTGTACCGGCTCTATGAGTTCAGGGGCGGGGCGGCGCAGCCTGCGGACGCGCAGGAATTGTAAAATTTACACATGCACTGTGTTATAAGTCTGTCTGATGGGGAATGCTGGCTGATGGATGGTTGTTTTTTCAATTCTGCCCAAAAGAGACCCTGACGGCTTTTTGCCGGTCAGGGGCGTCATGCTCATGCCTGCAGAAAAGACACACGTAGCGCTGCCCGGGCTTTGTATCGGTTCAGGAAGTGCGGCGCCCTAATCAGGAGAGAGGCGGTACCATCCGATGGCATGCCAGCTGCCATGCTACATGGAGAATGTCAGAGAACTGTTCCTGTCTTTATGCTTACTGAGATTATTCTCGTTCATCAGCCGGTCAATAGAAGTGTCATCGCGCTGAAATCCTGAGGATTCAAGTACTGCTGAAGCCTGCGCAATATCGGCACCATCCAGCCTGCAAAAGAACTGTTTCCTTGATTCCAGCCAGCTGTACCCGGTTTCAGCCATGGTTTTCTTAAGCTCATCGGACGGCTGCCTGTTCATCTGAATGATATGCAGCTTCTCATCCTTTTTTGAGGTGTATATGCCGAATGCGTAAGTATTCGCGCTTTTGGCAGAATGACCAGCCCTGTACTCTGCGGCCTGTGCTCGGTATTCATCTATGACGTCTTCCGGTACATTGCTCCTGAACCATGATGGCAGCTGCTGAGACACGTATGTAACTGTCTGATTTCGTTTAAGAAGAATCAGACGCGGGCTGTCCGTGTTGTCAGTCAGCTGTGCTGCATCTGCCATTGCCAGACATTTATCCAGATTTTTCAGGGACTTCTCCCTTCTTCTCAGTATATCCTCAGGAGGGACATAATGACCGGTTCCGTTGCTGAACCTGGACTGAACACGCTCTGCATTATTAAGAGTCTCAGCTACGCAGACATAGATGAGATGGATCCTGTACCCTTTTTGTTTCGCATCTCCTATGAGCTTGAACTCGCTGTTTCCGCTTAATGTTGTCTCAATTGCGAAGCTCTGATACCGGTCAAGATACTTCTGCCTTTCCGCCAAAGCCTGCTTGCCTGCCTCGACTCGGACTTCCCACTGGTGTTCCGGATCAAGTTTTTTTGCTATCTCATCCGGATTGACTACAGGAAAGGAAATAAGGCCATGCGCCTGATAGCTTTTCGTAAGGGTGCTTTTGCCGCTTCCGTTAGGGCCGGCAATAATTATAAGCTTCGGCATTTTCCCAATCATAGTCACTTCCCTTCCCTATAATCTCAACAGTGCCATCTTTGTCAAGGCGGACAATTTCACGGTGATGATCTTTATAGACACGAGAACTGCAGTTTTCAGGTTCATCGCCAATGGTTATTGAGATGTAGCCTACAGTATCGAATAGTTGTTTCCAGACACCAGTGATATCCTTTGTCAGAAAATCGCAGATTTTGCTGTCATCCTCAAAAATCTGCTCCCAAAGCTGATCGGCTTTCTCCTCATCGGCCTGCTGTCTCAGCAGTTCTCTGTTTTGAGTTACGGTCATATATCCCCCTGTATTTCTTATCAGGTTTACGGCTGACATATGGCATAAAATCAGTATGCAGTTTTTATCATCCTGATTTTCTGCAATAAGAAGCTATGCTGTGCCGGATTACAGATAAACGCTCGCATACTGCTGCAGCAATTGCAGAGCAGGTCAGCTGACGTCTCACTGATTTTTACGGTGGTTCAGCAAATGTTCTGTGTGTAACTGCGTGAGTTACCTACTTGCCTGTCTGTTCTGATTATATGGATTTTTATAAGAAATGATATTGAAATATCAGCATAATTGGTATTTTAAAATCATTGTCACAAAAACATCAGGAAACAGACAGTAAACAGTGTTAAAAAGTCACTGAAAATACATTACAGGGATGTTTTTACGCCAGTGGTGTTGCGACTATGGATAATGATATCCCAAGATATATGCACTGTTTCATATGTGTTCTGCTCGGCTGTCTGCGCCGCATCCGGCATCACGATTTTCATCGCGAGCTGGTTCGTTCCGGTATTTGCCGGGGCGGTGTTTAAGAAAATCCGGATTATGTCCGGGGAGGCGCGGAAGGATCCGGGCGGATTTCGGCTGCGGCAGACATTGCAGGGGAGACTGTGAGAAATGAGGGGTACCGGGGCTTCACCGGAGCTGCGGAATACAATGGCGATGCCGGAATTTTTTCACAGTGAGGCCACGAATACGCGCGGCGCCATCACTCTTGAGGGAAAGCCTAGCCGTTAGGCAGAGAGGATTTCCGTGCCCCGGCCGGTGACTGTCTCTGCTGACGCAGTGAGAAAGGCACGCAGCCGGAGCGGGGGGAGACTGAGTCATCCTGAGCTGCCTCTGCTCCTGGAGTGTCAGCTTTCAAGCGCGGCTTTGAGATCTTCCATCGTGCTGTATCCCCTGACTCCCGGATCCCGGGAAATCCTCCGGGCCTCCTCTGTGGCTGATAGGGTATTCGCGGAAAAGCTCGGCATTTCAGGGCTTTCCCGGATGCTCCGGGCGGCTGAGGCGCTCCCGGTGGCCTTAACGGCTGAGGAGACATCAGGGCACTGCCGCCCGGAGAGCGCTCCGGACTTCTTCCCTGCCTTTTCATCAGCCATTGCCGCGTCTGTTTCAGACATCATTCCTGTACTCCGTTTCCTTAAGCGGCTGCCTGTTCTGCCGCGTTTACTGCGGGAGAGGCCCCACGAGCTTCATGAGGCATTTCCCGCAGTCAGTCTGCACGCTGAACTTCCGCCCGCTGATTACGAGAACCAGATCCTCGTGGTTCCCGGTCTCAGGGAAGTACTTAGGGCAGAGCCTGAAGCAGTACTTGAGGCAGTGCTTCGAGACGAGGACCACCGACTCGTCAGGCGCGGGTTTTTTGAGCTCAAAGGCTGGCGCGGTGCTCTCCGCGCCGTGCGCCTCATAGAACTCCTCTGCTTTTTTGTTCGCGATGTTGAGGCGGTAGCCGGTGTTCATCTCGTCAGCGGGGACATGAGCGCCCGGGGCCTCCTTCCTGGTCCATTCTGTGCGGCGGGTCCTTGCCGCGGTGAGCTTCTCCGTAACCTCGCGGCGCAGGGCGTTCATCGCTCCTGCCGGGATGAAGAGGTGCTCGGAGAGCCTGAGGTTAAGGGATGAGAGGCGGTAGTCTGACTGCCCGAGCCTCGAGAGCTTCTGGCGGAGGTTGTCCTCAAGGGCTTTTTTATTCTCGGACTGCTCGGGCCTTTCCGGGCGGTACTCGGCAGTTGCCCTGTTGCCGTCCTCGTCCTCGGCGGTCAGGACCGCGTGATCGCGCAGCTCCTCGTAGGTGAGAATGAGGTCAATCTTCCTCACCGCGGCGTCAGGGGCGTTCAGTTCTTTTTCAAAGGCGGTGTCGCGGTTCCGGTAGAACACCGTGCCGGGGGCAATGCGAGGGATGTCCTGGAACACCTCGGCCTCGGAGCCGCTCGCGGTGCTCGCGCGGAAGCCCGTGAGCTCGCCCTTTTTGTCATAGTAGTTGAGGCAGTCGCCGTTCGAGAGGGTGACGCCCTTCCTGAGGTGGAAGCGGAGCCTGTTCCCGGACTCGCCGGCAAGGGTCCCGATGCGCTCCCCGACAAAGCCCGGAGCGTCGAAGTTCGCGTAAATCTCCTTCCTGCCGTGGGTGTTGTACTCGGTGAAGCCGCGGTTGAAGCTCTTCTCCGGATCCGGCCTGAAGGAGAGGACGGTCTTCCCCGAGGACTCGCGCCTGATGTCACGGCCCCCGAGGGCGGCGTCAAGGTGCTCACGGTACCAGGCGGTGATGTTCTTCACGTAGTTCCGGTCCTTGAGGCGGCCCTCGATCTTGAAGGACCTGATGCCGGCGTCGAGCATCTCCCCGAGGTTCTTTGTCTGGTTGAGGTCGCGCATCGAGAGAAGGTAGCGGTTCTCGGCAAGCGGCGTGCCGTCCTCGGTGTAGAGGCTCTGCCTCACCCGGCAGAGCTGCGCGCACTCGCCGCGGTTCGCGCTCCTTCCCGTAAGCGCCGCGGAGAGGTAGCACCTGCCGCTCACGCCGACGCAGAGAGCGCCGTGGACGAAGGCCTCGAGCCTTATATCCGGGGCTGCCGCATGGATTTTGCGGATCTCCGCAAGGGAGAGCTCGCGGGCGAGGACCGCCTGCGCGAAGCCCAGATCCTGCAGGAATTTCACCTTCTCCGGGGTGGAGTTGTTCTGCTGCGTGCTCGCGTGGAGCTCAATCGGAGGGAGATGGCACTCAAGGAGCCCCATGTCCTGGATGATAAGGGCGTCTGCGCCGGCCTCGTATAGGTCATTCGCGAGCCTCTCGGCCTCACGGAGCTCGTCATCCGTGAGGATGGTGTTGAGCGCAACATGAATCTTCGCCCCGAAGACATGCGCCCTTTTCGCGAGCTTCTCAATGTCTTCAAGGGAGTTTCCGGCGCTGCTCCTCGCGCCGAAGGAGGGGCCGCCGATGTAGACGGCGTCGGCTCCCGCCGAGATGGCGTCAAGTCCGGTCTCAAGATCCCTCGCGGGCGCAAGGAGCTCCGCTGTGCTGCAGTCTGACATGTCTGTCCTCTCTGATTGTGGCCTGCCATTATAGAACGGGGAAGGCGGATCTTAAAGGATGATGGCAGGAAACCGAGGACTTCCGGCTCCTTCCGGCCTCCGGAATATCTTCTGTGTCAGACATTTTAATAACATAACTGAACATCACAGAATTTCAGCAGACATCATCATAACATTACTGAACATTTCAAAAAACTTGTCAGACATTACTGCAACATTTTAATAACATTATTTCACATTTCAAAAATTCCAGTCAGCTGAAATAATATTGGGTCAATCACATTTTCTGTGTTTTCGGTGATTCAAACATCTGCCTTCAGTGGTCTAGAAATAGATGGTAGACTGTTATCCGGAACCGGTAAAAAGCGGGGGACATTATGAAAAAATTACCAATCGGCAAACAGGGATTTGACGCAATAATTGCCGGAGATATGGTCTATGTCGACAAGACTGATATTATCTGCAGGATGATTGAAAACAATGACCAGTGCTTCATCTCCCGCCCGCGCCGGTTCGGCAAGAGCCTCCTCGTGTCAACTCTTGAAAGCCTGTTCTCGCGCGGCACTGAAATGTTCAAAGGCCTTGCCATAGAAAAACTGTGGACAGAAAGGACTTACAGGGTACTGCGTTTCGATTTCTCCGGCATTCAGTGTGATTCCCTGGAAAATTTCCAGAAAGCCGCTGTCAGGAAATTTTTGCGTGTGGCAATGAAATGCGGAGCACTTGACAATACATACAGTCCGGAAAATTTTACGGGCATTGCTGATCTGATGGACGAGATCACCATGAACATGGACATTGGCTCAACGGTTCTGCTGATCGATGAATATGACTGCCCGCTGAACGCGAATCTCGACAACCCGGAAGTTTTCAACGGGATCCGGAAGGCAATCCGTGATTTCTATTCGTCAGTCAAGGAAAACAGTGACAGGTTCCGTTTTATTTTTGTTACAGGGGTATCCCGTTTCCACAAGGTTGCACTGTTCAGCGCAGGCTCAAGCATTGAGGACCTGAGCCTAAACCCTCTTTACGGCGCTATGCTCGGATATACTGAGGATGAGATAAGGCATTATTTTTCCAACCATCTGAAAGCAGCAGTCTCCTCAATTTTCGGTATAAGTACTGATGCGGTTACCGACGTGCAGATAAGCCAGGTTATGGATGAGCTCAGGGTGCATTACGACGGTTACTGCTTTGACGAGGAAGCGTCAACCCATGTGTACCAGCCCTGGTCTGTTCTCCATTTCCTCGCTCCAAACGGAAGACATAAATTCTCTGATTACTGGTTCAGAGACAGCGGAGTCAGCACTCTGCTGCAGAATTTCATGACAGCGGCCGGGGGTGTAACCCGCGATTATGAGAATCAACGGGTTCCACGCAATGAATTCGTCATGAATATTGAACCGCTGAGCGAGACAGGCAAAGCCGTCATCCTGACACAGTGCGGTTACTACACCATCAAGAAAGCAGATCCGTTCTATTTTTATCTGGGACTTCCGAACCTCGAGCTCAGGCATGCATGGGCCCACATTCTCCTGTCAGACACTTTCAAAAAGTGCGATAAGCAGGGTGTACAGGCCCTCAACCAGTCGGCGTATGTGCTTAACAGGCCTGATGTGTCTGACAAGGACATAGCGCTTCTCTTCAACCGCACTTACAAGGTCCTTAACAGCCTCCACAAGGCCGGGAGCGAGTACGCCGCATGCGACACACCGCTCCTTTACTGTCTGGGAGTAGGCTACGATGTCAGGAGCGAGGCGGCAGAGAACGGCGGCAGGGCTGACCTTACCTTTGAGATGCCGGGCAGAAGGCTGATTATCGAAATGAAGTGCGCCCGCGACGGAGAGTCTCCTGAGAAGAAGCTTGAGGAGGCCAAAGCGCAGATCCTGAAGCACGATTACGGCAATTACATTCCGGTCAAGAAAACCCGCCGCTTCGCCATGGTTTTCTCCGTTCAGGAACAGAAGATCGTGCTCTCTGAAGAGGTTTGAAACCGGCCTTCGGGAACCGGCATTAGATATTTCACGGCCGCCGCCTGACTTTGAGCCGTGACAGAAATGGCAGTGATGTATCCGGGCTTTGAATAAAATACGGTGGTATCAGCCTCTTCGCCATGCTTGTGTAACCTTCAATCGTATGCAGGCAGGCGCGGCACAGAGGCACATGGCCTACAGTGCGCATGATTCTGGAAAATTATCCGGTTCAGGCACAGAGACGGAGAATGCATGGTATGAAGCTTCAGGAAGCGCTGCGCAAGGTTATCAGGCAGTTCGGGGGCAGTGTCATACAGGAGAAAAGGCTGATGTCCTTCCTCGCTGACTATAAGGCCTTTGATGACTACCCGGCGGTTAAGGAGGTCATGAGGGCCATCGCCACGGGGGACTGGGGGAAGGAGCTGTGCCGCCTTGCGACAGACGCTAGCGACGCTGATTACCTGCGCTATGCCGAGAGCCTCAAGGAGACTCT
>Ga0310695_10004545_pt1 | contig 25390 bp, 30 predicted proteins | sample RumenRJG_04DNA_FD_203882 | JGI IMG/M metagenome (GOLD analysis project Ga0310695, IMG submission 203882) | Bovine rumen microbial communities from Lethbridge, Alberta, Canada - RJG_04 (v2) (version 2) | ecosystem: Host-associated > Mammals > Digestive system > Stomach > Rumen | place: Canada...
GGGTGAGACCATAAAGTTCGGTACTTTTGTTGTTGACATACTTATGTATTACCCTCCAATCGCATCTTCTATATCAGGATAATGATGAATAACAGCTTCCTTTTTATACCATTCAGGTACACTATCCCAATAAGAAGTATTGAAATAATCTTTATATAGATCAAGATTCTTTTTATAACTTTCTTCTTTCAGATCTTTATGATATTGGGCGCATTCTTCAAAAGTAGGATACATAATAGCGCTCACTTCCTAATCTCTTCCAAATACTTATCTAACTTTAAAATAATTCTATCAAGAGTATCATTAACAGATCTTAATCCACCAACAATACTATTTGGATGTGCATTCTTAACAAGTTCTTCATATTCTTCTTTAGACATTTTATTAAACACACCTTTCTATTTATAAATTAATCTACATCAGGATATCAATATAATGCAGCTTCTCTTAACTTTTCATACCAATCTCTTTCAGCTGACATTTATAATCAAAGTCTTTCTTTATTTTATAAATCAAAATAAATTGTAGCATTACTAGCTCCCCATTTAGCACTATAATTAGTCATAGCTTCTATTGCGGATCGACTTGCAGCTGGAAAATGTATTTCAGTAAGTGCTGAACAATTTAAAAACATTCCTTTTTGATAGGCATAATTTGCACTATTATTTCCAAACGCATTATTTCTAACTGATTGCAATGATGGGAACGATATAGTAGTTAATTTAGTACAATCCTTAAATGCAGCTGCCAACGCCCATTCTCCAGTAGCTGTTTTTAATTTAGGTAAACTTACTGATATAAGATTTGTACACCCTTCAAATATATTAGCAAACGCATATCCTCCAGAAAGAGTTTCTAATTCTGGAAATTCAACTGATTCTAATGAGGTACATCCGTAAAATGATAGATACATACCATCTATACTATTTATAGTTTTTAATGATCGCATATCAATAGTTTCTAATCCAGTACAATTATAACACATACTATCTAAAGCATCTCTATAAGATATAGTAACTAAAGATGGAAGAGATATACTTTTCAGTGAAGCTATTTCACCAAAAGTACCCCATAATCCCCCATTATTACCTGGATTAGTTATAGATCTAACATCAGTAAGTTTTGGAAATGACGCCGATTCTAGACTACTACAGCCTTTAAAACTTTCTTTTAAAGCTGCTTCATATAAAGTTGTTAATTCAGGAAATTCTATAGTTTCTAATGAACTACACCCATAAAATCCATTTTGAGCTCCATATGAACCTATACTAGTTAACGAGCTAAAGTCTATTGATTCAAGATCGCTACAATTTTTAAATGCTTCATACATACCATAACTAGCTATAGAAGTAACACTACTAAAATCTGCATCAACTAAACTAGTACAATTATATAATGCATTTCTCATACCATAAGTTGGTATAGAAGTTAAACTAGAAAAATCTGCTTCAGTAATACCACTACATCCATAAAATGCATACTGTAATCCATATGTACCTAATGATGTTATAGAACTAAAATCAATTCCAGTTAATCTAGTACATCCATAAAATGCATATTGCATACTATATGATCCTATACTAGTTAATGAAGAAAAGTCTATACTGGTTAAATATGTATCACTATAACATAAGTATTCCATAGCATAGGAGCCGGTTATAGCCTCCAATGAAGGAAATGATATAGTTGTTAAATTAGTATCACCAGCTATAAGATATGACATAGCATATGAACCAGTTATTGTTTCTAAATCTGGAAATGATATTGATTCTATACCAGTATTCTGATATTCATTCTTCATAGCATTAGTTTCTACATCTACTACTCCATTAAAAACTAAATCTCCATCAGTTCTTAATCGGGCTACTCCATTATCATCTATATAAAATTTTGGCATTAAACGACTCATTGTATTACCACCCAAAATAAGATTTCTACTATAATTAATCATATATATAATCACCCCAGTATATTCTATTTCTATTTATTCAACCATACTTTAAAAAGCGAATCTTTAAAGTTATCAAAATCTTTCATATATTGAGTGAGATGACAATTTATATTTGTTATTAAGATATGCTTTTTTCCAATCAATATGGTTAAGCATAATACGATAATTAGTTTCTACTATATTAAGCAAATCCATTAACTTATCTGTATTACTTAATTAAGATACCTTCTTTCCAAATTGATTATCTGAAATTAAATACACTCCTAATACTTCATCCCAATGTTTTTCTTGATTTGGCTTAAATCTACCAAACTTAAATATTATATTATCAAATTCTTTAAGTGTATCAATTACATTTTGAATTTCTTCTTCATAATAACCTGTATATATTACAAAGTCATCATGACAGTTATGCTCTCTAAAATACTTTATTAATCCAATAACCTCTTCACTTTGTAGTATTGGTTCTAAGCCACCAATAACTATAGCAGAAGTAAGTGGATTATTAATGTATCTTCTATATATTTGTTCAAAAGTTAAATTATGCTGTTTAGAGTTGTGAAGCTGGTAATTCTGACAGACTTCACGAGAAATACCAGCTTCATCACAACACTTCCAATTACAAAAACACGTTCCTATAAACATAGAAGGTTTCTTGTAATTGACAAAATCTTCATCCTTTAGATTGGATATTCTCAAAAGGTTTCTCCCATTTCATTAATTTTAAACCAGTCTCTTAAAGCAAACTCTGCTTTTCTTTCCTTCGAATATGACTTCTCCGGTGTAAGGAATCCTACAATTCTCTGCCAAGTGGTTTCTGTAGGCTCACCACAGATGGGACACCTGGATCCATAGTATGCGTGGTTATTTTTACAGGTGCTAATCCTTACACATAAAGCAAAGTACTTTACGCCACTATCAGCAATATAGTTAATCAATCTCCATGCAGTATCAAAATCATGAATAGGTGCATCAACGTTTGCGTGCAGTATTGAACCGCCTGAACAAGCGGCATCTAATACCGCAGACACTCTTACTTTTTCTTGTAGAGTAGTCTTAACACCTAATGGTATAAATTGATTTCCATACAGTGGTAACTCATAAGCTTCATCAGGGAAGAATATCTGGTCTTTCTGCATAAGAATAGCCGCAGCTCTTTCTCCAGGAATCTGCTCAATGTTAATCATATAATCCTTATCTTTAGCAAATTTAGTTTTAACATCAATCATCTTCTGCATAAAATCTTTGGCAAACTGAAGTCCTTCATCAGTATAGAAGGTATTACCAAATTCATCCTTATATGTAAAACCAAACTTCTGAATTGCTTCATATATACCAATAATACCAATTGTATTATACTGAGATTCCAAATGAAGTGCTCCACAAGAATAATTTGGAAGTAATCCTTTTTCAATATTTCTCTTAATAATGTGTCTAATTACATCTAATGTCTGTAAGCACAAAATAGTTTTTTCTTCTAATAATTTCATATACTCTTCTTTAGTATTGGTTTCATATGCAATTCTAGCAAGATTAATAGTATTAACTTTAATAGATCCTACTTCTAATGCTGTTCCACCAATACTATTGAAGAACGGTGTATTAATATCAGAGACCAGCCTACAGCAGTTACTGAGGCTTGTCACATCCTCTGAAATATAGAAATTGCTATCATTCCAACGCATATTATGCTGCACAGCAAACCTTGCAAATTCTTCATCTATAAACTTACCATCAACTCTAAGTAATGAAAAGGTTAATACTGGGAATGTCATCATATTAGTTTCTCTAATCTTTGACACAACTTTCATAAACGCCTTTTCATAGTTAATAAACTCTTCCTCAAAATCAATCATATAACTTCCATCAGGGAAGGTTTTATCACCAAAGAGTGCTTCAAAATATTCTCTATCAAAAATAGTAAAATTTGTAACCTTTATGTTCATATTAGAACGCTACTTCTAATATCTGCCTATTTAGACAGCTCTATGTCACCATAGAGAGCGGACTATATCACGATCTTTATTTCTAAAGACCCCATGCACTTCCACTACCAATCGCTTGTAGTGTACTCCCAAAAGGGATAGTCTCTGAACCACACACCAGTATGGCTGCTAATTACCTACTAGAGGCTTTTCAGCAATTCACATGGTTTGCTTTAGCTATCACTAACTAAAGGCGCAAAACACTTTTACGCAGACTGATTAACCCTAAGATAGGGCTGATTAAGTTTATCCTTTATGTTCACATTAGGTCGTTAATCTAATGCTGTTCTTTTAAAAAGAACTACTATACATCACTGTATAGAGCAGACTATATCATATCCTTAATAACTATTACTATTATTAAGGACCCACACATTTCCACTCACTTGAGTGTACTCTACTCAGTTATTCATACTAAGATTTCTCTTAATACTATCCTTTCGATAGTCGTTGAACCAGATTTAACTTGGCTGCTGATTAACTTTTGTATACTTTAAATTTGGATGGTAATGTTTATAGTGGCAATCCCTGCAAACTACTTTAAGATTATTTAAATCTAAAAATACGCTGTCTTTAATAATAAGTTCAAATAACTCATCATCAGTTAGATTAGGATTTTCCAGTTTTATTCTTTTAACTATTGAAGACATACTTATTATATGATGGATATGAAGATGATCTGTACTCCCACAATCTGCACATTTAATCTTATCAATTTTAGGATAAATATGATTCATAAAATATCGTCTACATCTAAGTACCAAAGAATTGTTTACTAATGGCGTTGGAAATGAATAAGATTTAAAGTCATCTAAAAATATAAGTTGTGCATCAGATTTGTTTCTTCTAGGAATTCCACATTCCACCAACGCTGTTCTAATTTTACTTTTAGGCCAATGTATTGCTTTCGATATCATTGTAAGAGACATCTTTTTAACAACATACATCTCATACAGCAGTTCTTTATGTTGTAAATAATTAAACTTTATTGGCCTCTTCTCTATACCTAATGCATCAACATAATTCCTAATTGTTGCATAACAACATCCTAATTCTTTAGCCATATCCATTAACGTCATTCCGGATTCATACAAATCAATAAATTGATCTAAATCTATATCTAACCTAATTTTACCTTTACGAAGAAGGTCATATTTATAAAGATACCAATTAATAACTCCACACGTTTCATTCAAAGTATCTGCGATCTGCTGGCAAGTCATTTTTTTATTAAGATACATATCCTCTAACAGTTCTTTAGTAAGTTTTTTCTTTTTTACCTTGTTTTTTGAAAGCCCAAATTTAGACATTCTATAATCTAAACTTCCAGCAGATATCCCCAATTTATCCATCATCTGTTGTCTAGTATATTTTTTATTTAACATGTCTTCTAATAGTTCTTTAGTTATTTCGTGTTTATTTATAGTTATCACATTCTTTACATTATATTTTTAAAGTATAAAAGTTTTCCCAGCAATTAGTGTGGTTTGCTTTAAGTATCACTACTTAAAGGTGCTATTTAACTAACACAATTCTTTGAAACTCATTGTCTCTATAGTATTCTGCGCTTTTAGGGTAATACCCGTTTTCACAATCTTTCTTCCAGAAATAGAATGAATAAATCAAGAAATTAGGAAGCCCACAAGCACCTGAGCTACGATTCGACATGAATGATCAATAGTTTTAAACACTATTTAGACTATATCTTCAACCTAATATTTAGGCCCTTGCACTTCAAACTTTAACTTTATGAAAGTTAGTTCTACTTCCTTTTAAAGGAATAGTCGTTGATCTTGTTTAATTATTATTAAACGTAGATGCTGATTAGGTTAATTAACCCTTCCAGCAGTTCACAATTAAATTACGATACAGATTACTCTATAAAGTCGCATCTTTAAAATACGAATTCTCCAACAAAATCGGTAAATGTTGTAAGATGTTGTGGGGGCTGATGGTTAAAGTTGTCCTTAATAAAATACAACCCATTTTCAGCCAGATCTTTTAAATCATAAGCAAAACAGTTATGGACAAGAACATTATTACAGATAAACGTATGTGATTCGGTGGATAAATCATAAACTGTATCACTATGAATCTCTACTTCACAAGTTTTATTAGCACTAACTTCTCCAAACTGTTCTACAAAACCACTAGAATCGTATTTAGAATCATATGTAAAATTAGTAAATAATTCTTTTACTTTTATAGATGGTATTGACTTAAAGAAATCAGAATGTCTATTCATATTAACATTTGCACTGTATATGGTATTTCTCTGAGAAAAAGAAGTCATATTCTGTTTTTCAATATATGGTATCCTAGCCCCAAAAAATACTCCAAAATGAAGACCTATCTCTCTAATCTGGTTAATCAGCGTTCGTGACGCCATTCTGATCAAACACGTATGGTTATTTGCTATAGTTCCGTCCCCATCAATTATACCAGCGATAATACCCTTTAAGAAATCTTCATTAAAATGTGTAATATCACTACAAAACTTTTTACCAAAAGAGTATCTTCCAACTACAATAGAGTTAATATTTTTATTCCAATTTTTAGTTCCGTTATTAAGTCTAATAACGGTATCGTCTTTATATGTTTTATATGGAATTTCATATTTATCAAATAACTCTACAAGTTTATCCCACTGCTTTCTAGATGCTTCTTTACTTTGACAAATACAGCATTGTCCCCTAGCATTATATCCCTCTGCTATGTACATACCAACAAGCCAACCGGTTTCTTCATTAAGAGGCATTTCATTAAAGGTATATATTGAATTAGTAAATTCAGCATCATCAAAGTATGAAATTAACATATCTTTTTTAACTTCAACTTCATCCGCTTTTACTTCAGATCCATCAAATCTAATTAAAGAATGATCTTCTGTAGTAATTATACCATTACCATTAGCTAATCCAGTATATATAAACTTTTTATCAGTTAATTTTGTTGAAATAGCTTCTACTCGTGTATATCTTTTAACTTTATCTTTAATATCGTAATCTAAAACCATAAGATTTATTGGTCGTTTATAATTTATATCTCCGCACGTCTCTTCTTCTTCACTTAGCATAGCATACATATCTTCAATAGAAGTATAATAATGCTTTCCCTTTAAAATGAAATGGCAACATTCATTTGGTAATACACAGTAAGGTAAAAAGCTAGTGCTATATGCATCATGATTATAAAAGTGTCCATCCCACTCATTCTTTAACCAGTCTCTAGCTACTTCAACACCATACTTCTTCTTTAACTCATAGAATATCTTATTAAATGATTCAAGCTTAAGTTCTGGTTTTCTCATTTCTACCATTAATGAGCAGATATCTTTAGTACTTGCATTTGCATTACCATCAATTGAAGCATCAGCTGTATTACTATTCTTATCAATAAAGTTATCAATAAACTCTGTATTGTTTAACTGACTATTGCTTAATCCATTCAATATTGTCAGTTTATTACCGTATTCTTTCTTCAAACCTTTAAGACATTCAACGAAGTCTTCATCAAGCTTAATAGAAATATCTAAATATCCTGCCATATTTATTTACTCCTCTTCGCCATAATGATTAACAAACTTAACAGCTTTACCGTAGGTCAGTATAGTTCCATCATCCAATTCTAGTACTGGAACAGACCTAAAGCCTTTAGACTTCATTACCTCCTTATCTTCACATACATCATAGCTGATAGCATGATCAGCAAGTTTTGATTCAAGAATTTTGCATTTACTGCATCCAGTTGTATAAAGTACCATACTATATTACCTCCATTTATATTTAGAGACAAAAAACTCCTCTCCATGGAGATAGCATACCACAAAGAGGAGTATTTGTCGAGTTATTATTTGATTTTAACTTAGTTACTTAATTGGGAAATCTCTGAGTAATTTATCCACAAAGGTTTCCTGTTTAACTTTTGGCTTATTAATTTCAGCCAACTCCTCTTCGGTGAGAATGCACACTGGAATATCATCAATATCTTTATTGAAAGACATTACCTTATCAACAAAGACTTGTGTTACACCTTCAACTGCTAACTTAGTTCTGGAAGGAATGTACATTTTATTACCAGTATTATAATGCAGTGTACCATTGAATGCCGGAGAATCTGCTGTGATCTCTATAGTTTTCCCAAACACTTTTTCATCGCAGTTTTCTCTCCAACGTTTAACGGCAGAAAGAAGGTTAATAACTACATCATAATCATTAATTTTCGGGGTAATAATAATACATTTCTTTCTATTAACCATTTCCATAAGTCTTTTATCCATATCTGGAGCTTTGATATTGGATTCAAGAGTTTTAGCATGAAAATAAACCTTAGGATTATATTTAGGATTACAATTTCTACAGATTCCATAAATTACTTCATCTGATAATTGAAATGCTTCTTCATAAGGTTTACTTGCTAAAGTAATACTTATAATAACATTAAACTTATCTAACATAGTTTAATCTAACTCACTTTCATCTATAACTGGAATATCATATAAAGTAGCTACGTACTGTTCTACTTGACATCCTTTAGAAGTACTTCTATTAGAAGCCATAACTACTAAATCAGCATCTCCCATTAAAGAAATAGTCATACCCAGATATTTTACATCTGTAGTATCATTACCTCCTAAAATAAGAGAATTAATAATAGTAGAGCCAGGATATTTTAAATTAAGTTTTGAAGTGATGTTCTTTCTGGTTGCCATAATTTCAGCAGTAGATTTACCTGTAATAGGCTGAGAAATGAAAATCTTCATTCTATAAGACCTTCTTTCTTTTATTGTAAGTATATTACTTTATTGTCCTAATCCTTAAGGTTTCAGCAAAAGGTTAGGAATAAAAACCTACCAGAGCTGGAAGATTAGGGTCGTCATCCCTAATTATCCTTAGTTTGGAGGTGATTCCTTTGCCTGACAAACAAAGTGAATCACGCTTGAAATTACTTCTTCAGGCAGAACTCATTATGTGTATTTTACTCCTGATTGGACCACAATCATGGAAAGAAGCACTGAGTTATATTGAAGCAGTAGTTAGAGTTTGGTCAATACTTATCACAATTGATAAAGTATTGTAGTATTAGTTTTAATAAAATAGGTGATGTAGTCAGCATCATCTATTTTCTTTTTAGGAAATCTACATCCAACTCTGGTAGAAACTGTATATTAAAGATTATCTAAATTAAGATCTTCACCAGCATTATTTGAGTTCATAGAATCAATAGTTGCAAGAAGATCCTGTTCATCTTCAGAAAGATCTGAATCAACTTCTTTAGCTTTTTTAATTTGAAGATTCTTATCCCAAGGGTTATTTGTTTGGATTTCCTTTTTAAACTTAGTATAAAGTTCTTCAAATTTTTCTTTAAAAGTTTCGTCAGTTTCATAAAGATTTTTAATTTCTCTTCTACTAAATTTAAAATCCTTATAATTGATAAGTGAAGTTTTAGGTCCAGAAGTAAATCCTTTACATTCTCTAATCAAATTTTCCTTAGTCCAGAAGTCTGAATAACCTGTAGCATAATCAAGAACAACTTGAATAGGAACTTTAGGAGCAAAATTCTTATTTTTAATGAAGGTCATTTCAGTTTTAAATCCTCTAATTCCCATCATATCATAATCAAGGTCTCCCTTATTCCTTGTTCTACAAAGGTTAAAAGGATAATATTGCATAACTGATCCACCTGTAGCTTTTTGGTTAGACCCATAATTAAGATCAAATCTAACCTCATACGGATTCTGGCTAATCTTATCTCTTAACTGTTGAATAACCACTAAAGTTACATTTGATTTAGCGATAAGTGGGATCAATTGATTCATAATAAATCCCAAAGTTCTTGAATGCTCACCCATTACTTTAGAAGACTCTGTAACTTCAAGACTCTTTTTAGTAGGTGTTACTGACTCTGAATCCCAAATAACTAAATATGGAACATCAGTCATCTTATTAGTAATCTTATACTTAATTACACCCTGTACAATAGAAGAAATATCCTCCATCGTTACCGTTTTAGAAATAAGTTTAGTTCTATGTGGATCACAGCCTAATTCAACTAATCTTTTCATACTGATAGCTTGTTCGATATCAAGATAAATGCCTAAAGACTTAGGGTTAGCTTTTTGGAAACCAACAATGTATTGCACTGCTGCGGTACTCTTTCCGCTACCAGCACTACCAGTCATAGCACACAATTTTCCTACAGGAACACCACCACCCATAACTTCATCAAGAAGGTCAATCCCTGTTGAAATACATGGGATATTATCATCTGCATCTGCAATATCTAAGCCTTTAATTTCCTTTAAAGTATCGTCCAACCCAGCAATAAGATCATCTGCTACTTTTTCAAGTTCTTCTTTTTTCTTTGCCATAACTTTTACTCCTTTACTGTATTTTCAATAACTTTCATTGCACCTTCAAGAATCATTACTCCAATAGCAATCCAAAGAAGCTTATTAGAAATCATAAAAGGTAGCGTCATAACTAATGAAAGAAGTTTCATAGCAATAACTGTACCAGGACCACTAAATAATACCATCAAAACTATACCCCAAAATGAAAGGGTAACTCCATTAGCCACAAATACTTCTTGATATATCATATAATCCAAAAATATTACCGCACAAATAGATATAATTATTGTGAGTGCTGTAATCGCAAATACTTCCTTCTTCATATAATTTAACACAGCCTTTCTGATTTAGATTTGTTTATAAATAGTAAATGGCGACCCCGAGGTGATTCGAACACCTAATGGAGCTCTCGCTCTCCCTACTGCTTAGCATACTACTAGTAATTACTTACTCCACAATAAAAACATTGTGTTGTAGTCCGGACTATCTCTTAACCATAGTATATGGTAGTATACATTAGGTCCTACCTGTATAGTCTCTGCTCATTTATGATATAAAAGGCTATATCAATTTAGATCAGGATTGTCCTATTAATAGGAGGTTCCCTGAATTAGGGTAGTTCTACTTTTCAAGTTTCCCTGAAAGCACTCCAATACTTAAAGGCAGTTGCTCTATCCTGTTGAGCTACGGGGCCGCATATTATATATACTTTATGTAAGCTACCTGGTTGATCAGACCATAAAAACATATAGTTCTCAACCCACCTATACATCCGCAAACATATAGGCCAATTAGTATAAAAGGGGGATAACTTACATAAAGTAACTTTATTCTGCTGCCATGTTTTCTTCAGCAGAATTTTGACGAGTGTTAAACCGTTTAATCAGTTCATCAACAGCACTAGCTGAGATAGCATTTGGATCAGCAGTATCATTAGGATTCTGGAACTTATTAACCAAATCATACCTCTTTTCAAGTGCTCTAGTAATACTATCTTCAGCATCTAATTTAGTCTTAAGTAATTGACTAAATGTTTGAATTATAACACTTATATCAGCAGTTCTTGGTAAATTTTGACTATTACGAACTGCATACATAATCTTAGATTCCAGTTCATCAATTACTTTAGTTGCTTGATTACTGATTCCTTCATACTTTTCTTTTCTTTTAGAGAGATCATTTAAGATACTCTCTAATTCAGCAATCTTATCTACCATAGAGAGGATCCTCCTGAAGTTCAAACAAAATCTTGAGTCCTTCATTTAAAGGGTAGACAAATACCCTATTACCATCTTCATCTTCAGTAACTATTCTCGTTGTTTCTATTAAATCACATTCATAGAAATTTGTCAAGAGAATAGGATCAAAATATGGCTTAGAAAGAACAACTCCTGAAAATCTTGGCTCCATATTCATTTTCTTTTTGTATTTGTCTACTGCTTCTTGATTTTGTTTTAAAAATTTACTAAGTTGTTTATTTAATTTTGGGAAAAGTGCTTTTAAATCCCATTCATATCCAAACTTACATTCAAATACATAAGGATACTTTACTGGATCTGTAAAGAATAAATCTCCAAACTCGAATTCACCATTACCTGAGTTAGGACTTCTGACACATTCATTTTCTCTTAAATTAAGAGTATTTCTGATATGTTCAGCAATCTTACTTTCAAAGTACTTTCCCTTAGCTTTTTGCTTAGTAGTCATTTTAATCAACAAAGATAAGAGTATTAGGTGGAAGTAATTCTAATCTTTGGATAACCTGATTTTTCAATTCATTACCAGTATTAGCTATATCACCACTAACAGGAATATCACCAAATGGTGTAGTTAACGTAGAATACTTCAATCTAATATTACCTATAATAGTCATTATATCCGCTAAACAAAGATATAAAAATTCTGATTCATACTGATATGGAATATAGTAAAGAGATTCTGGTTGTGCTCTATGATACATAATCTTTAACTTATCAGGTCTCATAGACACATTAATTCTCAATCTATTTGGTGGGAAGAATCTCCATGAAAGTCCAGCTTTAGAAAAATGCTCAACAGTTTTTTCCCTTTCAACTGACTGAGCATAATCTGTTAAATTGTCATATGCAGTTATAGGTGCCTGATATTGCCATCCATTAATCAGAAGGTTATTAAATGGTAATGGTATATCAACTATATCCATAATCTGAGCACCCTCAGGTTCATGTAATAAAAACATGTTCTCGTCTTCAGTCTTATTATTTGGATCGTTACAATCTAATTCCATTTCTTGATAATCAGGAACATACTTACTAAATTCCATAATTGAAAAATTACGTATATATTCCCACACATCTTCATCTGATTTTTCAATAGTTACATTAGGATACCCCAATCTTTGTTTAATAAAAAATATTACTTTTTGCTTTGATAACAATTAAGTACCACCTCCATTGTTACCATAGTTTAAGTTTTTCTCTTAATAAAGTTATTATATCAATACTTTCTTGTAAAGTCAAGTGATTTTCTTCCTTTTTAGTAAGCTTTTCTATAGTAGTTAACGAAAGACTACTAATCAACTCTTGAAATGACATAAGCCTATAATTTCTATATAATATACTTTTTTTATCTTCAATAGTTTTATTCCAAGTACCAATAGTACTCGGCTCTTCTCTATGTTCTGTAGCATACTCTATTAGTTTTTCAACAGATTCTATATTAGTATTTTTACATACTTCGTTAATATAACTAGCTGCTTTAATAGGACCCATACCACCTACACCTGGAATTCCATCTCCAATATCTCCCATAATAGACTTAATAAAAATGTACTTATCAACAGCAAGGTCCTTAAAAGCTTCACTATATTTATTGTTCTTAGAATCCGTATCCAATATAATTTTAGTCCAATTATTATGATCTATAAAATCTTTCGTATGGTTACTTTTCTTCATAAACTGCACTGTATTGGGAAATCTAAGAGTTTGAACATAATCCCTATCAGAAGAATATATAATGTTCAAATACTTATCATCAGTAAAGTATTTAGATATGTAATACTCAGGTACAAAGTCAGACTCACAAAAAGATAGATACACACCTTTAGTATGATATAATTTCTTACACGCTTTCATTATAGTTTCTATATTACTTAAAACTATTTTGTGAAAATCTTCTGAATCACATATATCCGAACTAGTCCTTTTCTTAGTAATACTTCTATTTGATTTGTATTCTTTATAAATAGCTTTATGATATTGATATTCACCCACATCTGCATATGTAACAATCCTTATATTGATGTTAGTCTTAATAGCATAATCATAATGGAACATTATAAAATCTAACCAAGACAGAAAGATCATACTATTAGGTTTACCAGTATTATTTGATACTTCTAATAAATTTTCTGCTACATTCTTTACATAAAGTAACCCCAAAGCATTCTTTAAATCCAAAAAAATATTTAATGAATTAGCCTTAGGATGTGATTCCCTAAGGCTATTTAGCTCATCAAAAGTAGGATAATAACTTATGATATTCATCTTGACTTACCAAAGGAACAATTTTTTCATAAAGACCTACAAACTTAGGATAGTCTTTAAAGGTAATATTGAGATGCATATGACCAAAGAACCAAATCTTAAACTTAATCATATCATATACTTTACTTAAAGTTCGAGCAGTAGGATCATTTAATTTACCCTTAATATAATCATCATCAAGCATATAAGAAGGAGTACTCGGTTCACTAAGATATTGATACTTTAAACATTTTTCTGTAATAAACTCAGGTGGAGTATGTGTAAGAACATAATCTACTTTATACTGGTTATTGACTAGTTCCATTTCTAATTTGTTCCAGTCTTTAAAAGTAGGATTTTCATCTCTCCAGTAATCTACACCTTCAGTTCTATTATTTCTATCTTGACTTAATGCTCCACCCATACACATAAACTTCTTATCTTCAATAGTATAAATATGACCACGCTTTAGATAGAATACATTATCTGAAACTTCACCTACCTGATTACCAAACTTATACTTAGTTGGGAGTTGTTCTAATCTATCTATATTGTCATGATTGCCTTCGACAAATAAAATTGTACATCGTAAATCTCCTAAAGTTTCAAAAATATTTTCTTCCCATTCTTTTCTCGCATCCCTAAATTTAATATCCTCATTATAAAATATTCCTCCAAAATCACCTAATATGATAACTATATCACCATAGCTAAAATCTGTATATTTAAATCTAGACATATCACCATGAGTATCACCAGTTAAATATATCACATTAACACCTCATTTTCTAAGTTAAACTTTAACAATCTCAAGTAACAACGTTTTTCTTTTTTCCAATAGCTTCATTTTTTTATATGTTATACTTGCAGTTACTCTAGTCCCATCAATATGTCTTATATCAAAGTATCCCTTTGTTCTTCTAGAAAATATAAAACATACTTGACCTTTACAATATACTTTATCATACAATTGGTACCCAAAAACATATTTTGGCGATTGATTACTCTTACGATATCCTTTTTTCCCGATTGTTGCTTTATGAAGTTGCCTATTATGTCTACGAACTAGCTTGCCCATATAAAATAATCCTAATGAAAGAGATTTTGGATTTCCAGAAATACATCTAGCATCTATATAATGTTCTTTAGGAAGACTATTTTCAATACGAATGTTTTTTGTAATATATCCAAATGTCATATACACATTATTATATATTTCTTTAAGACTATTATATAACTTCCATCTCATTATATTCATAAATGCTGCATCTTTTAAAGATTTTGGTTTAGTTACCTTTAATTTAATTTCTCCGCTATGATACTTTTGATGACAAGTTCTACATAAAGTAATTAAATTGCTTGGAGAATTCCCTCCAGTTTTTCTTGTTACAATATGATGTACATTTAACACCTTGTCTTTACTTTTACCATGACAATATTGACATTCGTGATTATCTCTATGCAATACATACTCTCTCACATTCCAAAAGCCAAACTGTGAACCTTGCTGATATTCTATACCTTCAATTTCGGAATTTTGTATTTTTTGCATATCAAATGAAGCAACTTCTACTATTAATTTAGTTATTGGTAATATCTTGTATACTTTCTTAATTATATTTAAATGATATTCAAGTTTAGCTCTAATAGATGGCGCTACCCAACCTTTTTTCATCACTTTAACTCTATTTAAAAACCGTTCTTTTCTATATCTAGTAGTTCTCCATCGTCTATTTTTACGATACATTTTTCTAAGAGATAACAATTCTGTAATATCATTTCTAATAGTAACTTCCTCAGCAAACAACTCTTTCTTAGAAGTAGTTGCTGATAAACCAATTACTTTACTACCAGTATCCACGCCTAAATTAATATCTTGTTTATAAACGTGAGTAGTGTGAAGTAACTGAATTGTAAATGGTGTTCTCTGGACAACCTTTGCCTGACCTGATTTTAGAAGCAACCTTACTTTACGATGGTCTTCTGTAGGCATTAATGGTTGTCCAGTTTTACTTAATATGTATACCAAGTAAGATTACCTCCTTCTTACTTAAAAGTAGTCACTACCAGATGAAGTAACTCGTTTACAAAAGTAAACGTTAGTTGCCCTTACCCAATGTTATTAGAAGGTTTATATGCTAACAACACTGCCCCTACCTCTCAGGACTGTTTAATCATTAGCCGCAGAGCTACAGACTAGGACGAACATCCGTAGGTGCCTATACATTCTTCGATAACGTAGTTTCCTGGTAAACCAGACTTAGGGTAATCAATAAAGAATTTCTTCTTAAACTAAAGTTTATAGGTTATTGATGGTTCCCATCAATAAATATTAATCTCCTACCCCCTTTCTGTGCTGTCTATAACTAACATCACACCCATATAAATTAGTTTTAATTTCTACGATACATGCCATTTCAGATTTTTTATAAAGACTAATTGTACAGCTATCACCTAAACTTTGCTTAAAGCATTCTACATCAACAGTAGTACTATAATTAGAACTATCAACATCTACGCTACAAAGTTTAGCTGTCTGAGTTTTACTTTTACTCATAATATTAACAGTAAGCTTTTTATCTTTAATATCAATATTAATAGTATCAGCGCTAAGTATTCTTGTAAAATTATTTAATTTCTTAATAAGTGTCTTATCCAATTCTACACTAGCAATAAACGCATATGAATTTAAATCTACTTTAAGTTTATCATCATACTTAGTAGTAAAATTAGTAAAATCCGGAATTGTAATCTCAATATCACTAATTGTATCCGTTACAATATACTTATTATCTTGTCTATCAAGAATAAACTTATCCGAAGTTGAATCCAATAGAGTTTTAAATAAAGGAAACTTTACTGTAAGACCAATAATACCAAAGTTATCTATTTCAACTCCTAATTGCTTAAAATCTGCATAAATATTATAAGTATTAGTAGCAGATCTCTGACAAACCTCAGAATTAATAATCTGTACATCTGGAGTTACATAACTTAACTTATTAATAATGTTACATAAGTTAGTATATTGTTCTTTAGTCATTTCTACCATAACTAATGACTCCTTCCACCTCTTTTTCTCCAAAATCTTTACCAAGCTTATTTCTATAAATCGTTACGTTATTCCAAGCATTTCTTGGTAAACATTTAAGATAATCCATATCCTTTTTATCATTATCTGCCAATACAACAATATTCGGGTTAAAACTAATAGCAACTCCAGTTGCTATTTCATATGCTTTACCAATATGTGCATTAAGAGCTGCTACAAATACTGAATCTTTAGGAAACATATTTAAGTTATAATAAGTATTAAGTATGTCAAAAACTCCTTCAGCAATTACTACAGTTCTATGTTGAAAAAAATTTGAAAACAATCTTTTATTATTCAGTATATACACATCTGATCCCTCAGACAACTGAATTGTATCATATCTGTCGAACTTTTTCAATTCCTCTCCAAATACTCTAACAACTATTTTCTTTTTAAAGTAAGTTAAGAAATTAACAGAGTGATTTGGTATATCTCTATTTGGATTATACTTCTGAGAACCTTTCCAGATATTAACCATTTCTTCATGATTAATAATATTCGCTTCATCTGGATCTATTTCAACATTACCAAGTCGTTCTTCCAAATAATTTTCAGCATCTTCATCAAGTGTATATTTAACTATATTAGAAGAAACACTATAGTTTTTAAAGTTCTGTAAAGCTTTTGGTAGCACAACATCCTTAATGTTATACTTATTTAATAGCTTGCTAAAATGCCCAGATTCACCACATCTGGCACATCTATATACTGGTTTAGTTTTAGACACATACAGATGTCCTTTTTTCTCATTGTCAGAATCTCCACAAAAAGGACATCTATAAAGTCTATGACTAGAATTTTCAGTAATAAATGTTAATACCTTATTTAGCTCTTCAAACACATCTTCATACACTTACTTCTCCCCCAATCTCCTATATACCAACATCATATCACCAAGCATAGAAATAAAATGAAGTCTTTGGTCTATAACTATATTAAACTGGTTAAAGTAATGATTCATTATTGGAATCATCTCAATTGGAATCTCTTTTTCCATAAATTCTCTAGTTAGCTCAATATAATTAACAGAATTACTTCCAATACTATTTCTAATTTGATAAATAATATTAGAAGCCGCTTTCCAATCTTTGTCAATAACCAGCTTAAGATATTGCTCAAATAATGACCTAACAATAGATTCTACTGATTCAGTATAGTTATAAACAAATTTACCATTCTGAGTATTGTTCTCTAATCCGTTAATAATAGACCTTAAATCCGGATACTTATCATTTACTAATCTATGTACATCGTTCTCATTGTATTCTACCATCTCAGCCTGTAAAATGGAAAAAGCTTTATCATAAGCTTTCTCCATCGGCATTCCATAAAATTTATATAAATCACATCTACTTTTTATAAAATCCGGAATCCCTTGTTCATAATTTGCCGTAAAAATAAACCTAGAACTTAAATTAACATTAATCTCTGGATTCTCTATAGGATTTCTTAAAGTCTTCCAAGCATCCGGAGTTAAGTTATCGGCCTCATCCATAATAACTAATTTAACTGGCGAATTAATTGGGGGTGTTTTAATAAAATCAAGAACTACATCTCTGATAGTATCAATTCCTCTATCACCAGAAGCATTCATAAAAAGAATGTCTGAATCATCTCTAATTAAAGTATCTCTAATTACTAAAGCTAAACTTGTTTTACCTGTACCTGGTTTTCCCACAAAAATAGAGTGATTAATTGTATTTTTATTAAGCTGATTTTCCAACTTTACACTTACATCTTTTTCAAGTACTACATCATAAATAGTTTTTGGCCTGTACTTATCAACCCACATAGTACAATCCCCCTTAAGAAAAAACTTTCTCACAAAGAATTATACTACACCTGAGTTGGCTCGTCAACCACATGCTCTAAATATTCGGTATCTTGTTCTTCCCAATCATATACTATCATATTATCTTCATAGGATTTTTGACCTAAGAAATCATCCACAGTATCGGACATCAATTCATACATATTGTCAATATCAATAACAGCTTTCATCTCAGTATATTTATACTCCATGTATTCATCCAATTTATCTAAAACGTCATCATACTGTTCAATAGGATAACTGCAAATATATCTTTGCCAATCGTGCCTTTGCACTTCTACACCATGTAAAAATAATACAAATCTTACTGCTTGGAACAATCTTTCTTGAGCTAATTCTATAGGATAATCATTATTAACTTTAATGTGATAACCTATACCAGTAGTATAATTATAAAGTTGCATTAAATTAAACTTATTTGGATAATATGTATCTACTGGGTCTTTCATATAATAATAACATTGGCAATCTGAATCCATATATCTTTCCCACATCTGATCTGGCTGTGTAGTCCTATTAATAAGATCTCTAACCTCATTTTCAATACTTTCATAATCAAACGAGTAATCATTTGTAGAAACATACCATCTACCTAAGAAATAATTATATTCACCCTTAAATTCGTCTCCAGCTTTGAACCTTTTTCTAAATTCTACACTAAAATTAGGAACATATCTATCATCATAAAAAGTAGCAACAGGTTCTTCATCCCATTTATATATACCGTCTGCACCTTTTATCTGACCAAATACTTCTATATAATCACTAACTGTTTCACCAGTTGCTGGGTTTGTAACTGTAACTTTTACACCTATTATACCTACTGTAAAAAATGCAATAGCACAAATATTCTTCCTTGCATAAGCACTATATTCTATAGGCTCAGAAAGAAGGTTATTATCTATCTCCCAAGCATATTCTAACTCAGATTCATTTATTTCAAAATCATCATCAGTAACCTTTACTTTAACAGGAACATAGAAAGGTACTTCCGAAGCCATTACAACATCAGTTGGATACCATAACTTTACTTGCATAATGCTATAATCCCACCTACTGCTAAAGCTCCTGAAAGCCATTTATAAGTGGTAGCATTTCTCTTGAGTTTATAGTTCTCCTTCTGATAGAAATTAATTTGATCTTCGTAATTCTTAATTAAAGCAGTAGTTTCCAATTTATACTGTTCATGAGTCTCATAAAGTTTATTATAAGTAATCTTAAGATTATCATGTTCAGTACTTAATTTTTCATAAGCTTCCTTATAAGCATCTCTTTCAATAGTTAATGACTTAACCTGTGCCTGTAACTTCTTAGCACCATTAGCTATAGCAGTCATCTTCTTATCAGTAACATACCAACCTGAATCAAAATCATAAGACTTATTAGCTGCTATAACTTTAGCACTAGTTACTTGTAATACTTCAATACCCGCATTACTTGCCTGTGGTGAGGTCAGACAAACCATCAAGCACACTAACGATGTCACTAGATGTCTTAACTTCATCAATTACTACCTCCTTTGCTTCCTTAAGTTTAGTTTCTAAATTAGTATTAATCTTATCAACTCTATTAGCTATTTCTAAAAATTCCATTTTATTCTGTTTAACTTCTCTATCTAAATCCTTCATTCTATCTTTAATCATAAGATTCTCAGTTTTTAAAGTTTTTATCTCTACATCAGTTCTATACAATCTATACGCTGTACCAAATGAAAGCATAAATAAAATAAGTAAAACTATAATAAGAATCTTACTAGTAGAATTAGCTTCTTTTAAATCATTACCTATATTAATAGCAACCTCTTTAACTTTAGTTTTAAGTTCATCCTTATTAATAATAGACATTCTTTATCTCACTCCCATTCTGAAGTGTCTACATGTTTAATTTCTGGTTCAACCGTTTTATCTAACCTATACAATCCACCATGTACTTTCCACTCATCTTTACTTCTGGCATTTTCAAAAGTAATAGCCATTTTTCTTTTAGTATCAGCCATTATATACTCCGGTATATGCAACACCTGTTCTAATTTTCTCCAATTACCCTCACATACCTCTATTGGTATATCTAATATCTGTGCATGATAATTTTCATGAGAAGAAATACATAAAGGTACAAATCCAACTAAATTCATAAAATGTAACTTCATAACATTTTTAGCTAAATCAAATATCGTATACATTTCATCCTGCATATTATACATAGTAATATCTACTAATTGAAATAACGTATATGGATGATGGTGTATTTCTAAAGAACACATACTTGGTAAATTACCACTATGATAACATTGCAAATCTATTGAAAGAGTACTCTTTAAAAAGTTTAACCATTTTTTATACTCAGAAGAAGACCTTACAGTCTTTTCTACATTCTTTATAAATTTAGTTTTAGCCTTATCATCATCTTCTAAAATATCTGTATCAACAAAACAAAAGTATTCTTTACCATAATTAGCTGATTCTAAAATAACTTTACTATCTTCTATACCTGCAAACATTTAGGTAAAATAATAGAGGGTAGGATATTAAATCCTTACCCTCTTTAATGACTAGCACCTAAAGAGCTACCTAAACCAGCTCCTCCAGTAGAGCCAGCAGGAACCTCTGGAACAGATTCATCTGGTGTAACATCAGACGTAGATGGAGTAGCTCTCTTCTTAATGGCATCTGTAAGTAAAGTTAAATAGTTTTCCTGTTTCTCAATGAAATCCGCAATATCTCTCTTAAAGTTAGTACCATCCTCTTCAGAAAGTCTACTAAGAATATCTCTTTGATGAGCAATCTCATTAGTAACATTAATCTGAAGATCAACAAGCTCAGCAGTGGTATAAGTATCTAACTTCTTAATCATCTCTTCCTTAAGTGTTTCTCTAAGTGCCTGTTCTGTACGAATAGTTTCAATCAATCTCTCAATACTTTTTCGGGTACTTTCAGCATAACCAGCATAGATAACATTTTTAGTAATGTCTAATTCAAATATAGAATCTTCTTCAGTTGGTGATGTAAGATGATTCATATGATTTAAAGCTCTATTAAGTTCTTTACTAAAAACTTCAAGCTCCACATCAGTATAATCCTTCATATCAATATCAAGTTTTAACATAGTAAAACAATCACTCCTTTCTTACTATTTTAAATTTAATAAGTGCAAAATCATTGCACTGAATTACTTTATTACAAAGTATTTGTTTCTTTGGAGTACTCAACTCCATTTGTACTCTAAACAAATAAGCAGCTATTTCAGTTACATCGCCTTTTACAATTATTACAACTTCATCATATTTGTTATCTTCTCTAAGTGCTTCAAATATATCTTTAAAGAAAATCCCAATATGATTCTTCTTTTCAATAACTTCATCATCTATATGCTTATTAGTAGTCGTAGCAATATTATAATTAATACATTCATTTTTATCCAAATCAGTTTTTACTATATTCTCATTAGTAATACCTAAAGCTTTATTAACTAATCCAACTTCATCACCATAAATTTCATAATCATTAAACACATTATATAACTCACCATTAAGAAGAAGTTTATATGCAGAAGCATAATCAACTACATCTTTTATATTACTTACTGGAAGCCATATAACGTTGTTATCATCAAAAGAAAACTTCCACGCAGTTAATTCATTCTCAGTTCTAATTGGATAAATATCATCTAAAGTAATCTCATTTAATATAACAAAATACTTTTTCAAATCTTTAAAAGTCAATCCAAACATAATATAACATCCTTTCTAACCATTTGATAAAATTTGACAAATAGATGCATACTCACAATATTTACAATCATATGATTTACCACAATACTCACTTTCCCATGATGGCACTTTATGCGTATCCAAACAATCTTTTAAATATCTCAAATATGCATGAAGCATATTCTCAACAGCATCTGTTCTTTTCTTATCCATTTCTAAAGTAAATATTTTTACGTTTACTTTACCCCTAGATACATATACTACTTGAATATACTTTATATTCCTACCATGATACTTATTTAATAAGTATGCATATATTGATGCTTGCTGCTCATGCTCTTTTTTTATTTCAGTCTTTTCATCTATATTGTCTACAGTTTTATATTCATGCAAAACTATACCGTGATATATTGCATCACATCTTGTACTCAATTCAAAACCAATAATATATGATTTAAAAGAAACTTCTTGTTCTTCTGGTTTAATAGTTTCCATTAAAATTTTATGCACTGAATTACCTATACCAAATACTATATTTGAATATGGATAATTTGGTGCATCTGTTTTAGATACACCAAGTAAACTGAAGTATAACTTCTTTATACATCCAGTTAAGTCATACGCATTAATTGTTTTCTTCATCCAATTTGTTTTACCACTTTCAGATACTAAGTAGTCGTTATGTATTCTATTACGTAATCCTTCTTCAGTTATAAGTAGCTTGTTAAGATCATCAATTTCATGTAACGGATATTCTATTTTTCTTGGCCTTACAAACTCACAAAATGCTTTTTCTATTTGAAGTACCCCCGATCTCATAAAGATAGTGTATCCCTGAATCTCTATACATATTAAAATAAGTATACAGTACATCACATTCTTTATCTGTATCTTTTAAATAACCCTTATATCTACCATTTAGAAGTATATCATAGATAATAAATTTCCATTTACTTTTATTTTCATTACTTAGTTTACTAAAGAATCTATCTAATAAATTCAATTGATTGTTCTGTATACAACTAAATATGTTTGTAGCTATCTTACTAAATTTTTTACTCAATCTAACAATAGTATCAATCGAATCATATTTAAAACTAAACAGATCATTAATATAACTTTCATTACTATAATACTCTTCACTTAGATAATCAATCATTGTCCATACTGGATCTAACAGCAAATCATATATACTTCCATAGTAATAATTCTTTACACTATCCAATATAAGATTTCCTTCTGGAATACTCAATAACTTATCGGTATTTATTTTTGAATCCCATAATTTGTTCAAACTCTTCTTATCCAAAAGGTTTGAGTATTTAATAATATCCTGACTAGTTTTACTAAGATACCTACTACATTTAACTGCACTACTTAATTTAAAATTTGATTGAACATACTTAATTAAATGATTTTCGTAATTTTCACCCTTATCTTGTTTCACTTTAACTATATTATTAAGTTGTTCCTGTTTGTATAAACGATCATAGTTTAGTCTGTGGTCTGAGTAAACAAACCTTATTAATTCCTCCAACTCAGTATCAAAATATTCCGCTATTGTTTTACCTTCAAATCGCTTATCATTAAACACAGTTGTTTTCAAATAGCTATTAATTAGCTGAAGCATGGCATACCCTCATAAATCTTACCATTATTTTTCATCAAGTTAATTACTTTATAATAAAACGAATACAGGTCAATATATGCTTCTTTAAATGTTTCCATATCCCAAGTAGAGTACTTAACCATTTCTTCAAAATCCAAAGTAGCTTTAATCATATCTGGAGTGTATGTCTCACCTATAGCAGAAGTAAGGTTGATCAAATAACTTCTTGCAAATTCATACATAGGCACATTAATCACATCCATCAAATATCCAGAAGTATTACTCAATTTAACATCCTTAATATACTTATTTTCACCATACCAAAGTAAGAAATACACTTCTGTAAGAGCTTTAACTAAATATTTAAGGTTATCATCGTTTTCTACATTTAACTTACTAAAATTATAGAAAATATTATCTTCTGAGTGATTTAGTGAAATATATTTGTCCAAAGTTCTAATCCCTGTAAGCCCAATATCCTTTGGTAGCAAAGACTTTGTAAAGATATCCATAAATATCTGACCATACTCTTTGAGTTCAGCATTATTGGCAAACATATCCGCACTATCTACCTGACTCATTTGTAATGCTTTATATACAATAGTAGCTATATCAAAAATTTCAACCTCTTCATGAGTGTCAAGGTATTTATAGGCTGAAGCAAACAACGAAGCTGCATAAATAACAGAGGTTACTGGTATCCCAATCATACCTCTATGATTCAATAGAGTTGGTAAAGCTTTAGGATCTAATAACCCTTTTTTAGCAATAATATACACAAAAGATCTATTCTTAGTTCGTCTATCAATATTATGTTTTTTAGCTAAACTATAAATAATCCTTTCTTTTTCTTCTTTTTGAACTAGACATGCTTTAGTAGTACTAACATCAATTACACTTCTATTCATTACTGGCTCAATCACCTGAACATCCTCTCCCTCTTTTGGAAACAACTTATCTATACTAATCGAATCAAACGAATCCTTATCACTAACTTTTACACCAGTAGTTTCTTCAACTAATTGCTTAAACTTCTCTTCAGATTCACTCTGTTTATTTTCAATTTCAAGACTATCTATATCTAATTCATCTCCTTTACTCACTTTCTTTACCTCATGCTTCTTTTTCTCAATATCAATATTGTTTATTTCGTTTTCAATATTAGTATAATCCACATCTGGTGATTCAATATTGCATGTCACCGGAAGTACTCTGTTACTCTGAGGCAAAGTTAATCTATCCAAAATAGATCTAAGTATGGAATTTGTACTCTCCAGAGTTTTTAATTGATTCTCAACATATCTATATTGATTAGACTGTCTAAAAATAAAACTGTATATAGATGCATTTGCTGAA